>VYLB01000575.1_pt1 | contig 10620 bp, 10 predicted proteins | sample 5114431 | NCBI WGS metagenome assembly VYLB01 (sample SAMN12291786, study PRJNA351875) | freshwater metagenome | isolation source: freshwater lake | place: USA: Michigan, Gull Lake | collected 2013-08-08
GATAACTGATAACTGATAACTGAGAGGTGCAACCCTGGAAGTTCTCAGATGCTCTATTAAAGATCAAGAAAAGCCGTCGTAAAACGACGGGGTTTTAACCCAAATTTTCGATAACCAGAAAACCCAATCTCCCTATCGCGGTGGTTGGGTTTTCTTTTGGGTTGTTTCATCTCCTATCTTCTCTAATTCAAACAAAAATATCGCTTCACCAGCAATCTCTAAGTACCACCTCACCTCAAATCTAGAGAAATAACGCTCTTTTAATACCATAATTCCGAGATCAGGTCATAGTAACCAGCTTGTTCAGGTGGGTAAATACCCGCTTCGATTTTCTTGATAATAGTCGGCCAAGCTTGCCTAAACGCAGGAGAGCGCTCGTTGGGGTGCAGAGTCCAACCCTTGGCATTGGTGAGAGTGGCGCGATAGTAGTTTGTTTGTTCTAGGGAGCGAGAAACCATAATTTCCCAAGAGTCGAGTTTTCCTTTGCCGGTCAAAATATTGCCCCAAGCTTTTAAACCATAGGGTAAATGATCGAGAAAGGTATTTTTATAGGAGCGCCAGAGGGGGGTGATCGGTAAAAGGCGATCGTAGCGACGACAATTAAGTAGATAGGCACGACTACCAAAAAATTTAAATTGATAGAATCCGTCGGGATTTTTCCTGCAAGGATGCTGAGAATAAATCGTACCATCGGGCCGGGGTGGACCGGACAAAGGACGCACAAACATCATTTCTGGATGGGTTTCCATTAACTCGATCCCTTCGCGGACCCAACTGTAATCCGGTTCTTGGTAGAGCATCATGTCACTGTCATAATGAACCATATAATCGCTGCGACATTGCTCGATTTTGAAGATCGAGCCGAAAATCGGATAACCTTTGTAGTTATGGGTGGAACGGAGGGGACTGCCGAAATGCTTTTGATAGATACGCTGACGATAGCCCGGATCGTAGTTAAAATCCACTAGGCGATCGATTATGCCATCTTTAACTAATTTTTCACCACAGGCTCTTAATTCCTCCATTGTACCCAGTCCGGGGCGATTAACCTTTTCCCCGCTTAAAGGGGCCGTGTCAATAGCGAGTACCTTTTCCTCGAAGGGAAACTGACTCATTTTGACTAGATGGGCAATAGTGTTCATCATAAACCAGACATCGGTTCGCGCCGTAAAAAACCAGAGCGAACAACTTGGCAATCCCATTTTGTATAAACCTCACTTTTGTTTGGGTCTTAAATGGGATACATTATAGGGGAATCTTAGCGACAAGTTGACACAATTCCTTATTAACCTATGACTATAGCCCTCGATCGCTTACCCCAATCTTGGCAGGGTTTAACCCATCGTTTAACTTATAAGTATTTTCAGGTACGCATTGATACACCCAAAGACCCCTATAAAATTCTCTTTCGTCCCCAACCCTATCAGGTTTTATTTATTCTTAGCCATATGCGATCGGGTTCGTCTTTATTGACCCATATCCTCAATTCTAATCCTGAAATTATCGGTTTTGGCGAAACTCATCTGGTTTATGAGAGTGAACAGGATTTTAAAACTTTAATGTTTCAACTCTACTGGCGTTTGAAAGATTTAAACATGAATCATAAATATATTTTAGATAAAGTTCTTCACGATCAGAAGTTTTTAGATCATAGTTTTTTGCAATCTGATCCAGTTAAGACCATATTTTTACTACGAGAACCGAAGCGCACTTTAGCTAGTATTCTAGATATTAAACCCCATCAAAACGAGCAGCACGCTCTAGGCTATTATACTGGTCGTTTAGCCACCTTAGAAAGTTATGCTCAATTAATTAACAGCAAAGAAAAGAGTTTATTTATCACCCACGATCAGGTATTAAACCAAAGTCAATTGGTCTTTAATAGTTTACAGAGTCATCTCGATACTAAAACGGGATTTTCTGAAGAATATCGAGTTTTAAAAACCACTGGCAGCCGCGGTATAGGAGATTCTTCCGAGAATATCAAAGCGGGTAAAATTATTAAACAAGCCAGAAAATTAGATATAGAAATTTCCGACGCTGTTTTAACCCAAGCCCAAAAAGCCTACGATCGATGCTACGAAACCCTCAGCCATTATTGTCATTGTATCTAAGCTGAATTGGGGATTAGTAATAGCCTTGATTCTCTCCTCCGAGTCCCAAGAAAATCCCCCTAACTCAACTCTAAGTTGATCATTTAAAAGGTCTGATTAGCCTTCAATATTAGCAATTGTAAAGCCCATCTGACACTCGTAGAGATTGGGCTGTTGGCTTCCTCCTTTGCCCAAGGAGTGACCACAGCCTAGTTTACCCTCTCGCCACCGGGGTTGCCCCTGCTGGTTGGCTAAAAGACAGCCCTGACAGACAGAACCCGTATCGAGAATGTGTTCGTCGGTTAAAATCACTAACATGACGTTCACCCCCATTGATCTCTGATTTGTCTCTATTGTAAGAGGTTTTTTCTGAGATGTAGTGGCGCGCTATACATTCCGCTACTTTTTGGCTTTTTTTCGCCTGGAATCTTCTTATCGAAAATTTGGGTTAAAACCCCGTCGTTTTACGACGGCTTTAAGCTACAATGGAAAAAGCGATAACCAAGCTAAAAACTGAACCTTGACAACAGATAGTAGGGGGTTTCGTTTCGGTGAAGCGTCAACCCCATTCAGCGACCACCCTAAAAAAGTGGCGTGGTGAGGAATCGCCGTCCGTTTTACGGCGGCGAGGATGTCAAGGAGAAGATTAGACCTTGAAAATGTATAGTCATTTCAGATAAGTCTGATACGATCTAGACCGGTGAAACCCCTAGTAACTCTGGCATTGATCTTCTCAATCTTAATGATTATTTTCCTAAACCGAGTTTTCTGGTTACTTTTTGCCAAAAGGTAGGGGTCGGTGGTTGATAGGGTTTGGGACTACCTGTAAATATAGGACGTTGACTAGGTTGGTGGAGATAACGATAGTGTAAGAAAATATCTCGATAGGGAAAATCGAGATTTTCACCGCTACAAAGTCGAGTGAACAGAGAGGAAGGTAAACCAATGTAGTGAAGGTATGTCAAGCGGTTGCCTCGATCATAAAGAATATTATTATCTAAAGCCTGAAAATGGGGAGAGGTGACACAGCAGCCGGTGCGTTCTTCTTTAGGCAATTGAAGAGCTAGATTATATATAGAAAAATTTGAGCGCATCATCATATAGTTTAACAGAGGTTGATCTACTGCCATAGGATAAACTATTTCCGCTTCCCCTGCTCGCAATCGTTCTAATAGCCAATTACGGCGTTCCCCGTCAAATAAACCTTTTTTTGAGCCATAAAAACCCGAACAGAAAATTTCTTGGTTAAGACGTTCTTGGGGAAAGATTTCTAATAATTTTGGGGAAGTAACTTCATAAACGTGGGTGATATCTTTGTGCTGAAAATCGTAAACCACACAATCATAATTATCTAACTGTGCAAAAACCCGATCTAAGGGACTCATCAATAGGGTATCACCATCCATGTAGATAAAGCGATCGAACGGCCCATCAAAGGCACAATAACGACGATGGGTCCCAAAACGATGATAACCTCTACTACCAGCCTTTAACCAGCGTTCTTTAGCCGTAGGATGGGGTTCCCAAGCAGATTTAGCGAAATTATCCCACAGATCGATCACGTCTCGATTATCAAATAACTCTACATTAGGACGTTGAGCAATTTCCGCCTTGATACGTTCGGTGTTGTCATCGTAGGGATAGACACAAACAGGAAGATCTTGTCCCCCATTTACCTCGATGCTATTGAGTAGGGCGACTAATTGATCGTAAACGCGATCGTTGGCTAAGGTACAGATACCGTCCATAAGTAATGCCAAGGAAAAAATCAAAACATATTATCTTTGCCGTTAGTTTAGCTTATTTTTGTCGATAAATTTCGGTAATTTGAGATTATGGCCATGACTTTAACTGCTGAAATGCCTAAGATTGATAGAGGTAAGTCCCTCAAGATAGTCTCAATTTTCTCACAACAGAAAGACTACTCGATCGGCTATACCCAAAACCGATCGATTTAGCGTTTGCGTTTGAGTAATTTAGAAATGCGTCGATTGTACCGCAACCAACGCCAGATTTTAATGACTAATTCCTCCACCCATAAAATAATCGCATCTAATCCCTCTAAAATCCGTTCTAAGGGGTGTTTAACGTAGCCGACGGGGGTTGATTCGGTTTCTAACCATTCTTCGTTAATTGGTTGAATTATCTCCCTAGCGTAGCGGGGATCTAATTGGGTTGTGGGGGGGGATTCTCCCGGAGTAATTTCGGCAGCGGCTGGGGGGATTTTTGGTAAAGATTTATTTTGTTTTTCTTGACTAAAAGCTTTTTTTGTGCTATGGGACTGGGGAAGGGGATGAGCGGGGTTAAGGCGCGGTTTTTCGGAGTCTTGGGGAGAAATAGCCAAGATATCGGCGGATTCTAGCCAAGGTTGCTCGCTGACGGCGGAAAATGTCAGGGATTGGCGAGAGGAAAAGAAGTGATCGATCGCCGCTTGGATGAGTTTGCCGATCGTGAAGGGATCCGCTTGGGTTTGTTTTTCTGGCCAATCCTGGAGACGTTGCTTGAAGCTGATCAGCAGAGAATTAGGAAAACTTAAGGGATATTTTGCCGATAAAGCGGGTGAATCAGCACTATATTCTAAATTATTCTTCTCTTTTGCCCAGAAATGCTCGATCGCCGCATAAATTAACCAATAAAGGCCCCAGAGATAGGAGGAATTTTTTTCGAGAGTCGGGGACTCGTTAACGAGATCGGAAGGGGGGTTAGGGGTGTGGCTAAAACTGCTGGGGATTGCGGGGGAGATAGCGAGAAATTTAGCCTCGAAAATTGCTAATTTTTCGTCAATAACTTCTAAAATCGCTTGAGAATTTAAATTAGGCAGTGGTAAGGAGGGTGGTGTCGGGGTTTTGACGAGATGGGTTTCCTGGAATAGATTTATGGCGATCGCTATTTGCCCCTGTTGTTCCCAGCGTAGTAGGTTCCAAAACCAACGGATCGGGGGTAAGACAGGATTTTTGTCGGTAAAATTCGGTAATAAAGGCGGATATTGCCGATTTAATCGCTTAATTCTCCGTTTTGCCAGGGCGTAGTTAGCCAGTGCCGTCCTAATTTGTTTTTCTATTTGTCTTTGGGTTTGATTATCGGTGATTTTAACAGTCTGGTGATCGTTAGTGACGAAAACTAAAGCTTGATCCTCTAGATCGGCTGCTATGCCAATAAATGGCGTTTCTTGGTCAGATAAGCTCTGTAGAAATTCTTCGATCGCATCCGTCCCATCTTTTCTGGGGGGTGATAATTGTTTCTGGAGACTGTTCCCCAATTGATTAGCCGTCATCCGCAGCGATTGTACCAGCAAATAGACGGGATAGAGGGCTATTTGCAGGGCAATAGCGATCGCATTTTGACCGCGACGGGAGACGCGGCCGAGGTTATCTTTCAGACGGATCAAACGACGGTTGATCAGGTTGAACAGTCGGCTTTTATAGGGATCGGCAGCCATGGATTTTGGGCGATAACATCTTCAATTAGACTATCCTATTGTGCAAGGGCGGGATTAAAAAATTTTTTGCCAAAACCCTTGACTCCCAGAAAGATTATTGTTATATTTAAAAAGGTCTGAAATCCACGCCCCCATCGTCTAGTGGCCTAGGACACCTCCCTTTCACGGAGGCGACAGGGATTCGAATTCCCTTGGGGGTATGATAAAGAAGGTCAGAGGTGTTAAGCTTCTGACCTTTCAGTTTTTTTCTCCCGTTGATGGCTTTTCGGTAAGGTGACGGTGAAGATTGTTCCTCGATCGATCTGACTTTCGACGCTAATTTGTCCATGATGACTGAGGGTAATCGCTAAAGCGATCGCTAATCCTAATCCTGTTCCCCCGGAAGTGGCAGAATTTTGTCGTGCGGGATCGAGACGATAAAAGCGATCGAAAATATGGGACAAAGCAGCCTCGGGAATGCCGATTCCGTTATCTTTGACGCGTACCAGTAACACCGATTGTCGATCGCGTTTACTTTTTTCCAATTCCACTGCCAGATTTTTAGGCTCAGATTCGGGCAAAAAAGCGTGTTTTAGGGCATTAGAGATTAAATTTGTGAATAAACGTGCTAATTGATCCCAATCTCCCCGCATAGTAAACATTTCATCGCTGTAGGAAAAATCCTCTTGGTCCGGTTCCACAATCGACAAAGAGAGGGAAATTCCCTGCTTATCGGCGATTAAACGCTGTTCTTCCACCACTTCCATCAATAAAGCATCCAAAGGTACAGCTTGCTCAATCGGTTGGACGATGCCACTATCAGAACGGGCTAAAAAAAGCAGATCATTGACTAAATTGCCCAATCTTTCCGTTAAACGATCGATCACTTGCAAGCGTTGATGGCCAGTTTGGGGATAAGCGATCGCCATTTGCACGTTAGTTTGAATAGTAGCGATCGGATTGCGTAATTCATGGGAAGCATCGGCGGTAAATTGTTTTAAACTCTGATAGGACTCTTTTACTGGTTGAATGGCTAAACCGGACAAAAACCAACCAATCCAGGCGACACTGGCAATCATCAGGCAAATTCCGGCGATTAAATCCCATAATAGCTGTCTAATCGGTTTTGTCACCTCAAACCAAGGATGACTTACCCGCAGATATCCCAAAACATAATGACCGATTTCCACCCTTTCGGTTACTTGTCGCAGCAGACGATCATCGGATAAGCGAATAGTTTCCCCCTGACGGTGGGGATGGAGGGGAATATCTAAGGATTCAGCCAGAGTTGACCAAAGTAGATTACCTTGGGGATCAAACCATTCCAAATCTATATGATCGTCCTCGACGGATTTACCCTGACTGGGAAAACTTGCGAGGGGATCGACGCGATAACGTCCTTGATCCGGGGGAATCGATTCGATCACGAGGGAACGATTTACCACCTCAATGATGTGTTTGAGGGTATCATCAATGCGATCCACTAGGGTATGGCGCACATAAAAATACATTCCCGTAGCGAGAAAAAGCAGTAGTATGGCAGTGACAACAGTGTACCATAAGGCTAAACGGCGGCGAGTGGCTTGGAACACCGATAATCTATGGATTGGCTAGAGATTTTTAGAGCAATGTATCCTATTTTACAGCTTATTTGATCGATTTAATAGTGGAGAATAAATTATTTTTAGCTATAGGGAAAAACTGACGGTTGCCAAGAATAGTGCGACTTGAAGGCTTATAGTCCATACAAATTGCCGCTAACAAAAGTATTTTTAGATACATTCTCCCCAATAATTGTTTGAGTAGATCTACAAAAGCAGTCAAAGTGAATTATATTTAATACTAAATCCGTTGAGTATAGGCTACATATCAGGACAGGCACTCATGCAAAAGGCAAGAGGCAAGAGGCAACAGGAGGAATAAATAATCAGTCTTTAATAACCAGATTTGGTATAACCCTATGGTAACAAGGCTGACAGGAACGGCTAAAAATATTTTTGAGCTTATTTGAATTAATAATAACGATAAATGATGAATTTAAATTACTGGTTAATGAAATCGGAACCCGATGTCTATAGTATCGAGGATTTAAAAAAAGATGGTCAAACTATTTGGGAGGGAGTGCGAAATTATCAAGCGCGCAATTTTCTCCGTCAGATGAAACGGGGAGATTTGGCCTTTTTTTATCATTCTAATACCACCCCGCCGGGGATTGTCGGCTTGATGCGCGTAGTGGAAACCGATATGATCGATCCGACACAATTCGATCCCGATAGTCCCTACTATGATTCTAAATCCTCTCCAGATTCCCCGCGCTGGTGGACGGTTAAAGTTGAATTCGATCGCCTTTTTCCCCAACTGCTGCCCCTAGGAATTTTAAAACAAAATTTTACCGCCGATGAATTATTATTAGTAAGGACAGGAAATCGTCTGTCAGTGATGCCTGTCAATCAAGCAATTGCGGTAAAAATTCTCGCTTTAGTCGCTCATCAAGGAGTATAAACTGTGAACCAGAAAGATGCTATTAATTTACTTTCCCTGATCGGGGGATTATTGGCCACTATTGTCATTTTAGCGGCCTTTAATGCCTATGTGATTATCACCCCCGGACAAGCGGGGGTTTTAAGTGTTTTAGGAAAGGCTAAGGACGGGGTTTTATTGGAGGGATTTCACTTTAAACCTCCCTTTGTTTCTAGTGTCGATATCTACGATGTTACGGTGCAAAAATTTGAAGTTCCGGCCCAAAGTTCCACTAAAGATTTACAAAATTTATCCGCTAGTTTTGCGATTAATTTTCGTCTTGATCCGACTCAAGTAGTGGCAATTAGAAGAACCCAAGGCACCCTACAAAATATTGTCGCTAAAATTATCGCCCCTCAAACCCAAGAATCCTTTAAAATTGCCGCCGCTAAAAGAACAGTAGAGGAGGCAATTACTCGACGCAGTGAGTTAAAAGAAGACTTTGATAATGCCCTATCGACTCGGTTAGAAAAGTATGGTATTCTAGTCTTAGATACCAGTGTGGTAGATTTGAATTTTTCTCCAGAATTTGCTCGGGCTGTCGAAGATAAACAAATCGCGGAACAACGCGCCCAAAGAGCCGTTTATATCACCCAAGAAGCGGAACAACAGGCCCAAGCAGAAGTTAATCGCGCTAAAGGGAAAGCTGAGGCACAAAGACTATTAGCAGAAACTTTAAAAGAACAGGGGGGAGGATTAGTTTTACAGAAAGAAGCGATCGAAGCTTGGCGCGAAGGTGGGGCGCAAATGCCCCGGGTTTTAGTCATGGATGGATCGGGAAAAAATAGCGTACCATTTTTATTTAATTATAGTGATTCTTTTCCAGAAAATACCCCCTAAATTCGGGTCTATCTCAAGGTCGCGAGAGGACTCCCGTTAGAGCCGCCCTTGCTTAACGGGAGATGAATCGCGACCAAAATGAAACTAACGCGGTAGCGTTTCCACTTTCGAGGGATTTCGCTCGGTCTGACGGGGGCATAGTCTTCGGATTGTGTCTAGTTAAGAGGAGTAGAAGCAAGAATCTCCCGTCACAGCGTAGCTTGACGGCGAGAGTGTCAATTAGCCCATTATTTTCTCAAGATACAGTCTTTCCCATCAAGAGGAAGTGTAACCTAAATTTGGTCAGCTGTTGACTATCTAGGGCTTGCTGAAAAAGTACGGGCGAAGCATTCGGATAGAAAATCTCCGGTTTCACCGATAGGTTATTGCCCGAATGCTTCGCCCCTACAGGACGCGGGCCGATGAAGACGCAAGGTTTTGAAGCACGATTCTCTCAAAATCTTGCACCTGTTTCACGAGAAAAGCCACAAAACCCCTACCTTGCCTACATTTCACATTTATTCAGCAAACCCTATCTAAATTACTCGTTAAGACTACAGGGGAGAAGGGAGCAGGGAGAAGGAGTTTGAGCATAAGTCCACCCCACTTCTCCCCATTCCAATCCCATGCCACCATCCCCAACCCAATCAAACCTCTAACTACAAGAAATATGACCTTGGGGTGCTTTTCGTTCAAAAATAACTTTATCGTAGATCGCCGACGAGTGTAAAGTGCATTAGAAGGCTACCAATTCTGTTAAAAAACCCAAATCAACAATCCGCACCCCACGCAGCAACTTTATGCTTAAATTTGTGTTTCTGTCTTGGCTTATTTTGTTAGGAAGAACAGCCGAGAAACCTATTTTACGCTATCATGGAAACAGCGCTGTACTGCTTGCTCAATCAATGCTTACCCTCAAAACAAGTAAACTAACCCTTGCTGATGTTCAACGTCATCTCCATTTCCAAGAAAAGCTTGAGGATGTTTCATTTACAGAGCTTTTAGCTTTGGAAACCGTCAGCGACGCAGAAAAATTAGAACTTGTTCAAATCCGCAACGATTTTCGACCCTATTTGATGGAAGATAAAGCATCAGAAGGACAAGTTAAAGTTTTAACCCTATTTCCCCTATTGCGGTTAGCGGGTTTTTATCGTTATCCGATTAAGATTAGGGTTGAAGAAGGGATTGATAATATTATCCTTGTGGATGAAGATAAAACTATTAGCGGACGCTTTGATATTGTCACGGTAAATAATTCGATAGCAACTGTCAATGATATCCCTTTTTGGATTTTAGTCATTGAAGCTAAAGAGAGTGGAATCGAAGTACGTCAGGGATTACCTCAATTACTGACTTATGCCTACAATAGCTTAGAAAGACAACCCTCAGTTTGGGGATTAGCGACTAATGGCTTACAATATATGTTCGTCTATCTCAGACAAGAAACTAACCCCACTTATCAGATAATGCCAGAACTTAATTTAATGTATCCTGAATCAGCAATTAATCTACTCCAAATTCTCAAGGCAATGGGTCAGCTAATTTTAGAGACATAAATTAGGACTCAAACAAGCTATAATCTCCTAGGCTTTGTCTGTCTATATAGGGAATTAAAAGCGTCTTGAATACTTACCGCTATTTAAAACTCCTAATTAAGGTTTGCTGAATAAATCTAAAAACCTTATCCAACAAGGTTTTTAGACTTTTTTGACCTCAAAAAGTGCCGACCCTTGGAGTGATTGGGGGGAAAATTCCGGGACTTTTTCCCTG
>VYLB01000270.1_pt1 | contig 10564 bp, 9 predicted proteins | sample 5114431 | NCBI WGS metagenome assembly VYLB01 (sample SAMN12291786, study PRJNA351875) | freshwater metagenome | isolation source: freshwater lake | place: USA: Michigan, Gull Lake | collected 2013-08-08
GATCGGTGCCGGCGCGGGTGCGCTGGCGGGCAATGCGGTGGCGCGCGCCGACAATCCGCGCGGGTGCAGCCGCTGATCCGCGCGGGGTGCATCGCCTACGGCAACAGCAGCGACGCATCCCCGTAGGAATAGAAGCGGTAGTCACGCGCGATCGCCTGCGCATACGCCGCCTGCATCCGGTCCAGCCCCATCAGCGCGGACACGAGCATGAACAGATTCTGGGACGATCAAAAAAGAACCGTTAGTTCTTATTGGTTTACGGCCGTAAAATGTTGGCCTCATCGACCTTCCCAACGACGTCCTATTCGTCGGAGAGATAGACGCTGCGCGGTTTCGTAGCGAACGATCTTTCGCTGGGAGCCCTCCCGGAAAGCGCCCTCCCGCCCGCCTCTCGGAAGATGCGCGACTTCCTCCAGCCAAGCCGTGCCGCGGCGTGGCGTGGCTACCGTTTTCGCCCGATTGTGTTGAAAAAGGCGCGACAGCAGGACTGCGGCAGCTGCGCCCTGCGGGAACGCTGCACGCCCAACATGCCGGCACGCAAGGTCACCCGCTCGATCCACGAAGGGGCTCGCGACCTGGCCCGCGACATCGCCACCACCGACGCCTACGTCACATCTCGCCGCCAGCGAAAGAAGGTCGAGATGCTGTTCGCGCACCTCAAACGCATTCTGAAGCTCGACCGATTGCGACTGCGCGGTCCAAACGGTGCCAGGGACGAGTTCCATATGGCAGCCACCGCCCAGAACCTCCGCAAGATGGCCAAGCTCATCCCAATGCCGGCGCAGCCGCTACCCGCCTGAGCCGGCCGGCGTGGGCCACCGCAACTCAGCGGCAACTCGTCAGACGGCCCAACCCCGCCTTTTTCAACACAATCGCCCACTTGCAGACATCCAGCGGCTCTGTGATGCTGACTAAATGCGGACATTGCTGAGCCTGCTGATATTCGCTGTCGCTCTCGCGTCGTGCAGGCCGAGGCAGGTAGAACTTTCTGCGGACAAGTGTTGGTCGGTTAAGATTGGCGACAGAGTAGCGGGCGCAGCCACCCTATTTGCATACACCGGACACGATTGCATCGAATGTGGGATGATCTTGCTCCGGAAGGACTGCTTACCGGTGCCTTTCACCACCGCTGACGGTGAAGCAGAGCGATATATAGCCAGCATAGCAAGAGCGACGAAACCGGATAGCGCGGGTTTCATAACGCGCGTAATTTACTTAGCCGGGGATGTAGTCCCGTATGGGGCCACGGAAAAGCCGATGATCAGAGCATCGCGGGTCAGCGTTTCGAGGGAGATAGTGCCACGCTGAGGGACGCCTTCCGCACCTCTCCTCTTAGGACGGGCCGTCCGCTACCCATCAAACTTGGCCATTCCCGAATTTGAATTCGCCCGTAATCCGAGAAGAAAAATTGAGGGGCCAACCCCTTGAATGACGCAAGGTCATCCAAGGGGCTCGCAGGCAAGTCAGGCGGTGGCGGCTTCCCAGCCGCTTGCTTCGGAGGCAGCGTTCGCCGCCTTCTGAAGCGTCCCTTCGGACAGGTGGGCGTACCGCATCGTCGTACGCGGCTGGCTGTGTCCCAGCACCTGTCCGATCACGAACAGGGACTGACCGGAATTGGCCATGTTCGAGGCCATCGAATGCCGAAGGTCATGCATTCGGACATCCGGCAGACCCGCGGCGATCCTTGCCCGGTTCCAAGACTTGAAGATCGAGTTGAATGGCTTGTGCGTGGCCGGATTGGGAATGACATAAGGACAGTCCTTGAATCGCGGGATCGCCTCCAGCACGGCCAGCGCCGTCGCGCTCAACGGCACCTGCCGCGCCTTTCCGGTCTTCGACTTCTCTGTCGGAATGCGCCAGAAGCCTTGCTCCAGACGGAACTCATCCCATGTCGCGTCAAGCAGTTCGCGCTTGCGACAACCCGTCAGGAGCAACAGTGCGACGATCGGCGCCAGCATCGTGTTCGGGCTAGCCTCGACCGCTTGTCGCAGTCGCTGGGTTTCGGCAGGGGTCAGGAACCGCTCGATCTTGTTGTTCGGATCCTTCTGCTTGATCCCCTTCAGCGGGTTCACCTCCGCTCCCGCCAAGCCCCAGTCGTTGGCCATCCGGAGCATGTGCCCCAAGATGACCTGCCAGCGGTTGACGGTCGCCTGTGCATATCCATCTCGCACCTTGGCGTTGAGCCAGTCGACGATTTCCGCCTGCGTCAGTTGATTGATCCGCCGTTTCCCGAACTTCGGCAGTAGGTGCAGGTGAAGATACCGAGCGTCGATGTCGGCACTTTTCTTGTACGATCGGACATACTCGAGATAGCGCTCGGCGAGTTGGGCGACTGTGGGCACGGTCCTGTCGACCTTGCGCTCCTCGGAAGGGTTCTTGCCCACCACGACCAGCGACTGGACGCGCAGGGCCTCTTTCTTGGCCTCCGCGAAGGTGAGCGCGGACGTGCTGGCGATCTTGTATTGCCGCTGGGCGCCATGGCGATCGCGGTACTTGTAGGCGTACGTCTTGTGGCCGCTCCGCCGAACCTCGACGCAGAAGCCGGTGATGGTGTTGTCGCGGTAAACGACCTGCGGCTTGCTCGCGGGGCAGGTCAGGGTCTGGACGGTGAACGCATCCAGCTTGGTGACAGGCATGCTGGTTCTCCATGATATGATGAGGACGTGGCGAGCCGATCCCGGAACCTTGTCTCCAAGGCTCCGGGCGGCGTTCAGTCAGTCGGTCGGGTTGGTCAGGCGTTGACGAAGATGTCGTCGATCGGCGAGCGCTGCTCTCCTGGGTCGGTATTCACCCATGGGGTCGGGATATCCGCTTCGGGTAGCGGGGAACGATCGATCGTCGGCGTCGTCACGCGCACGACGGCCCACGCCTTACGCTCGGTGTTGGGCGCGTCGACGAGCTTCAGCCCGTTGACGATCCGATTGCGGTTGCGGGCGAGGTGTCGGCCGAACTTCATCCCGCTGATGTAGGCGCCGTTGGTACACGGCAATTCACGGATCGTGCCGAAAAGCTCCCCGTCCTTGTCCCCCTCGGCTTTGGCGATCACCTTACGCACGGTCATGGCACGACTGCCGAACGTGTCGGACCATGCCTGAAGCAGTTCTCCAAGCTGCTCCGTGTCGGGGTCATGAGTGATCTGCTCGATCAGGCTCTCCGCGGGGTCGGGCTCGCCAAGCCAGATCAACGGCTGGCGACACAGGTAGGACCAGTCGTCGAACCCGGCGACGTTGGTGATATTGTGCAACGCTCGGTCCCCGATGAGCCAAGCGGTGATGATCGTCAGCGCATCGCTGACATAGGCGCCGCGGTTCGCCCTCACCTGCTGCAGGGGCTTCCCGTGATACTCCCGGGTCGCCACTGCCTCGCGTTGCGGCAGGAGGTAGATCGAGGCGACACGACGTGCCATGTCGCGGAGCGGACGGATGTTGTTACCCGTCCCCATGACAAAGCTGCACGTCCATGCCGTGACCACCTGGTTGGTACCCAGCTTGCGCTCGGCAACCGATCCGCTGGTGAGCATGCGGTTTAGCGCCCCATGCGGCACCCAGTCCCCCGCCATGTCGTCGAAAAGCACCACGGCAGGCTGTTCCAGGGCGAGCGACAGCACCACCTTCGTCGCCTCCTCCCCGGACGACGGATAGCTGATGTTGCGTGGCTCTGCCGAACTGGCGAAGGGCGCAATCAGGTTGGCAAGGTAGCTTTTCCCGCTTCCCGGTGACGAAGCGGTGATGTTGAAGGCCGGCGCGACGGGGAGGTGATCACGGATCGTCGCGGTCAGCATGGCACATAGGGCAGTCGACCGATCCGACGGCTGCGCGAACTCGAACTCGGCGAGAAGAGCCTTGAGCCGTTCGAGTGCTTCCTGCGCCGCTGCCCGGCTCGGCTCCGGGATAGAGAAGGCGGCGGGGTCGAAGCCGGCATAGACGCCGGACTCCCGATCGAAACCGGTCGCCGTGACAAGCCGCCGATCAGACTTGCCGAGGTAAGGCTGGCGAGCGAGCCCCGTCAATTTCGGTAGCAGCCGATAGTCGCGTGCCTTCGATAGCGCCGTGACGATGTTGGTCGGGACGTCGCATCGGGTCCAATCTTTGCCGTCGTACTTGAACCAGTCAGCCCCCGCTGAAAGTTCGATGAGAAGTGTCTGCTCGTCGGTAGGGGTCAAGCTCGGTTCTTGCGTGGCGGGATCGAGGACGAGCCGGACAATTTGGCCGTTGGAGGCGTAGAAGTCGCCGCGTGCCGCCAGCACCTTCTCCGCTGCGGCCACGATCCGATGCGTTTCTCCTTTCTTGAGCCGGATACGGCTTTTGCATCGGGCAACTCCCGCGTCCACCTCCAGCGCCTTGAGCAAGTGGCCGACCCGCCGGTCCGGTAACGGGCTGACGAAGCTCCCTTGCGGCATGCCGTCACTGGGTTCGAGGTATACGGCTTCCGAAGCGCCACCGGCAAAGGGACAGCGTAGGCGATGCCGCCCCGGTCCGTCTTCGGCGAGGTACAGCCCCTTCTCCTTCAGGACTCTGACGACGGGGTTCACCCTTGGCGCAGGCATGTAGATGTCGTCGCCGACCTCGCATTTGGCGGCATCTCCCCCCGGGACGGGGGCTGACGAAGGGGGCAAGGGGGTGTCGGTCGAACCCACCTTACCCCCTTCACCCCCTTTGAGCGCCCCGTTGTCGGGACCGGCCTGCGCGACCCCCGCCGCTTCTTCATCGTCGGGGGTGGCCACCACATCACCCCCTTTACCTCCTTCGAGCGCGTCGGCGTCCGCGCCCGATGTCACACCCTCTACCCACGCGATCGGCGGCACCTCGCGAGCGACCATCTCGGGGTCGGGCGCCATCGTGCCTTCTGGCTGTGGCACGATGCCTTCCGAGTGGTCGCCTCTCTCGGCACTGTCGATGTCGTGATCGGACCCGATCGCCTCGTTGTGGGCGGCCTCATCCCGTGACGTCATGCTCACAGGCTGGTCGTGTGAGGATGAGGGAGACGAGTGGCCCAGTTCGATGCAGGTGTCCGCGACCTGATCGGTCGTGAGTGTCGAAGTGGCCTCGACGGCAGTCGAAGCTTTGTCGGAAAAATCGAACATGATGTTCCTTGGATCGGAGTCGGAAACGGTCCGACAGCCGACAAGCGAAAGCCTTCACCGTCACATCAGGGCCGCGGGCATAGGCTGGCCGCGGCACGGAGATGCTGGAAATCGAACCGGAGCTTGTTGAGCCGGAATCGACGGCTGCGCAGCGGTCGGGCCGGACGCTATTGCTCATCTGTCTGGGCGGATCGCTCGTTCGGATCAGGCCATGTCGTGGCGAAAGGTCGACGGCAGCGGAACGCTGCTCATACCTGCGTGTCGAATACGCAGATGCAGTCTTCGGGCGGCGATAGCCATCCGAGGTATTCTTGTTACAATTCACAGTGATGGCGTCCACGGCACCATCATTCAAAGAGTGGCCGGCCCGTGGACCGGCATGCGGAAGATGCTACTTGACGACCCACCCCCTCCTCCACTAGGGGGTGACTATATCGCTACTGTAGCGCGGGCTCTCTATGCTTGAGCCTACCCCTCGAAGGGGACGCGGCTTGTAGAAGTCCACTTCAACTTGCGTCAAGCGATTCGTTTATCCTTTCGCAACTTTTTCGGGCTCGTTCGGCAGGCGGCTTCCGCCGGCGTGCAAAGGCGCAAAGGCTGACGATCGCCACGGCGGCTAGAGGTTGCGCCTTGAACGCTTCCATGGCCATGCACATCCCCAGGATCGCGATCGTTTCCCGCGGATGTTTGACGAGCGCCGCCACCGCCGTGACGCCGATCGCGAGCAGCAGGACCTTGGCGGCTGCCTGAAGGACCGCCAGCGCGATACAGGCGATAAGGAGGTAGGCGATCACCTGCATGACGGCGTATCCGAGAAGGAGCGACACAGGTGGATCAGTCCGGCGTCCGCACCCTCCGCGTCCTCGATGAGCAGGACGAACGCGAAGCCGCTGTTACCGATGGTGACGATCATCTCGAACCAGCCGTCCTGATAGGACAGCCAGTCCCACCACGGGTTGAAAGCGCGATCACCGAAGCGGACGCGATCGATCGGATTGACCAAAGGAGAGAAGCCGATCGCACTAACGATGTCGGCTTCCAGGTCGCCAGGACGGACCACAAGGTAGTGGGTAAGATCTTCAACGCCGGTCGCGGCGTTCGCCTTCAGGCGGTCGAGCAAGAGTCGGGCGAGTGGCCGATCAAGGTCGGACACGGCGTGTTCGGCCGAAGCGCGGTCGGGTAGCGAGAGCATGGGCTGGGCTCCTGGGCATGAAAAATGCGCCTCAGGCGGGCTGTCTGGGCGCGTGCGGGGCCGCTCGGCGGCGGCGGGATGCGAGGACTTCCGAGCGCGGCACCTTCCAGAGGGCGCCGGTCAGGGCACCTTCACGGCGTCGTCGCGCTCTAAGCTTGATCGGTGGCGGCTGTTGCCCACAGGCACAGCGCCTTCAGCGCCGGATCGAGGCTCTCGTGTTCTGGAATCAACAGCACGTGGCCAAAGCCATCGTCGCTGAGGATGAAGACGATCTCTGTCCACCCGCTGGGGTGGCGATCGGCATACTCCCAGGACGGGGTAAAATCCCCTTCCCGCAGCGCAACCCCGTCAACGAGATTGGTCGTGACCGGCAGTCCCATGGCATCCTCGACCGCGGATGCCGTGTCTTGGGGCTCTACGATGACGATGCGTGCCATGTCGGCAAGGTCGAGGTCATATTCCGCGAGCTGATCGCGGCGGATGATCAAAAGCTGCCGGAGTTCGTCGTCCAGCGGCCTTGCGAGCACGTCCGCCATGGCAGCGGTGCAGTCGATAAGCATCATGGCTATCTCCAGAAATGAAAAAGCCCCCGGCGGTGACGCCGAGGGCTTGGTGGGGTGTGGGATGTGGGGCGTCAGCTTTGTCGTGGATCGGGGCCGAACCGGTTCTCTCCCCGAGTGCCTTCGATCAGCATCAGGATATAGACGACCAGCCAGCCGACGTAGGGGATGAGGTTAAGCAGCACGAGCCAGCCGGAGCGATCCTGATCGTGGAGACGGCGGACCTCGACCGCGAGCGTCGGCACGAGAAGCCCCAGCGCCGCAAGTAGCACGAGACCGAACGTCAGTGTGCCGAACGCACCTAGGTCGCCCCACCGATCGGTGTCGGAGACGGCAAGCGCGCCGACTGCTCCCAACCCAAGATAGATGATCTGAAACATCCAGAACTCCTTGCGGGTCGAACGCCCCTGGAAATCGGCGTATCGCTTAAGCGGAAGCGTGATCCAGCCGACGTGGTCCGCTTCGTCAGGCAGCCCCGTGGGCGCGGGCGGCAGAACCGATCCGAGGATCGGCCTCGCCGCCGCCGGCTTCGGGCCAAACAGCAGCTTCTCCTTGGAGCGCTCGAACTCCGCCTCGGTGATGATTCCTTCGTTCTTTAGGCGATGCAGGTCTTCGATGCTTTTCAGCGTCTCTTGATCGATCATGCGGTTTCCCCTGTTGAATGATGGTGTGCCTGGAAGCGCGCGTGGCGCAGGCGCGCAGCATCGCGTCAGGGCGCTGGCGCGCTGACGTTCGCTGTCGATGCTGTCATGGTTGTCGCCCCAGCTTGGGAGCGACCTTCGGCTCAACCTTGTGCCGCCCCTATGTCCTCTTGGGGCAGCGGCATAAGCCGGATGTTCAGAACCTGACCAAAGGCGCAGGCGGATGCGCCTTTAGGCCGAAGCCCTGGACATCCGCGCACCCCACCCGGCCGCAGAATCACTGCGAACCGAGCTCCTTCGGGTTGAGGTTCTGACGCCCCACCCCCCGGCTTTCACGGTGGGCGGCAAGATCATGGGGGTGTCGCTATCGAAGCGCAAGGCCATTCGATGAAGCGACGCTGAGGAGGTGCAACTTCTATATAAGGTGGCTGAATCTACTCGTCCAAAAGCGACTACTTTCGCCTATCGCTCATTCGCGACTCAATCCTCTTCATCGTTAGACAATTGCGTTGACCCCGCCTTGCCTTGAACAAGGCTCAGCGCATCACGATAAAGAAAAGGAACCCAAAATGTTGGCTCAGTTCGTGTTCCTCTGGCCTGAAAGAATCCAAGCGCGACAAGCTCCTGCGCCTTTACCAAAGCCATAGCCTTCTCAATCCCCCAAATTTCTGCTAAGCTCTCTGGGGTTTGTTCCGTCTTTTCACCACGGAGCTTCTCTAAAAAGGGTTTCTCTGAAGGGTATTCTGCAAAAAGATATGTATTCAGACGAGTTCCCGATACGGTCGGGAGCGCTTGCTTGAAAACAGAGTTATCAAAAAGCTGATTGTCAGGCGCGGGTGGCTCGCCTCTCTCAAGACGCCTAATCTCCTCATCTCTAATACAATTAAGAAGATGAATTAGCTCTCGTGGGGCAGTACTTCCGCTAGCATCAGCACATCGGCCGACCATCCAATCAAAAGTTGTCGCCCTTTTTTCCCCACGCTCAACCTGCGCCGGAAATAACCTGTAAAATAATTCCTTCTGCTTTGTCGCATCTGACAAAACTGCTTCCTTATCTATTCCAAGTTCAGTGTTTAACACTTCATTCGACAAAATGCGCCGTATGGTAAGATGAAGAAGCATTGGATGAGTCCAGCGCATAATCTCAAAGCGCGTTATATGACTGGCCTCACGCATACCCCCGGAAGTAACCCGGTTCCAGATATCTTCCCTAAGAAAGACTTTCAACGCAATCTTATTCAGGCCACGAATGTCACTGTATACTCTTATCAAAGCGCGGATAGCGTTCGCTTCTAGCTGATGACTTTCAGCAAAAGCAACATCCAGTCTGTCCAGTAAAATCCAGACTGTAAAATCGCTTGCTTCAAGAGCCCCGTTAACAATGGAAAACATCCCGTCTAATGATGTGATTCCTTGACTTCGTAGCTCTGTAGATGTCTCTTTAAGAGATATTCGTCCTATGACACCAGTAGGCGTTCCAGTCATTTGATCTAAAGGAACTTCATACTCATAACTTGCTCGCAAAAGCCTACGCGCCAGACTCTGCGCCATCCTAAGCAAACCCGAAAGATTTAGCTCACGCTCAAGTAGCTTGGCATCTTCAAGCGCTCCATAGACACTGCTAAGTTCACCCCCTGAAATGCCATACTCCCTCATCTCAAAACAAACTATTGTAAGGACGTAAAGCTTCCATAGAGTAACGAACTCAGATTCACTAGCAGGAGGACTAGAGATTAAATCCTTGAATACGGTTGTTCCCCTAGGGTTCTCGCCGCTAATTATCAAAACATTCTTATCAAACAATTTACTTTTGTTCTTATCCAAGAGAATATATAGAGCGCTTTTTCAAGCCCCTTTTTCTCCTCGAACTATGTCTACATCGCCTCTAAATATGCGATTCCATTGATCTGTCTGTACGAAATACTCTTGAAGCCTTTCGACTTCTTCCTCAGCAACTTGAGATCCGAACGACAATTGTTTAAGGAGCTCGAGGCGTTCCACGGTTTTTTATCTCTCAGGATATTTTCTGGGCGACATCGTACATCGGCTTAGCATGAGTGCAACCCCACGCTCAGACGCTCGTAGAGACACTCTAAAGTTAGGAGCGAGGCCGGGACGCTCAGCCCGCCAATCCAAAAGCCCAGCGCACTACCATGGAGGCATGCCTCTCACAGCCTTCAGCCTCATCTCGCAGCTACGACCAACTCGTTGGATTTGAAAGTTCGACAGCGGATCACTCCGGAGACGTCCTAAATTGATGCGTTCGACAGGAGTAAATTACAGACCCGTGGCCAACCATATTCCGGTAAGAGGAAAGATGCGCTCCCGTAGGAAAAGAGCCAGTGCCATCGGTGATCGCGTGCGCAGTAGACCGTCTATCACGTCCAGCCCCATCAGCGCCGACATGAGCACGAACAGCCATGTGACCTACTTGCAAGGTTTGGAGCTATTTCGCTCAAGTTCGCTAAACCACGCTGTCAGAGCGGCTGATTTCAAACTCGGCACCGTTCCCACAATAAGCGGTCTTTATGACGGTGACCTGGCGGTCCCTTGTGGAAAGCACGTGTAGAAGGGCACCTCCCGCCACCCCACCAAAATCACGCTACGGAAGCAACAGGGACGCGTCGCCATAAGAATAGAAGCGATAGCCATCGTCTATTGCATGGGCATAAGCCGCCTTCATCACATCAAGCCCCATCAGCGCGGACACGAGCATGAACAGGGTCGAGCGCGGCAAATGGAAGTTGGTCATCAGCCCGTCGATCCCACGAAAGCGGTAGCCGGGCGTGATGAAGATCGCGGTGTCGCCCTCGAACGCGCGCACCATGCCATCCTCTCCCGCAGCGCTCTCGATCAGGCGGAGCGAGGTGGTGCCCACCGCGACGACCCGCCCGCCCGCGGCGCGCGTCGCATTGAGGCGATCGGCCGTGGCCTGGTCGATGCGCCCCCATTCGGCATGCATGCGGTGGTCGGCGGTATCGTCCGCCTTGACAGGCAGGAAGGTGCCCGCCCCGACGTGCAGCGTCAGCGTCGCATGCTCCACCCCCCGCGCCGCCAGCGCCGCCATCAGCGCCGGGGTGAAATGCAG
>VYLB01000274.1_pt1 | contig 10527 bp, 9 predicted proteins | sample 5114431 | NCBI WGS metagenome assembly VYLB01 (sample SAMN12291786, study PRJNA351875) | freshwater metagenome | isolation source: freshwater lake | place: USA: Michigan, Gull Lake | collected 2013-08-08
TAAATGCCGTTGGTATGGGAGAAATTACATCGAAGTAGATAGATGGTTTCCCAGTTCTAAGCGGTGTAGTAATTGTGGGTATATTGCTGAGAAGATGCCGTTAAATATTCGAGAGTGGGACTGTCCAGACTGTGGGACACACCATGACCGAGATATTAACGCTAGTAAAAACATTTTGGCCGCAGGACTTGCGGTGTCAGTCCGGTTCGCGACCATAAGACCAGAACAGAGTAAAACTGGGGCGGCAGGTGCGAAAAATCCTTCGGGAAAGAAGCAGAAACCTAAATCGTGAGGTTTGGGAATCACCGTCCGTTTACGGCGGTGAGGATGTCAACTTAGGAATCAGTATAACCTGCACTGTTCCCCCCCAAACGTAAATAGGCTTCAATAAAGCTATCTAAATCCCCATTCATTACCCCGGTAACATCGGTGGTTTCCACATTACTGCGGAGATCCTTAACCAATTGATAGGGATGAAAAACATAGTTACGGATTTGATTGCCCCAAGCGGCCTCCACCATATCGCCGCGAATTTCTGCGATCGCTTGAGCCTGTTGTTCCCGGGCGATAATTAACAATTTCGCTTTTAATAAAGCTAGGGCTTTTTCTTTATTTTGTAATTGCGATCGCTCTTGGGTACAACGCACAGCGATGCCTGTGGGAAGATGAACTACCCGCACGGCAGTTTCCACTTTATTAACATTTTGGCCACCTTTTCCCCCGGATCTAGTGGTGGTAATTTCTAAATCTTTATCGGGAATTTCTACCCTCACCGCATCATCGCCCAAAATTGGCATCACTTCCACCCCGGCGAAACTGGTTTGACGTTTACCATTAGCATTAAAAGGGGAAATTCTTACTAACCGATGGGTGCCTTTTTCTCCTTTCAGATAACCGTAAGCATAAGTTCCGGCAATCTCAATTGTCACCGATTTAATTCCCGCTTCATCTCCTTCTGATATTTCCGCTAAAGTGACTTTATATCCCTGTTTCTCGGCCCAGCGAGAATACATTCTCAGGAGCATTTCTGTCCAATCCTGGGCATCGGTTCCCCCGGCCCCCGCATTAATCGTTAAAACCGCTCCTTTTGCGTCGTAGGGACCATTTAAAAGCTGTTGCAATTCCCAGCGATCGAGGTCATGCTGTAAATGAGTTAAATTGTCCGTTGCTTCTTCTAGTAAAGTTCGATCGGATTCTAATTCTAATAACTCGATAATTGCCTTGGTATCTTCTAATTGTCCACACCAACTTTGATAGGTTTCTAAAGAAGATTTACATTCATTTAGTTCTTGCAGGGTTTTTTGAGCAGTATCGGGATTATCCCAAAAAGTGGGGACGGCCGCCACCTGTTCTAAGTCTTTAATTTTGGCCCTTAAAGTGGGTAAGTCAAAGATAGTCCTGGGTTTTACCCAGGCGCGATCCTACTATCTCGATACCTTTTTTTAGTTCCGATATTTCCATGTTTTCAGTTATCAGTTATTAGTTATCAGTTACTCTAGGAGTCAGTCCCGATGAAAAAATTTTCACCCCCACAGATGAAAGAGGTTTCCTTCCCTACACCCCACACCCCACACCCTACACCCTCTTTCAAGTCAGGAGGCCGGAGTTGAGAGTTGAGGTTTTAGGGTTTTGGGGTATTAGTTGAAATTCCCCTATCTCCCCATTTCCCCACTCCCCCATTTCTCTGTTCCCCGTTCCGCAGTTCCAGCGTTCGCTAAAATGGTACGATCGATCCGCGCAGGGGGGCAAGAGTTTGTAAAGCGTTTTCAGCCTTATTGCGACTACTAAACGCGCCTATTTGCCAGACGCGACGACCTTTGTAGGAGGTGGGAAAAGCGTCGGGATAGAGAGAACGAACCCTAGTGCGATCGCTCTCGGTTTTAGCTTCGATTACTACTTTAAAACCTTGGCGACTACTATTGCTCATATTACCACTACTGGGATTAGCGGCAGCCCGATTAAAAGTGATCACGTCTGATAAACTTCTGGGATTGCCTAGGTTGCGCGGTGGCGGTGGTGGTACAATTGCATTATTATTCTGGGAATTGGGAGGAGTCAGGGGGGGTAAATTAGGGTTAACTGGGGACGGTGGGGTAAAATTTGGCTCTGGCACTGGATTACTGACCACTGGCTGAGGATTGCTCTCTACTGCTGTTTCTGCAGCGGTAAAGGTATATTCTCGCACTTCGGGATTGGCAGAAGGATTAACAGGTGTTTCTGCTTTGACGGATTCTCTGGGGAGAGAATAACTATTACCCGCGAGTAATTCCGGGGGAGGATTGAAACTGGGACTATCGGCAGTTAGATAGATATGACTGAGATTTTGACCGGCTAGACTGCGTTTAGTAAAGCGCCAGCCATCGATGAGATAAATTTGCATTAAACCGGTCCCTAAACCTTTTGTCCGTCCAATAATTACCTCCGATTGCCTGGGATTGCGGGGGGTTCCCACAAGGACTAATTCCCCGTTGCGTTGTACGATACGCAGCAGGTATTCTAAACCGTAATCTTTGCCCTGAATGCGAAGGGAATAACCGTTACTGTCGGTGGCCCGTTCACAACTGCCGGTAAAATCGAAATCGAGCAAGAGAGGCTGAACAATGGTCGGTTCTGTGCCATTTACCGCCCAACATTGGCGTTTACCCGGGATTTGTTGCAAAATCAGTAAATCGTATTTACCGTTACCGTAGGGTCGGGCAATAGCGATAAAATCCTCTTGATTAACTTCTTGTTGTTCAAAGAGAGTTGCTTGACTCGGTGTCGTCAGGAGACAACCCCCCAGAAGCGAAAACAGTAGGGTAAATTTTAAGGATGATTTTAGATTCATAAATAGGGAGCGTTGTTATAGAGATTGTACTTGCATTTATTTTATCGATCTGGACGTAAGCGAGAGAATTTTGTTTTCTTGGAAGATAGCTATTACAAGGGCCTAATCCACAGTAGGATAGAGATTGCTAAAAATTGACCCTTGAGTAGAGTGGCAACAAGATGGCGAAAGCGGCGATTATTGGATTGGGAAGATCGGGAATAGCAGCGGCAAGATGCTTAAAACGGGATGGTTGGCAGGTGACATTAAGCGATCGCTCTGATTCTCCCAGTTTACAAGCAACCAAAACCAATCTGGAAAGGGAAGGAATTATTGTCAATCTTGGTCAAAATCTCAGTCTAGAGGCTTCGGACTTGCCTAATCTTATCGTGGTTAGCCCCGGGGTGCCTTGGGATGCCCCGATTTTAATTACTGCCAGAGAAAAAGGCATCGATACGATCGGAGAATTAGAATTAGCTTGGCGTTATCTGCAATCTTCTCCTTGGTTGGGTATTACAGGAACTAACGGCAAAACCACCACCACCGCCCTCTGTGCCGCTATTTTTCAAAAAGCAGGGTTAAATGCTCCTTCCTGCGGTAATATCGGCTATGCTGCCTGTGAATTGCCTTTAAAAGCCGATAAATACGATTGGATTATTGCGGAGATCAGTAGTTATCAGATCGAGTCCAGTCGGGATTTATCGCCGAAAATCGGCATCTGGACAACTTTTACCCCCGATCACCTCAGTCGTCATCAAACCCTCGAAAATTATTATCAGATTAAAGCCTCTTTACTGCAAAGAAGCGATCGCCAAATCTTCAACGGTGATGATCCCTATCTGCGTCAAATCGGTGTTAGTCAATGGCAACAAGCTTATTGGACTTCTGTGAAGGGTAAAGATGCGCTTTTGGGCGATCCTAGTCGTGGTGTTTATCTGCAAGATAACTGGATCGTGGCTTTTGGGGAGTTAATTGCCCCGGTTAATCTGCTGAAAATGGTGGGTAGTCACAATCAGCAGAATTTGCTTATGGCTGTGGCCGCCGCTAGATTGGCAGGAATCGAGAAAAAAGCCATTACTGAAGCGATCGCCACTTTCCCCGGAGTTGCCCATCGTCTAGAGTATGTTTGTACATATAAAGGCCTAGACTTTATTAATGATAGTAAAGCAACTAACTACGATGCGGCCGCAGTGGGCTTACAATCCGTCCCGAATCCGGCGATTTTAATCGCGGGGGGAGAAGCGAAAGCAGGGGATGATCGGGCTTGGATCGCTGAAATTAAGGCAAAAGTCGCCACCGCGCTGCTTATTGGTGACGCTGCCGCCGATTTTGCCCGTCGTTTACAGTCGGCAGGTTATCAAGATTATGAATGTGTAGAAACGATGGACAGGGCAGTTCAACGCGCGGCTGAACTAGGACCGGCAAAAGAGGCTAAAGTGGTGTTATTATCGCCCGCTTGCGCTAGTTTTGACCAATACCAAAGTTTTGAACATCGCGGCGATCACTTTCGGCAATTGTCCTTACAGTTGTAGGGGGATGGGGATAGGGGAGTGGGGAAGTGAGGAGATGGGGGAAGTGGGGAATTTCAACTAAAACCCCAAAACCCTAACACCCTAAAACCATGTTGCCGACAGCTAAGACGCAATTTTTGTTCCCAAAGATACTCTTTTTTGGCTAAGTTGGGTAAAATCAGGAGGAGTTAACCAAAAAAAATAAGAGAAAAAACGTGCTGGGATCGTCCTTCCATCTTGATCATCTTTTTAAAAAACCCCTAATTGCCTGTCTTTTGTCCTGTGTGGGTGTCTTGCTGCCGATCCCAGTTTTAGCGACACCGGTGGCAGTGTTAAAAAGTCAAGAAAATGCCAATCAATGGACAGCTATCACTGAGCGTTTGCAAAATGTCGGGGTTAATTACTGCATTCTCCAGAGTAATCAGTGGCAAAGCGACGCGGATTTAAATAAAATTAAGGTTCTAATCATCCCCAACGTCGAGACTATTTCCGGTTTACAAGCTGATGTCTTGAGTCGTTGGCTTAATCGTGGTGGTAAAATTATTGTCACCGGTCCGGCGGGGAATCTTTCGGAACCTGCTGTGCGTAATCAATTGCGATCGCTATTTGGGGCTTACTGGGCCTATCCTCACTCCCAAGCTTACACCCTGCGGCCGACTAATTTAGGTGAACTGAAAAACCAAAAACCTCTAGCCAGCAGTCTCCTCGGTGGTGTGGTTATCCCCACGGGAGTTAATAGCCAAACCGTTGCCGTCTGGGGGGCGCGCAACAATCCCCCCGCCGTTGTCCTCAATAATAACTCGATCTTTCTCGGTTGGCGCTGGGGCAGCGATGCCGTCGCTAATCTCGCCCTCGATAGTGCTTGGCTAGAAACCGCCCTGCAACGCTACGGCATTAATCGTAGTTCTTCTTCTACCACAATTGCGCCCTATTGTCAAGGAAACTCAACAATAGTTAATAATATTAATAATACCCCAACAGCGATCTCGCGTAGCGAGCGCGTTGCGATCGCACCCCGTCGCCCTCTACCCCAGATTTCAGAAAATCTCCCCAGTGAAACGGCGAGATTAAGTCCGAATACCGAGGCAATTCCCCCCAGAGCAAGTCTAACTCCTCAACAAATTAGCCAGATGACGGCGGAATTGCAGGGATTAATCGGGCGTTATGGGGCGACTCTCTTAGCTTTAGAGGCAAGTAATAGTAATATATCCAATACTGATAAATCCTTAGCACAAGCATTTCATAATCGTGGGAAAAATTCCCCCACCTCAGATACAGCCAGACGATTCCGTTTAGCCCTAGAAAATGCCCAAGGAAGCTTAAATAATTTTCAGAATTTAATTGCCCAGGGGGCCTATACCCAAGCGCGGGAATTTTGGTTACAAGCGCGGCGAAGTCTTTGGGATAATTATCCCACTAATCGACAATTTGCCCAGCCAGAAATACGGGCAATGTGGTTAGATAGAGGCACGATCGTAGAAGCTAAAAATGAGGACGATTTAGCTAAAGTATTCGATCGCATGGCGGAGGCGGGTATTAATGTGGTCTTTTTCGAGACAGTTAATGCTAGTTATACTATTTATCCCAGTCAAGTTGCCCCCGAACAAAACCCTTTAACTAGAGGTTGGGATCCCCTAAAAGTTGCCGTTAAATTAGCCCATGAACGCAATATGGAAATCCACGCCTGGGTGTGGGTTTTTGCGGCGGCTAATCAAGCTCATAATAAAGTATTAGAGCAACCATTAGATTATCTAGGTCCAGTTTTATCCCGTAATCCCGATTGGGGGGCAACTAATAAAAGTGGTGGTTCTTTTGATTATAGTCAAGGCATGAAAAAGGCCTTTTTTGATCCTGCTAATCCCGAGGTACAGAACTATCTTTTATCTCTTTACGAGGAAATTGTCAAGAATTATGATGTGGATGGCTTGCAGTTAGATTATATTCGCTATCCCTTCCAGAGTCAAGATTCTAATCAAACCTATGGTTATGGTAAATCCGGCCGCTGGTTATTTAAGCAAATGACGGGAGTTGATCCGATTACTTTAAATCCCCGGGGTGCTTTATGGGAACAATGGACTAGCTTTAAAATCCGTCAGGTTGATACTTTTGTCTCGCAGGTTTCTACTCGCTTAAAACAGATTCGCCCCAACTTAAAAATGTCGGCGGCGGTGTTTCCCATGGAACAAAAAGAACGATTATATCGTATTCAACAAAACTGGGAAGAATGGGGACAAAATCAATGGATAGACATTATCTTTTTAATGACTTATGCTCTCGATACAGGGACTTTAGAAGAGAAAACCCAGTCTTTATTTGATCGCAAAATTGCAGGAAATGCTCTGATTATACCCGGTATCCGTCTGTTAAAAGTACCCGATCAAGTCATGATCGATCAACTACAATTTATTCGCAATCTTCCCACTTCGGGATTCGCTCTTTTTGCCACAGAAAATCTCAATCCCAACTTGCAAACAATTCTTAATCGCATTCAGGGATCGATGATTACGAAAAAAACCGAACCTTTACCCCACCGTCAACCCTTTAAAACGGCAGCAGCGCGGTTTAATTCCTTGCGTCAAGAGTGGAGTTTTTTAATCACGAATAATTTATGGGCAATGGAGGAGGGAACCTTAAAAACTTGGGGGCAAGAAGTGGACGAAATGGCTAATCTATTAGAACAATTAGCTAATAATCCCAGCCCTCGTAATTTGACTTTAACTCAAAATGCTTTAAAGCGATTTAGCTATAAATTTAAATCTGTGATGTCCAGACAAAAAGATTTATCTGCCTATCAAATACAGGTCTGGGAAAATCGCCTCGCAACCCTACAAAGTCTCTTAAGTTATGGTCAAATGGTTGAGTTTTAATTAGGATTTACTGAAAAAGTTTATTGGTGGAGTCAGTATTCAGGAGATTATTTTTATTTATTCTCCCCACACCCCACTTCCCCACACCCCACACCCCACTTCCCACACCCCACACCCTCTTGTCAGAGGCCCGCCCGAATATGTAACAATTTATGGGAGAAACCCCCAAGCAAATTTAACGAGAAAAACATGGCAGCTACAATTAAGAAAGGAGCTTTAGTCCGCGTGGTGACGGGAAACCTAGAAAATAGCCTCGAAGCCCTAGCCAGCGATCGCCGTTTACCCAGTTATATGTTCAACTCGACAGCAGAAGTCTTGGATGTAAAAGATGATTATGCTTTGATTAAATTCTATGTTCCTACCCCCAGTGTGTGGCTAAAGCTCGAACAACTGGAACCCGCCTGATGAGGATATTGCCTCATCCATAAATCATGGTTGACTTCTACGATACACTCCTCCCCTGTCAATCGCCCCGAGTCTCGGTTATTGGTGCTGGTAACGTCGGACGCACCCTGGCCCAACGCATCGCCGAAAAAAACCTCGCCGATGTGGTTCTCCTCGATATCGTCAATGGTTTACCCCAGGGTATTGCCCTAGATTTGATGGAAGCCCAGGGCATAGAACTGCACGACAGCGAGATTATCGGCACTAATAACTACGAAGACACGGCAGGCTCCGATATTGTCGTGATTACGGCTGGATTAGCCAGAAAACCGGGCATGAGTCGCGATGATCTCATGAATGTCAATGCCAAAATTGTCGTCGAGGCCGCCACTAAATGCCTCAAGTATTCGACCGGAGCCATTTTTATCGTCATCACCAATCCCCTTGATGTGATGACCTATCTAGTCTGGCAAGCAACCGGTTTACCCCCCCAAAGAGTGATGGGAATGGCGGGGGTCCTCGATTCTTCCCGTTTACAAACCTTTATCGCCATGGAATTGGGGATTAGTACCGCCGACGTTCATGCCATGGTCTTGGGTGGTCACGGTGATTTAATGTTGCCCCTACCCCGTTACTGTACCGTCAGTGGTGTGCCGATTACCGAATTAATGGACGAGATAACAATTAACCGTCTAGTGGAGAGAACTCGCAACGGTGGGGCTGAAATCGTCAAATTACTGCAAACTGGCGGCGCTTATTACGCCCCTGCTTCCTCTGCCTGTACCATGGTCGAGACGATATTGAGAAATCAATCCCGTTTACTGCCGGCGGCAGCCTATCTTAAGGGTGAATACGGCCTACAGGATGTCTATCTGGGGGTTCCCTGTCGCTTAGGCTGTCGGGGGGTGGAAAGTATTCTGGAAGTGCGTTTGACCGATGCTGAACGTCTGGATTTACACAATTCTGCTGCCTCAGTTCGTCAAAATGTTCATTTAGCTCTTGACAGTCTCAAGGTTTTGATGTAATTAATACAACTCATATTTTAAGAGGGTACAGGGCAAAGAACCGTTATACAAGGGAGTGCGACGGGAAGAACGCAGACCGATTTGTTTAGTCAGTTCTTTGTTTCCCGATAAAATATAGGCTGTCCAACCCTTAAACCTCTGTTTTAAGACATCACCGAAGGATTTATATAAAGAGCCTAATTCTTCGGTATTGCCCAATCTTTTGCCGTAAGGGGGATTACAGAGAATAATCCCTCGATCGCTCGCTGGTTCTAAGTCAGTGATGCTTTGCAAGCTAAAATTAATATGGTCCTGCACTTGACAAAAATAGGCATTATCCTCGGCCTGACGCAAAACCTCGTAATCGGCATCACTAGCATAAATTGGCGCATTTAGCTGAAAATTTTGTTTTTCTTTAGCTTCCTTAACCAAAGATTGCCATAAATCCTGTTGATAGTCTGGCCATTTCTGAAATCCGAACTGGGAACGAGATAAACCGGGGGCAATATTTAAAGCTTTTAACGTCGCTTCGATGACAATGGTTCCCGAACCACAGAAAGGGTCCAAAAGCGCCATATCATCCTGCCATGCCGATAATTCTACCAAAGCAGCGGCGAGACTTTCTTTTAGGGGTGCGACTCCCATGGCCCGATGATACCCGCGACGATGCAAACTGTGGCCAGAACTATCTAAACTAAGCACACAGTGATTTTTCTCGATATGAGCGTTAATTTGCAGGTCGGGGTTTTCTGTATCCACAAAAGAACGTGGATTCCCCTGTTGACGCTGTTGGTCGATAATAGCGTTTTTGATGCTTAAAGCGGTGTAATGGGTGTGATTGAGGCGATCGTTCGTTCCCGTACATTGTACCGCTAAAGTTTCCTCACTGGTGAGATAATCGCGCCAATCAATGGCTTGAATGCCATCATACAGTTCCTTCCCATCCCCACAGGGAATTTCGGCAATGGGAACCAAAACCCGAAAAATAATTCTTGACCAAAGATTGACTCGATAGAGTAGGGCCAGATCTCCCTGAAAATGGACTCCCGTGAATACGGGTTTAACTTCTTTGGCCCCCAGGAATTCTAATTCCCTAGCGGCAATTTCTTCTAGTCCCCTAGCGGTAGTAGCAAAATAGGATCGAGTCATATCAGTTATCAGTTATCAGTAATCAGTAATCAGTTTTTAGTTTTTAGTTTTCAGTGATTAGCTCTGGTCGTTGGTAGCTTGAAATCAGAAAGATTTTAATTTTTATCCCCTTGTAAATTCCTATCTCATTCGCTCAAGTCAGTTAAAATCGATTAATGCTACAGTAATCAGTAGGATTTAGCCCATCGGAAAATTTTACCCAATCACAAGCATAATAATCCTCTTTTGTCAAGGCAGAAATGCTTAAGAATTGTGTCGCTGTGGTCATTAGTTTTATCCTGACAAATGCTCAGACCGACTCTGTGGCTCTCTCCTCTCCCCTGAAGTCTTAACAAGTAATTGAGATGCACGGGCAGCTAATCTACTGAGAAACCCAAAAAATGCGTCTTTGATTAGGATCCCGTCGGGAACTTTGTTCACCCATGACTTGCCGCGCTTGACTAGGATCGAAGCTGCGAGTAAATTGACCGCGCAATTGATTGACGCGTTCCTCCTTTTCTTGGGCTGCCAAACGCACTTCTTCTAATTTTGCCTGTTGGATCTGTTGGTAGGGTAGCAAACGAGCGATCGCAAAAACTGCCGTGATGGAAAGAGCGCTATAGGCAATAATTCGCAGCCAAATCTCGATAACTTGCCAGTTTTGGGATTTATTGCCGCTTTTTGGCTTTTTTTGTGGTTTTTTGTCGGTTTGGTTTCCTGTTCGTGCGGTCATAGATTTACGAGTATCAGTAAAATCGGTCAGAAAAATGGCTAATTAGGGTCTGCTGAAAAAGTTTTTCGGTGGGGGTTGGGGGTTGGGGGTTGGG
>VYLB01000276.1_pt1 | contig 10466 bp, 9 predicted proteins | sample 5114431 | NCBI WGS metagenome assembly VYLB01 (sample SAMN12291786, study PRJNA351875) | freshwater metagenome | isolation source: freshwater lake | place: USA: Michigan, Gull Lake | collected 2013-08-08
CGGCGATGCGCGCGTCCAGCGCCGGATCGGCACGCACCGGGGCAGGGGGCGGCGTGGCGGGCTCCTCGAACCCGATCGCCTCCGCGGGGCGCGGCGCCAGCGAGGGATAGCCCCGCGTATCGGCCGAACAGCCGGCGAGAAGCGCCGCGATCGACGCGACGGCAAGGAGGGGAGAGCGGCGATCCATCGCTTTCGCGTAGGCCGCCAAGAAAATCGACGCAATGCCCTTGCGCGTCCCCGATTCGCCGTCTAACAGCGCCGCTCCACAGGGCGCCCGTAGCTCAGCTGGATAGAGCATCAGACTACGAATCTGAGGGTCGGACGTTCGAATCGTTCCGGGCGCGCCATTTTTCAAAGGGTTAGCAGGGGCCATCCCTCGCCCGGATGGCTCTAGGTAACATCCTAGGTAACACGCCTCCCTGAAGGGGAAGGCGAGAGCCGTTCAAGCTGTCAGATGAGTCTGTCACGCTGTTCTCCGCATCCGCCGAACTTGCGCCAGCTCTCCTCTTCGCTGCACCCTCAATCGCTCGGCTTCGCAGGCCGGCTATCGATCCACTGATCGATGTCATTCACGAGCCAGGCAACGGCCCGCGGCCCGAGCTTGCGAGGGCGTGGAAAGCCGCCGTCCTCCATCATGCGATAGATGGATGATCGGGCGAGCCCAGTCCGAAGTTTGACTTCAGGCAGCCGGATTAGGCGCGTGGGTGTGTGAGCATCTTTGGCCATTAACTGCTCCAAGCAGGATAGCCCCTTCCGGTACGATCCTACGGCCTGAGGAATGGTCAGGAAAACGTTGGAGCGTCAGTAGCCTGCAAAAGACACTTTAGGCCCTTGTAGAGCGGAGGCGGATCGCGGCATCGTAAATCTCACCAGTGCCTTGCCGACATGCATGGCGCTGCAAGCGCGATCGCGCTCGCAACTATCGCGAGTCCTGTCGCGCGAATCACCAGGTAAGGCATGCCAAGCGAACTTGAGCCTTGGGGACTAGGTGGCACGCCGGAAGGGGGCGGGAGGCGCCGGCTCGGCAACGATCCCCGAGACGTACGAATGTCGATCGCCTGACAGTTTGGGTGGAAACCTGAATGGCCGGTTTGGAGCAGCCGGAATTGTTCCTGCTCTTTCGTTCATAGACGTAAACGCGGATCATACAGCCAGCGCCGCACCTTCAGCGCGCGTATCTCGGTTGAATCCGGATGCGCCGGGTTTATCAGCAAGTTCTGCTCCTCCGGAACGATGACGGAGGGCACAAGCAGGAGCGCAGACCGCCTCTCCAACGCCCACGCGGAGCCGAAATCGACGCTGACATGCCCAGCGGGATCGGCGTCCCATCCGACCGCCAGTGTCGAGGGGTCGGCGATCTCGGCCGCGGCCCAGAGATCGTCCGGCACGTCCACCTCCACTAGGTAGCGGTTGAAGGGAAGACCGCCAGCATTGAGGTGCACGACAGTTTCCAAGCAGGCGAGGGCGCGACTGCTCGCCGCATAGATCATCGGCACGCCGACCTCGTTCCAGCGGCCACCCGAGAGCTTCGCACCAAAGCCGGTCATGTCGTCCGCGGCGTAGGCCCTCGCGTCCGTTGCGATACGCCAGGCCGAGCGAGTCACGCGAAGGCGCCGCTCTGCATCTGGGCGAGGGCTCGGGAGACGAGCGCTTGTCCCTCCATCGTATCAAGAAGGTTGATCGGCCTGTCGCCCCCGAGCGCCGGGAGTGGCTCCCGCAGCCAGCGCGACAGCCACTCCGGTGCGTCGAACCCCTCAGGGTCGCCGGACTCCTCGACCATCGCCTCAATCTGACCCACCAATTTGACGAGACCGACGACGCGCTCGCTATCTTCGATCGACAATGCCTCGTTGCGGGCGGCCTTGCGGTTCACGGTGGCGGTTTTCAGATTTAGGGCGCCGAACATGACCTGCTGGTCAAGGTGCAGCTCTGCGCCGAAGCGCTTGACGGCGCTGGCCGGGACACCGGCCCGGATCACGCTGATGCGTTCCGTCGGGGCGGCACGATAAAGCCGGACATAGTCGAACGACCGCTGCACGCCCGCCTTGCCTGCCTTGCGTTCTGCCGCCATCGCCATAGCTGCTCCTTTGAGCGGATCACCTGCTCAAATAAGCATGAATGGGAAACTGTCCAGTTAAGATGGGTCCTCGGCGGTGGTGACCGGGGCAGGCCCAACGCGACAGAACGACATGCCGTTTGCTGCCGAAGCGCTAACGATCATTGATCTGGCAGGCGGTGCGCGGTAGCTACAGCGTGAAGCAAGTGCTATGATGGGTGGTGATGAGGGAAGCGGAAGAGCGAACGACGACGAGGCCCGCTATCGCCGCGGTGATAGTGCCTTGCGCGAGTCGTAAAAGGTCGCCGGCAGGCACTGAATTGAGAGCGGCCTCGCTTCCGTCCGGCCCACAGACGAAGGTGGCAGGGACTTGGGCTAGACGCCTTTCGTCGGCGGCGGTGACCCGCCCCGCCCGAGACGTGTACATGGGTCGGGGGTTCGGCTTCGGCCTTGCCGCGGCCGACCAGGCCGGCGCGCGCCTCTTCGTCGTCTCCGCCGGCCTCGGCTTGGTCGCCGGTACGACGCCGATCCCCAGTTATGGTCTCACGGTGGCCTCCCGTGACCACGATAGCATCTCCTCGAGGGTGACGGGCCGCTTCGACGGCGCCGCATGGTGGTCATCGGTCAGCGCTGGTCCCTTCAGCACGGATTGGAGTGAGGTGTTCGGCTCACCTGGCCCCGTGCTCATGGCGCTGAGCCAGGGTTATGCGAACCTCATCGCCGCCGACCTTGCCGAACTCGACGAGAGCGACCGTTCGCGCCTGCGCTTGTTCGGCGCTGGGTTGGGCGAGGTCCTGCCGGCATCGGTCGCCTGCCAAGCAATGCCTTACGATGAACGCCTCGACGTAATCCTGCCCGGCACCCGGACCGACTTCGCCCAACGTGCCCTCTCGCATTTCGTGAGTTCCGCGGCCGCGACAGCCTCAAGTGCTGGCGCCAAGGAGATCGTCGAAGCCGCTCTGGAGGGTGTCGAGGCGCCCCGCCGGGTGGAACGGCCACGCGCCAGCGACGACGAACTGGTCGTCGCGATCCGACGCCATCTGCGCACGACGAGAGGGATCGGCCGGGTTCTGTCCCGCCTTCGTCACGAGGACAGCATCGCCTGCGAGCAGCGCCGCTTCACCCGACTGTACCGCGTGGCCGAGCAACTCGAGGTCGCGCGATGAAGTTCATCTTCGCGGACTCCCTCGATTTCGTCGATCCAGCGTTCGACTTCGTTGCGGATCGCAACGGCGCGAAGCGCAGAACCCATCGTGACGACGAGTTTCCGCACGAGTTTCTGGACAGTCCGCCCTATGACGGCATCCTTGTTTCCCGAGGGATAGTCGGTGACGCGCTGATCAACGGCAAATATAGCGAGGCGCAACTGATGCGCTTCCGCCGGGAGGGCGCACGCCGTTTCCTCCGCTACTCGGAGGATCGCTTCCCGGGCAGTCTGATGTTCGGGGACTGCGGCGCGTTCACCTACCGCGCGATGCCGCTGCCACCTTATCGTGCGGAGGATACAGTAGACTTCTACGGCGACGGCGGCTTCACCCACGGTTGCTCGCCCGATCACCTCATCTTCGACTTCGACCCGGCCGACGCCGAACGACCGATCGCCGAGGTGCCCGAGGACGTCAGGACCCGGTTCGATGTCACGCTCGACAACGCCGCCGAGTTCATCCGCCTATCGCGGCGGTTGGGGCGGCAGTTCACGCCGCTCGGCGTCATTCAGGGCTGGTCCGCCACCAGCATGGCCGACGCTGCGGGCCGTCTGGTCCGCATGGGCTACGACTATCTGGCGGTCGGCGGCACCGTTCCCCTCAAAATCGACCAACTTTGTCGAGCGCTGGCCGCCATCAAGGCTTCCCTCCCGGACGGCGTCCGGCTGCACGTCCTCGGGTTCGGCAAGATCGAGAACCTTGCTGACATCGAACGCTATAGCGTAGCCAGCTTCGATACCACGTCGCCGCTCGTCCGGGCGTTCAAGGACTCCAAAAAGAACTACTGGGTCCGCCACGAGAACGAACTCGATTACTACACGGCCGTCCGCATCCCGCAGGCGATCGAGAACAACCGCCTGAAGGTGAAGGCAATGCAGGGGCGCCTTGACCAAGAGCGCGTCAAGCATCTGGAAGCCGCCGCTCTCGAGGCCGTGCGCGGCCTGGCCGGCGGCACGGCGAGCCTTACCGAGACGCTCGACGCCGTGATGGCCTACTGGGCGCTTCTTAATTGGAAGGACGAGACCTGCGACAAGCAGCACCGCATCACCCTGGCGAAGCAGCGCGCGATCTATGAGCGAACCTTGGGCGACCGGCCCTGGGAGGGGTGTTCCTGTCGCGTCTGTCGGGAGAGCGGCGTGGAGGCACTGATCTTCCGGAACTCCAACCGCAACAAGCGGCGTGGGATGCACAATCTCCACGTCTTCCACGAGCATCTCAAGACACACAGGGCAGAACCGGCATGAGCGAGCGGCTTTCCTACACGGTAGTGGTGCCGCAGCAGAGTGAGAGCACCAAGGTCTTCACCTTCGCGGCTCCTGCCAGCGAGATCGCGCGGTTCGCCCGCATCCAGCGCGCTGGGCGCGACGCGGACGGCACGCTGCAAGGCTTCCAGCGCCCGCAGATCGCCGGCCACATTCGCGAGATCCGCGACTATCTGGTCAAGCCGAACGCGATCCTGCCCAACCCGATCGTGGTCGCCTTCACCGCCGGAGCAAAGCTCAGCCCGCTGAAGCTGCCTGCTCCCGCAGCAGCTCCGGGCCGCGCGAGGCGCGTCACGTCTCGTCGCCCCCAGACGCAGCAGCCGGCCGGCTTGGGCGTACTCACGATCGACCTCGCCGAAGGCCCTCCCGGCTTCATTGTCGACGGGCAGCAGCGGTTCACGGCCCTCTCGGAAATTCCGGACAGCGACTTCCAGGTGCTCGTATCGGGGTTCATCTGCGACTCCGAGGAGGAACTGCAGAAGCAGTTCATCCTGATCAACAACACGCGGCCGCTGCCGAAGGCGCTCGTCTACGAGCTTCTGCCGCAGGTTGACGATCTGCCCTATCGCATGTCGAGCCGCAGCCAGGCTGCGCTCGTGACCGAGGCGCTGAACTACAAGGAAGGCTCGGCGTTGCGCGGCCTCGTCAAGCAGCAGACAAATCCCCGCGGCATCATCCGCGACACCGTGCTTCAGCGCGTGATCATGAACTCGATCACCGACGGGGCGCTGCGCCTCTATGCCGACGACGACCGGCTGCTGCTCGACCGGGGCGCCCGCCTGATCAGCGAATTCTTCCACTCGGTCCGGCACGTCTTCGCCACGGACTGGGAGGGGAAGACGCCAAAAAGTTCGCGGCTCGTCCACGGCACGGGCGTCATCGCGCTCGGCTACGTCATGGAGGAGATCCACGCCATGACCGGCGCGAGTGAACGCGACGAGTTCACCAAGACGCTGCGCCTCCTCAAAGGCCGTACGGCCTGGAGCGAGGGTGAGTGGGTGTTCGGGCAAGAGCGCCGGCGCTGGAATGGACTCCAGAACGTGCCGGCCGACGTCCGGCAGCTCTCGATGCACCTCGTCCAGGAGTTGCGGCGCGCCCACACCCGCGAGACGATCAGGGTTGCCTGAGCGATGACCTACAGCGTCAAGGAGATCTTCTACACGCTCCAAGGCGAGGGCAGGAACGCCGGCCGGGCGGCCGTCTTCTGTCGCTTCTCAGGCTGCAACCTGTGGAGTGGCCGCGAGCGCGATCGTTCCCGTTCCGAGTGCACCTTCTGCGATACCGACTTCGTCGGGACCGACGGGCAGAATGGTGGCCGGTTCGGCGACGCTGGCGCGCTGGCAACCGCGATTGGAACGATTTGGCGGGGTGGGGAGGGCGCCACGCGCCTCGTCGTCCTGACCGGCGGCGAGCCGTTGCTCCAGGTGGACGATTGCCTCCTTGCCGAACTGCACACGCGCGCGTTCGAGGTGGCGGTCGAGACGAACGGCACGATCGAGCCGCCGGCCGGAATCGACTGGCTCTGCGTCAGCCCGAAGCGGCTACCGCTCGCGGTGACCTGCGGCGACGAGTTGAAGCTCGTCTATCCCAACCCTGCGATGCAGCCGGCCGACGTCGAGCATTACGCCTTCGAGCACCTGCTGCTGCAGCCGCTGGATGACGACCGCCGCGAGGCGAACACGGCGGCCGCGGTCGCCTACTGTCTCCAGAATCCGCGGTGGAGGCTGACCCTCCAGACGCACAAGCATCTCGGGATCCAGTGATGTTCGAGCTCAGCAAGCAATTCCGCTTCGACGCGGCGCATACGCTGCACCGGGACATCGACGCCGAACCGAGCCGGCGCATCCACGGCCACTCCTATCGTGCGGAGGTGGTGGTGCGCGGTCTGCCCGATCCCGCCACCGGCATGATCATCGACCTCGGTCACTTCGAGCGAGCACTCGACGACGCGCGCGAGGGGCTCGATCACCGTTTTCTCGACGAGATCAACGACCTCGGACCGGCGACGATGGAGAATCTGAGCCGTTGGATTTGGGATCGCCTCCAGCCCGCGATCGGCGGACTATCGAGGGTCAGCGTCTACCGGGACTCGAGCGGGGATGCCTGTTCCTATTGGGGCGGGGAAGCCGCCGCATGAACGACCGCGGCGCGCTGGTGCTCTTCTCCGGCGGGCAGGACAGCGCGACCTGCCTCGCTTGGGCGCTCGACCGCTTCGACGTCGTCGAGACGATCGGCTTCGATTATGAGCAGCGCCACCGGGTCGAACTGGAGGGGCGCGGTCCGTTCCGCGAAGAGGTCGTCTGCCTGTCGCGGGACTGGGCCGCTCGCCTTGGTCCGGATCACGTGCTCGACCTTTCGGTGCTCGGTCAGGTCAGCGAGACGGCTCTGACGCGCGACGCGGAAATCGCCCTGCGGGACGACGGGCTGCCGAACACCTTCGTCCCCGGTCGCAACTTGCTCTTCTTCACGCTCGCGGCGGCACTCGCCTCCCGGCGTCACCTGCGCCACTTGGTTGGCGGCATGTGCGAGACGGACTATTCCGGTTATCCCGACTGCCGCGACGACACCCTCAAGGCGCTTCAGGTCACGCTCAATCTCGGTATGGCGAGCCGGCTCGTCCTGCACACGCCGCTGATGTGGATCGACAAGCCGGCGACCTGGGCGCTCTCCGAGCAGTTGGGCGGCAGGCCATTGGTGGAGTTGATCAGGACCCGGACACACACCTGCTACCGCGGCGTGCACGACGAACTTCATCCGTGGGGGTACGGCTGCGGCGACTGTCCCGCCTGCGAACTTCGCCAGCGTGGCTGGGAGACCTTTGAGGCCGGCCGGGGTTAGTCGGGCGCATACTGACTTGGCGTTCACGAAGAAGGCGGTAAGGTCTGCTAGCGGCTGAGTAACAGCCGCTTAGGGGGCTGTGTGCTGTTCCGAGGCATGCTGGTGTCGCTGCCAGAGGGCAGGGGTGTGGGGAAACTGGAAGGGGTCGACGGGGATACCTGCTCCGTCGCGATCTTCCGTTCGATGATTCGATCCGAAACGGTGCAGTTTCCCGTCTCGGACCTGACCCGCGCCTATCTGAGTCCTCAAACGCGGGTTTATGTCCAGGACGGCGAACGATTTCGGGTGGGCCGGGTCGCGGACTTCCTGACCGGCGACAATGGCCTTATCGACTATGAGGTGCGGTTCCCGAACGGGAAGCGCGCGGACTTCAGCGAACTCAAGCTTTTCCTCCGGCCGTGGAGCGCTCCGGACGATCCGGCGGAGGTGCTGGCGAACGGCGGCGCGGAGAGCCAGTTCCTCCACGACCGCCGTCAGGCGGCGATGCTGCCTCTATTGAAGCTCCGGGGCGCGGCACAGGGGATGACCGCGCTCGTCTCGGCGGGTATCGACCTCGCGCCCCACCAGGTCGCTGCCGTCCGTCGCGTCCTCACCGATCCGGTCCAGCGCTATCTGCTGGCTGACGAGGTCGGGCTCGGTAAGACGATCGAAGCCGGATTGATCGCGCGCCAGCACCTCATCGACGATGCTGAAACCGGCGTCCTGGTGGTGGTCCCGGCTCACCTCGTGACGCAGTGGCAACAGGAGCTTCGGACCAAGCTCCGCCTCGACCAGTTTGATGGGATGGTGGAGGTCATCACCCACGCCGATCTTGCTCGGGTTCGACAGGCCCCCGATGTTCTGATCGTCGACGAGGCTCATCACCTCGTCGGCGTCGAGGCCGGCCCGCTCGCGCCAGCCTCGGCCAATCTCCGCGTCCTGGCCGACCAAACGCCTGTCTTCCTCCTGCTCTCCGCGACGCCGGCCCTCGGCGACGAAGCCCGGTTCCTCGCCCTCCTCAACCTGCTTGATCCTTCCTCCCATCCACTCGACGACCTTGAGGGGTTTCGCCGCAAGCTCGAGGGGCGACGGGAGATCGGGCGACTGCTCCTCGCGCTCGATCCCGAGGCGCCGAAGCTCGTCCTGCGCCAGCGGGGGGCTGAGATAGAGCGGCTATTCCCAGACGATCCCGTGATCGCCGACCTCGCGCCGAGGCTCATCGCTGCAACCCGCGAGGCGCCGGCCGACCTGCCGGCGCTCTGCGCCGCGCTGAAGGGCCATATCGCCGACAGCTACCGCATTCACCAACGTCTGATCAGGTCACGCCGGGCCGACGCCCAGGGCTGGGAGTTCACGCCGCGTGGGCAGTACGATGGTGGCGAGCCCAGTTTCGCGCACGTTCGCGTCGAGGCGGACGCGAGCGGGTGGGTCGAGCCGCTGCTGCCACTCTTGGAGGAATGGCGGTTCGGCGTTCTCGATGCCGCTGCCGGCCAGGAGGAGGCGCTCGATGCGGCATCGCGCCGCTATGCCGGAATCCTGAGCGCGATGGCGGAAGGACGCGCGACTCTCCTGGCCTGGATCGCGGAACAAGGCTCCCGAAAGTCGTTCGCCGATGAGCCGGACATTTTAGCGAGGCTAAAGCGGCTCGCCGAGGAGGCTGAGACGGGCGGCAGCTACGAGACGGCGTGCGAGAGCACTCGCCGGCTGGTACGCAGCCTCCGCGGCGAGGGAAGCGCGCCCAAGATCGTCGCGTTCTCATCTTCCGCTGCTGAAGCGTCCGCCTTCGGTACCGCCCTGAGCGCCGTGCTGGACGACTGCGATGTCCTGCTGCTCACCGGCGACGGTGCGGCGCGCAACGAGGCGGTCCTGGCGGCGTTCGCGGCGCGACGGAAGCCCACGGTGCTGGTCTGCAACCGCAGCGGCGAGGAAGGCCTCAACCTCGCCTACGCCGACGCGATCGTCCACCTTGATCTTCCCCTGTCCGCCGCGCGGATCGAGCAGCGGATCGGACGCCTCGATCGCTTCGGAAGGCGCAACGGCGTAGTGCGCCACCGGATCGTGCTGCCAGCCGACGAGGACGACAGTCCTTGGACGGGTTGGGCCGACTTCCTCTGCCAGGGTCTCGGCATCTATCATCGATCCATAAGCGACGTGCAGTTCCTGCTCGATGAGATCGAGCGCCGGCTCTTCCGCGTGCTGCTTGAGGAGGGACCTGCTGGCGTGGAGGCGCTCTCGGTCGAGGTGCGCGCGACGATCGCCGACGAGCGCAGGTCACAGGACGAGCAGTACGCGCTCGACCGCATCGCGCTTGCCGAGGAACCGGTGGAAGTGTTCATCGCCGCGCTGGAGGAGGCCGAGGAGGACGAGGCGAAGCTCGAAGAGGGCGTTGACCGGTGGCTGGTCGGCGCGTTGCAGTTGAAGAAGCGACCGTTCGCCTGGCCGGAGCAGGATCCCTTCAAGTTTTCGGCCGCCAAGGAGACGCTGATCCCGCGGCAACCCTGGCTGGAGGCGTTCGCGTTGGGGGAGGAGCGGCCGCTGACGTGGCGGCGAAGGATCGCGACCAGCCATCCGGAAGCGATGCTGCTGCGGCCCGGTTCGCCGTTGATCGACGTGACCGAGCGGTTCACCCGCTGGGACGATCGTGGAACGGCGTTCATCACCTGGCGGACAGCGCCCGAATGGGCCGACGATCCCTGGCTCGGATTTCGGCTGTGCTTCGTCGTCGAACCCGACATTCCGGTCTCCGACATGTTCGCGCCGAGCAGGGTTGAACTCGCCTCGATCAGGCGGGCGCAGCGTTATCTGCCGCCCCGCCCGCTCGTCGTCCACGTCGACGGCGATGGCGAGGTCGTCCAGGACCGCACGCTGCTGTCGATCCTCGATCGTCCCTACCGGAACGCCGGCGAGAGCGAGAGCCGGGACGGCGACGTAAACCTTTCGAGCCGACCGCAGGCCCTGGCCGGCATTATCGATCCGGCCACCTTCGCCGCGCTTTGTCGATCCGTGCGGGAGCGGACCCGCGACACACTCGTCGCCGAGCCGACGCTGCAGGACGCGATCGCGACCGGCGTGCGCCTCGCCGGCGCCGAGATCGAACGGCGGCGAGGCCGGCTTCGGCAGCGGCAC
>VYLB01000279.1_pt1 | contig 10388 bp, 10 predicted proteins | sample 5114431 | NCBI WGS metagenome assembly VYLB01 (sample SAMN12291786, study PRJNA351875) | freshwater metagenome | isolation source: freshwater lake | place: USA: Michigan, Gull Lake | collected 2013-08-08
CTTTTTGTAAGTTTTTCTTTTCTTCTAAGTCTAGGAAATCTTTGGCTGGCATAAGTAGGATTTTTCTCAAGTTACTATTTCTATTTTAGGTGGTTTAAGTGCGTTTTAGCTTAGGATAAATCGTGCGCTCGTGATTCGTTCCACGAGAGAAAAATGGGAGCGATAATAGAGGATAATCGGCAAGGCTAGTCCGAGTAGAATTTGAGGTGGTAAGAGGAAAAATTTTCTCTTGAAGGGGTTAAAAATACACCAGTCCCTCGGGAAAAAACCGCTATAATCATTACAAGTCCAAAAGGTCAGCGGCTCTCGATGAAAAAATCCGATTTTACCATCTTGTCCAAACTCTGCCAAATTTCGAGCTTCTGCCAGAGAAACCATGGCTCCATAGTCACTACTTTTGAAAAGATATGTCAGTAAGATTAAAAATACAACCAGCAAGCTGACTATACAAAAAACAATCTCTTTTCGGTCTGTAGTCAAACGGAACCTTTGGTTATTCCAGGAGAAGAGACGGAGAACTAATACTCCAGAAGCAACCAGAACCGAAGGAGGATAAAAGAACGCCAGCAAAATCAAAGAGAGCAAACAAGGAATCTTGGAAGAGCGAAGTAAGTAATAGGTAAAAGCTAGAAAAAGAGGGTATAAAAAGCCTCTTGGAGTACCGGAACCTAAATCATCTTTTAACCACAGATTTTGATTGAGAAATAGTGTGGATATGAATCCCGCCAAAGGTACGGGCAGGATTTGTAGGGAGACTCGATAGCAATAAATGGTAGATATTAAACCTAGGGCGATCGGTACGAGCTTATTAAAAAGTATGGCGTTTATCCCCACCATTGACATCAATTTATAAAGACTCGCTAAGGCCGAAGGAGTCGCCCATTGATAATAGTTCATCAGGAAATCATCGGGAAAAAGCTCTGAATCCGAGAAACGCATCATCCAAACGATACTACGGCGTGCGTCATCCTGAATACTGTACTCGCTACCAAAAGCGACTTGTAAGAATAAGAGACTGTACAAAATGGAGAATACGATGCTGAGACTGAACCAGAAGGTTCTGGAAAGCATCAATTCTCTTAGATGAGTTAAATCTAAAAAATACGAGTTCTTTGTCTGCATAACTACCTTGACATTTGATACAAGTATTCTACATCAGAAGTGTTGAATGTTAAGATATTGGAGATCGTGACCAAGTTATTCATTCACTCTGATTTTTCAGCTAAGTATTGAAAAATTTGATAATATTCTTTGGCACAAGCTGACCAAGACCAATGCTGTTGGGCAAAATTAGCTACTTGTGGTCTTATGGATGTTAACATCTGAGAATCCTCAAGTAAATTCTCAATTTTTGCTATCCATTTCTCAATGATATCTCCTCTCTCTAAGTCTTCTGAAAACATGAGATATTGAGCCGCACTATTAGCTTGAACTGTTTCTGAATTAACTAAAACAGGTGTTCCACAAGCCATCGCTTCTTGCACGACCAAGGGAAACCCTTCTCCTTTACTCGGTAAGATTAATAAATCTGCTGCCTGATATAGTGGAGTCAATGTGGCATCTCGGCGATCGCTAAAAACTTTCACATTTGGCAAATTCCAAGTTTCTGGATTGATTGATCCCCAACCAGCAAATATAAATTGAATAAGCGGTAATCGCTCAGCTAACTGTTGTATGATCGGCAATCCTTTCTTTTCTACAAAGCGTCCGACGAAAAGCAAGATAGGTAATTCTAAACTTAATCCTAACTCTTGGCGAATTTGTTTCCGATGTTCTTCTTTAACTGGGATAAATATTTCAGTATCTACTCCATTGGGAATCATGAGAGTTGGGCAACGAAAGCAGGCTTTATCAGTGAAATATTTCTGAACAACTTCACTGATGAATATGGTTTGATTAGCCCGTTTTAGCATTTCTATTCCTATTGTTTCGTTAAGAAAAGAAAGCAATTTTTTAAGGAAAGCGCTTTTGTAGGGAATGAAACCGATATGCTGGGTAATTACGATCGGTTTATGCTGAATTTTAGCAAATAGGAAAGCAGAAATATTGCTCATATACAAGTAATCATGGAGGTGAATAACATCTGCCCATTGAACTGCTCTCCAGAGTTTTACTAGGGAAGGCAAACTCCAAAAAGGATAGGGAAGATGGAGCTTTTCTTCTATGATATTAGAAGCCTTCATGGGCAAGCATTGCAGTCTAGGCATATCTATTGGATGTGGATCAACATTACTTGCCATCCAGTTAATTTCTATATTCCCTATTTTAGAGAGAGATTCTGCAAGTTTGCCAGCAACAATTTCTATCCCTCCTCTGTGCATTGGGTAGTAGTGAGTAATTAGCAATACTTGCAATGGCGGTTTTTCAATATCAGTCATATCACTTTCGTCCTTTTTTTAATCTATTTAAACTACGAAAACTCCAGTATTTATGCAAAAAAAAGTTAAAAAATAGCAGGACAGCAGTGACAATTAACGCAGCTGCCATATACCATATTTTAAAAATTTCTACTAAAATAAACATACCGAACAAATTAAGCAAAAATCCCGAAAGCATAACGTTATAATACTTAACTAATTCTCGCAAAAAAAATTTTTTATCTGTGTTAAATGTATAAAATTTATTAAAGCAAAATCCGATAAAATTTACACAAATTAAAGCGATAATTAGAGACAAAAGATAATGAATGTTAAAGTATTCAGTGAGTACATAGATAGAAGTTACCCCCAAAATGTTGCAAATTAGCCCAAAAAAAACAAAGCGTCGGAACTGCTTTCCAGACAAAAGCAAACAAAATTGCTTGAAATTCTTCTGAAACCACTTGAGTAGCATAAGAGATTATAGATTTACTTTTGAAACAGAGTTACATAAACACTAGCATTAGTATCTCGAATTGAAAGGGGGGTTATAGCATCTTCAATTACCATTCTTAGATTCATAAAGCAAGCGATTGGTAACAAAATTAGTTGACCAATAAAGCCTAGTTTTTGCAATACTGAATAATATCCTAGAAGACGAAATTGTGTTGTCCAAGCTAGAGGACCAACTACAGATAACACATCTTTTAGAACAAATTTTCTGCTACTAATTTCATAAAGTAATCCCTCGCGTGTCCAACGACGATAATCATTAGGATGGGGATGATATAACCAGTTGCCATGAGTTGTTAATAATAACCATCCTCCTGGCTTAAGTAATCGATAACATTCTCCTAAATATTCATCTAAATCCCAAATATGCTCAAGAACTTGAAAAGACACTACTCCATCGAAAGAAGCATCAGGCAAGGGAATCGGCTTTCCTGGTTCAATCATCACCTCTGCTGTATTGTCAATATCGCAACCGATATACTCGCAACCACGAGCGATAAATAAAGTACGATAAGGACAATCTCCACAGCCAATATCGACAATTTTCTCTTTGTTTAAGCCCACTTGATTAACATCAATAACTCTTTCGATTCCCTGTTTAAGTTTTAACAAAGAATACCAGTCATGTCTCCAGAATGGTGGTTTTACTCGAATACTTCCTAATTTTTCTTCCATTCTCATCTCCGTGAATTAATATTTTCGCAATAGACTTGCAGGTAAATCATAGTCTGGTAGTCCTTGTTAAGATGCATTTGCCCTGTGTAGGATAGCAGAAGTGTTGAATCCTGCAATAAAAATTTACAATGTTTGGGTTTCACCTAGGTAAAATCCCTTGTTTATTGAGAATAGAGTCATTAACTGCTCAAATTTGGTATCATCAATGCCAATGCATAACTTGGACAATATCCTCAAAATCTTAACATTCAACACTTCTGGTAGGATAGAAATCGTTCAAATAGAGTGATTAGTCATCTTTAGGGTTTTTGAGCAACAGTAATCAGTTGAAATCCTCGAGAAGAAACCAGAAAATCATCGACCCGAAATACAAACTGCAAAAATTGAGAGATAGTCTTAGTCATAAATGTTACCTCCGTTTTCATCACCTTTTCTGAACCAAGAGCGGACACCATCCGATAATAGATTAACCCTAAAAAAGTACCCCATCCATAATTTTTTTTGACAGAAAATCCACTATTAGTTACTAAAGAGGCGAATTCTTTCATTCCAAAACGCCGATAATGACCCGCAACCTCGTCCTGTTTAGACCAATAACGCATATTACAAGGTACGGTCAGAAGGGCGATACCTCCTGGTTTTAATAAAGAGAAAATAATGTTGAGAGCTGCTTCAGGTTCGGGAAGATGCTCGATGACTTCGCTACAGATCACTAGATCATAAAAATTCCTAGGCAATCCTTCAGCAACTTCGTACAAATCTCCCACCTGAATGATATTACGAATTTCCGGATGGGCCGATTTCTTTCCTTCCTCGGAATATTCTATTCCTGACAAGGTAGCTTTTGGATATTTATTTTTAAGTATGCTTAAAAATGCTCCACGGCCACAACCAAGATCGAGAATAGTACAATCTTCCATAGAAGATTTAGGTAGCTCGCGTAGCATTAAACGATAGCGATTATGGTTAAGGGGACCTATATCTTGTACGTTTTGCCATTGCTGCGACCAAAGATGGTCGTACATTTCCATGTCGTAGTCACTGTTATTCATAGTTTAAATGTAAATAGAATTACTTCCGTTTTAATTGTAATACACTTAAGAAAAAACTGGAAAAAATCACCTGTACCCCCAACGCTAAAGCGGTTACGGAAGGAATGACAATCCGCATGGTTACGGCTGGATCTAAGGCTCCATAAAGTTGTGCATTCCAAGTATATAAAGCATACACCGAACCGCCTATACCTAGTAAAAATAAAATCAAGCCGATGATTAATCCCACCTCCAGATTAATATAACGTAAAAATCGTCTTAATTTTCGGTCTTCTGGTAATAAACCTTCGCTGATAGCAAAAGCTTTCGTGAAGATGGCAAAACTGACAATTTGAAAACCGATAATCAAAGCCGTAGCTGAATAGAGAAGGGTATGAACTTTAGGTTGGGTCATAAACCAAATCGTCGCCACAAATCCCAGAAACATTAAAGCCAGTCCGGGGTAGAGAAACAACCAGCGAGGACTATACATTAAGAGGAATCGGAGATGTCGCCAGCCATCGCGCCAAGTTTTTAGGTGGGGGGGACGACTGCGACCGTCAGGGGATAAAGTGGTTGGTACTTCGGTAATTTTTAGGCCGTAGAGGGATGCTTTCACCACCATCTCGCTGGCGAATTCCATGCCAGTGGTGCGTAAGTTCAATTGTTCGATCGCCCGTTTACTAAACCCGCGCAATCCACAGTGAAAATCACCACAGGGGCTGCCAAAAAATAACCGTCCTAACCAAGTCAAGACAGGATTGCCCAGATACTTATGCAATACTGGCATCGCTCCGGGTTTAATTCCCCCCTGAAAACGATTGCCCATCACCAAATCATAACCCTGTCGCAATTTTTCCAGGAAAGGCGAGAGATTGGTAAAGTCATAGCTATCATCCGCATCCCCCATAATAATGTACTGACCTTTGGCGGCGGCGATCCCCCCCCGCAGGGCGCTACCATAACCCCTTTCCGGGATAGGAACCACCCGCGCCCCTGAATTAGTGGCAATTTCTTGGGAACCATCGCTACTGCCATTATCGGCGATTAGCACCTCTCCCGCAATTTTGTGTCGTTCCAGATAATCTCGCGCTTTGCCGATACAGGTGGACAGGGTTTCCGCCTCGTTGAGACAGGGCATAACGATCGATAATTCTAGAGTAGGTATCTGCTCATTAGAGGCGGCATCTGCCATGACCTGATTTTCTAGCATAACAATGGCGGTGGATTCGTTTTGCTCAAGAGTATAACAGGATTATTGACATTTGTGACAACAAATTTTTGATTGCTCAATAGTGCTGCCTTAATTGATTGGCTTGTCTTTGTCCCCAATAACCTATAATGATTGGGCTGTTCATTATCTAGATTTCCGAAGCTATCTAAGCTAGACACCGCCTTCAGCATCCCAACAACGGGGTTTAGATTACGAACAGCTTAGGGCAAAAATTTGGCAACCCAGAGAAACTAGATTTTTCTTGCTTCTTGTTCACAGCTTATCTGGCTCTAAAGAGGGTTCCATAGTTTTTTAGGTTTTATGTGGTACAATGTGCCACATTATCTGGTAAGCTAAACAGGTCAATGGTTACAAATTAATTTCAATGACTGGGAGACCTCTTAATTCTTAGTTTGATGAATCTTAACCGATAAGGGAGACTTCCTATCTATCTATCTATCTACTTGTTGGTGAATTCACAACGATTTGTATAGTATTATAGGACAGACTTTACCTATTCAAAAAAAACTCAGAGAGCTAAGAACTATCATAAAGTGTTGAGGTATAAGAAAATTATGAATAAATTAAGTCAACGTACGCAAATTTTTAACTTTATTATTGGATTAGGATTTGCCCTGATAATAATTATTAAATTTTATTTAACCAGAAAGTATGAAATTGTCGCTATCGGTTCCGATCCAGAAAGCTATCTGGCGAGAGCTGCATTCAATATTTGGTCAGATAAAGTAGGTATCGGGGCCTTAGGTCATCCTCCTGGTTATTCTATCTTTGTGTGGTTAGTCAATTTATCTGGCATCCCTCTGAGAATATTTCACGAGATTTTTTATATACTTTCCACGGGATTTTTAGTTTATTGCCTGCGATTTTTGAAAATTCCTAAATTGATTTGTCTTGGTGTATTTGCTGTCATGGTTTTTTATCCATTGACTTTTAGGTTTTTCAATGATGCCAGGAGTGAATCATCGGTAATTTCTTTATTCAATTTTCTAGTGGGAGTGACAATATTATTATTAATTTCTAGGAAAAAATCGAGTAAACTTGTTTATTCCGGTCTATCGGGTTTGATTCTAGGAATGATTGCCATTACAAGACCAGAAAGAGAGGTATTCTATCTATACTTTCTCGGCTTCGGTCTAATTACTTGGATCACAGGTTATCGAATTTCCAGAAATCAAAAGATCGAGAAAATAGTTTATTACTGTTTAATTCCCTTTCTGCTTTTCTGTCTAGTTAATTTCTCCTGCACGGTCTTAAACAAAGTCAATTTTGGGGTTTCTGGAGTCAGTTTATCGGATTCTCCCAGTTTTAAGGGAATGTATACAAAACTCACGAAAATAGATGTGGGTACTCCTCAAAGATATATTCCTTTGACGCAAGCACAACTAGCCGCTGCTTATGAAGTTAGCCCAACTTTGAAAAAAATGCAGCCTTTCTTACCCAAAGAAGAAATGTTTCAGTCTCACGGTTCATGGTTGTTAATTTATGCAGCTCGCGAGGTATCATCAGATCGAAAAGTGCAGAATGTTTATCAGGTATTCACAGAAGTTAATAAGGAACTAGAAAAGGCTTTTCAGGAGAAAGTTTTACCTAGTAAGCCTTTACTATTAGGTTATTTAGATCCTAATATAGGGGTTTGGTTGCCCCACGTCAAGAGTTCATTTATTAAAGTGGTAAATTGGTTTATATTTCCCCCTATGTCTGAAGTAGAAAATATTCTTGCTAAGGATGATCCCAAAGCCAGTGTAGGATTATTTAATGCAACCGCCAATCGCCGAGCCGCTTTGATCAACAACCACAATCCTAATTCTAAAATATTTACTAAAGTTAAAATCTTAAATTATCTCGTATATGTTCTCAATGTGCTAGGAATTATTTCTTTTGTAATCCTCCTAATTTACTACTGTGTTTATCAAGCTAAATCACTGTTTCTATCTACCTACATAATTATAGTTTTCTTGATTCTTTTAACCCAAGTTGCCCGTCTTCTTCTCTATAGTTTAGTTGATGCCTCTGCTTGGGAAATTCCGATGCGTTATCTATTTCCCAGTATGCCATTGTTCTCTGGATTATCGTTACTCAATATATTTGTCGTCTTTAACTTGCTGTCAAAAAAGATACTGAAAATGAAAAATTGAAGTTTATCTTGGTTTCACAGCCATAAACCTTAGCTATATCAAGCTGAAAATCGAAATGACCTTAAAAGTTTAGTTGTAACATATAAGTTTAGAATTGACAGTGCCGATAGCAATGGATTGCTGGGAAATAAATAACGTGAAGGTGCGGGGAAAAATGCCATATCAACTGCAATATACAAAAATAAGCGCAGTAAAATTATAGATAAGGCAACTTCTTAATCAATACATATTGATTAAGAAGTTGCGAGTGAACAGGTTTAACCAAGTAATAGACGAATAATATTACAAAAGATATCATTCCAATAATATTGATGATCTGAATTAAAGGAGTGAGCCAGTTTAAATAAAAAATAAGGTCTTTATTTAAATCTGGTTGATTAACTAGATAAGTTCGACGATGTGCCACTCGATTAAATATTGATCTCATTTCAGGAGTTACTCGAGGATCATCCGTATTTTGTAATAATTTCTTACTACTGACTCGTGGCAAAAATAAATATCCACTCATTTCAGTTAATGAATGAGGAAATTTGGTTAGCCAAAACCCTATATCTATATCATTAAAAGAGAAATTTTTCTGGTTAATTCTTTTATCGTTAAATGCCTCTTGCAGTTCAGAATTAATTTCAGTAAAAACTTGATACATACTTCTGTCTTCTGTTAAATTGCTTCTTCTAATTGCTTCTACTGTTGACCAGTGCACCCAATCAATTCCTACTTCTATATTAGTATCTTTTCCACCGAGTCTAGTAATTCTCCTAGCTAATTCTTCTTCGATTAGAGGTTTGACTTGATTCAATGTTGGACTCACTTGATAAGCCATTTTTAATTGTTGGCGATTTATATTGACAAACTCAAAATCATCTATATTTTGACCATCATCTATACTCTGAATCTGGGAAAAAGTTTCTTTGAAAGCCGATGAGTTCATAATGGATAACGCTGGTAATTCTAGAAAAAAAGCATTTAATAAAGTAAAAACTGTAGTAATTAATAAACTTATAGCAATGGGAATAATACAAATCGGTAAAGCTTCTCGAATAGCTCTTGCTATATTCATTCTATTCCTTAATACAAGAATAACAAAAACAACTAGGTAACTCAGCAAGAACACTATCTGCTCTGGACGGGTAATGAATATTATTCCTAAACACAATCCACCAAGAATAGAAAATATTAGTTTCTTCGCTAAATTTTCTGACATAACAGTTAGGACAGTTAAAGCCAAAAGAATATGATATAAGCTAATGGCTATTGTTTCAGTTAAAATAATATTGAACCACAGAAAAGTTGTTATATGAAAAGTGAAAAATGCGAAAATAACTAAGCAGATATATCGAGGGATTTTTAGTAATCTAAAACTAAAAACTAATAATATATTAGAGATAGTGTAAAAAATCTCATGACTAATTCTTAGAGAAAAATTCAGAAAATTAGAAACCATTATAAATATCGGATATCCTGGCATATAATCGATTATTGCCTTAGCTTTATTAGTAGGAAACCAAATATTCTGATCTGCCATTAACGTATAGAGCAAGGAATCTCTTGGATGACCAACAACTTCACTGTTTCTGATTAAAAAAAACTTGATAATGATCATTGATAAAATCCCAAATACAAAGAATAATTTGTTTATATCTTCGCAAAATATTCTCGTCAATGATTGTTTTTTGTTCATAATATTTACTGCACTTAACTAAACTAAGTAACGTCGAAATTGATCTACTAATAACAAGGAAAAATATCTGATCTTATTGTCTTTTTTATGCTTATTTAAACCACGAAAACTCCAGTGTTTGTGCAAGAAAAAATTATAAAACATTAAACTTGCACTCACAATTACTACCGATGCCATGTACCATAGTTTAAATACTTCTACCAAAATAAACATCCAAGCCACGTTAATTAATAAGCCAGAAAACATCACATTATAGTACTTTATCAATTATGGGAAAAACATTTTTATACTTGTATTAAAAGTATAAAACTTATTGAGGCAAAACCCAAGAAAACTTGTATAAATTAGCGCAATAACTACCGAAGCAATGTAATGAAATTTGATTTTTTCAGTTAATAAATATATGGAAACAGTATAAATAATATTACAGGTTAAACCAAAAATAAAAAATCGTCGAAATTGTTGACTAGATAGTAAAGAACAAAATTTGTAAAAACTCTTTTGAAGTAGATTAATCATAATTTAGATTACTTTGGCAATAACTTGGGTTAGATGATAGTAACTACTATATCGAATAGAGTTGACACTCCCGTCGCTAAAAGCGAGGGATTCTTGGTTCATTGAGTTTCCTTAATCTGACAGGACGTATCCAACCAAATCAGAGGAAATCTCTCCCCAAGCTTGAGTTCCGGTATGCCCTACCGTACTTAGTCCCTTTTTGAGAATATTGATAGCGGCGTTAATATCTCTATCTTCTACATA
>VYLB01001359.1_pt1 | contig 10369 bp, 12 predicted proteins | sample 5114431 | NCBI WGS metagenome assembly VYLB01 (sample SAMN12291786, study PRJNA351875) | freshwater metagenome | isolation source: freshwater lake | place: USA: Michigan, Gull Lake | collected 2013-08-08
TATATGGCGGGGTACGGTGTTGCGATCAAGAATAGTTTTCTTAACTTAGTTCCTCCACGTGGGACAGATTGGCGTTTCAAAAGCCCGCCACATCCGATACACACACGTTGTGGGTAATTTTTTAAACGACACGTAGAAAATGAATAAAAGTAGGCTGACATTATTAACGACTTTACTGATTTCATTTACTTGCTTTGGACAAGAAAGTCATTACTTCTCGATGTACTTTCAGGCAAAAGTGACGGAGAAAACACCATATGTCAGAAAATACGTCAAGACTGATGGGCAAATTTCTGTTGAAGACTTTAAAAATGATAAGCTTGAATTCTCCGGCACAGTCACTGGGACTGTTGACATGAATGAAACGGACGACTTTTTAGGGTACATACGAACTCTTGGACAGGAAAGTAAATATAAGGAGGCATTTAAAAAATTAGGTGGACAGTTTAGATTTTATCACGAAAGTGGCGGTCTCAGCAATGAAGTAGTATATAAGAGAAATACAATTCTCTATACACAAGCGTGGACTGAAGACGGAAAAGAGCAGCTACTTAACGGGACTGGTCTAAGTAAATCTTCATCCAAAGAGTACGATGAGGACAGTTACGAAGAGTATAAGGACTCGTTAATGACTGCGCACTACTCAGTTAGACGAATGCAGAAAGATACAATTTACGCTAAGTTTGACAAGCAGGCTGAACCAAAAGAAGGAATTCAGACCTTTTATCAAAATCTTGTTAAAGTTCTAAGGTATCCTTTGGTCGCAAGATTTGTTGGAAAAGAGGGACGAGTATTCATACAATTCGTAGTTGACGAGAACGGAAAACTCACTGACTTTAGCCCAAAGACTAAAGAGGGCTACGGATTCGAGAATAGAGTTGTTCAAAAACTTCAAGCATTTCCAAATTGGAAGCCAGCTGTTTATAAGGGACGATTTGTCAAAACTCGCTTTGTCCTTCCGATTATTTATAAACTAACAGACTAAAAAAACTACCCACAACAATGTATTTGCGTCAAGCGGGGTTGACGTGTAATCCAACGTTTTCGTATCTTTATTCCGTTCGGTGTCGGGGACAAGGCGTGGCTTCGGAAGCCCCGCTCGAACGCAAATAATGAAAAAAGAAATAATAATTGACGGAAATAACTTTCAGACATTGGACGAGTTTTATGACGAAGTTGTAAAAAAACTAACGGTAGGATTTGAAAAGGGATTTGGAAGAAATCTTGCCGCATACAATGACGTATTGAGAGGTGGATTTAGAGTTCATGAGTATGAGGAGCCAATTAGAATTAAATGGACAAACTCAAACAAGAGCAAACGAGACTTAGGACAAGCTGAGACAATAAAGTTTTTTGAAAATGCATTAACAAGTTGCCATCCGACAAATATTCCTTCGGTGGAGAAATGAGACTATATTAACATTGACAAGAGCAGGTTGAAAATTGAAATAAAAGAGATTAAGTGAACAACGAACCGCCAACAAAAGCTTGTGGCAAGCGGGCGGGACAGTGCGTCATTGAAAGTGTGCAGTTCTTTATTTATCTTTATCTCGTGGGACAGGACGAAGATTTTTATTTGCCCGCCTGCCACAAGCCAAACGTTGTGTGTCATTTGCTCGAAACTTTTTGGCTAACGATTTATGGAATACCTAACGATGATGCATCGTACTATAAAAAAACCTATGAAACTTACATTTACAATCCTCGCATTACTGACAATTAGCCAAGTATTTCCCCAGACTTTTAAGGAGAAAGAGTTAAAAACAGAGATCAACGAAGTGACAGTTTTTCTAAACGGAGCTCAGGTATTTGAATCTGGAAACACTAGTATTCCGAATGGAAATACTATTCTGAAGATAAAGAACCTTTCACCGTACTTAGATGAAAAAAGTATTCAAGTGAAAGCGGACGGAGATTTTACAATTCTATCAGTTAATCACAAATTCAACTATCTCAACGAATTAAAGAAAGACGAGAAAACGGATAGTTTAAAAAAATTGGTAGACATTTTGGACTTAACCATTTCCCGAGAAAACGCCAAACTATCAGTATTAAGAGAAAAACAGAGTTTACTAAACGAAAACAAGAAACTTGGGGGACAGACTTCGGGAGCGACAATTGTCCAGCTTAAACAAGCTATCGACTTTTACGAAACCGAGTTATCAAAGATTAAAGAAGAAGAAATAAAGACAAATAAAAATGTAGAGCTTAAGAAAAAGGAACAGGCTAAACTTGAACAACAACTTAAGGAGTTAAATGAACTGAAGTCGTTACCGAGTAGCGAAGTAGAAATAAGAGTTAGTTCCGAAAACCAAGTGAATACAAAAGTGAGCTTGACCTACTTAGTTGCAAACGCTGGTTGGTATCCAAAGTATGACATCCGAGTTGAGAACATCAAGAGTCCATTAGAGTTGACGTACAAGGCAGAGGTATTTCAGAATACAGGAGTGGATTGGAAAAATATTAAGCTTAAATTTTCCAACGGTGACCCCAACCAAAGCGGAGTCGTCCCAGAATTGAATACATGGAACCTTAACTATGCAAGAAATACTAGTTTTGAAAATTCACTTTATGGAATGGCTATATCAAATTCCATTAGAAACGTTAAAGGCACAGTAGTAAGCGAAGAAGATAGCAAACCAATCCCAGGTGTGAATGTTCTTGTTAAAGGGACAACAATCGGAACCGTGACAGATGTAAATGGTAACTATAGCCTGACATTGCCAAACAATGCTTCGACATTAGTCTTTTCATTCATTGGCCTTGTGACACAAGAAGTTCAGATTTCCAAACCTGAAATAAGTGTTAGGCTCCAAACAGACGTTGCTCAGCTATCAGAAATTGTGGTAGTTGGCTATGGTACTGAAGGGGATTTACAAGGAAGAACACCGGGTGTTCAAATTAGAGGTAATAAAAGTCTAGCTAAGACAATAATAACAACAGTAGTAGAGAATCAAACAACCGTTGAAATTGAAGTTACAACTCCGTACTCTATTAAATCCAACGGTGAGAAACTTCAGGTTGATTTAAAGAAACATCAAATTGAAGCATTGTACGAGTATTACGCAATCCCCAAAATGGACAAGGACGCATTTCTAATTGCCCGTATTATCAATTGGGACCAATACAACTTACTCGAAGGTGAAGCCAATCTGTATTTTGAAAGCGCTTACGTTGGCAGGTCAATATTAGATGCCAAGTCATTACAAGACACGCTTACAATTTCATTAGGCAGGGACAAAAACATTGTAGTAGGCAGGGAAAAGAATGAACAATTCTCCAAGAAAAGAACAATAGGCAGTAATGTGGTAGAGACACGCAGTTTTAGGATAATTGCAAGAAATAAGAAATCTCAATCTATTAAGCTGACTGTTTTTGATCAAATTCCAGTATCAGTCATTAGTGACATTACGGTTAACCCTCTTGAGTTGACAAAGGGGCAACTGGACGTAAAAACAGGTAAAGTAATTTGGGAGTTAAATATAGATGGACAGCAACAAAAGGACATGAACCTTAAATACGAAGTGAAGTATCCAAAGCGAGAAAAAGTGATTTTGGAGTAAGCAAACGACACACAACACTGTATTTGCGTCAAGCGGGGTTGACGCGTAATCCAACGTTTTCGTATCTTTAGTGCGTTCGGTGTCGGGGACAAGGCGTGGCTTCGGAAGCCCCGCTCGAACGCAAATTGCTGTTTGACAAGGACTTTCAGATTGACAAGACAAAGCTTGAAAAGTTTCTAAACGGAGTTGTAAGCGAAATTGAATTCAAGATTTACGACAAGGACTTTTTTATTGACGATAAAATTATTTCCAAGCCTTCAACATTCAATAAAATACATTCAAATGTTGGAGACATTAAATCCTACGACAAGACTTTCTGTTTTACTCAGAGACAGTATATTGACAACTATTACTTTCACGGACATAAGAACCTGACAATATTTTCCTTATACGGATGGAACCACCTAACAAATCTTCCAATCTCTAATGGAGTAATCTACTTCATAGTTGATTACATCTCCTTAACCATTAACCCCACTGACTTCAGACATCATGAACTTACTGGCTGCATTTATGACTTTCTTTGGGACAAAAGAGGAGTTGACGAGGGAATGAGACAGGCGAAATTTTGTTTGAATTGCCTAGACAGAATCTCTTCAAGTATTTCAGACGAGACTGAGTTAAAAATATTTGATGATTTAAAAACTTTAATGAATGAGCTTTCAAATTCATCCAAGTGGAATAAAGACATTTTAGTAAAGATTGATGGCAACACGGGGACTATAAAAAAGAGAAAGCCAAAATCTTCTGATGGTTTAAATATTGTAATTGCGTCACCTGGGGACACAAGCGTAGAGAGAAAGTTACTCTTGGATTCTCTTGAGAGAAAGTTCAGAGTTGATAATCATGAGAAGCACTGTGGTAAAAGAATTATGGTTAATGGATGGGAAGATTTAGCGTCACAAAATGGGTATGCTCAAGATGTAATAAACGGAAAAATAATTGAGACCTCGGATTTTGTGATAGCTGTATTCAAACATAAACTTGGGACACCAACTAAAGACACCAAGACGGGAAAGAAAAGGGCTGAATCTGGGACAAGCGAAGAATTACTGCAAGCTTTAGACATATCAAAAAAGACTCATCCAATTGGCATGGCTTACTTCTTCTCGACAGCCCCAGTTATTTCACTTGACTCGCCTGACAAAGAGTATATTGAAAAAGAATGGAAAAGGTTGACGGAATTTAAAAAATCAATTCAGGACAGAGTAATATATAAACCTTACACCGAACCGACAGATTTGCTCGCAATAGTACTAAAGGACTTGGAGAAAAATATTATCGACTACATAGAGCGGTGAAATGCACAGCGGCCAACAATGTATTTGCGTCAAGCGGGGTTGACGTGTAATCCAACGTTTTCGTATCTTTAGTGCGTTCGGTGTCGGGGACAAGGCGTGGCTTCGGAAGCCCCGCTCGAACGCAAATGACGAGTTGATAGCAAGATTATGACAATTGACAACAAGACGGTTGAGAACATTCTTTCAAGGACGGACTTGACCGACATTGAGAATCAAATTGCAATCAAAACTAGGCAATACGTCAACCGGGACAATTGGGACTTTACAATTGGTATTGTCAAGCGGGACATAATAAATTCCGGACTTGAAATAAAGGAACTAATTTCAATATTTGAGAAAGACAAAGAAGAACTTATTGACTTCGGTATTCAAACTTCTTTCAATGAACAAATTGAAAGATGAGAATTCAAAACTTAAGGTGACTGAAAGCCACGGACTAGGTATTGGATTTGCGATTCAGTATGCAATTTATTTTAGGTTCTTGGCTGACAAACGAACAACAGACTTGACAGACTATATAAAAAAGAGTCGAATCCCTAATGCGACCAATTTTTCTAGACAACTTAAAACAATATTTGACAATATGAGAAAATGATGCGCACAGCTGGCAACACAATGTTTCTGCTATGGTGCGGTGACGTGTTGCCCAAAGTTTGTATCTTCGTTCCACGTTTGGTTTCGGGGACAGGACGCGGCTTCGGAAGCGCACCACAGCAGAAACAGCTGAAAATTCGAAGAAAATGAGTAGATTTAGACGTGAAAAAGCGACAGATAATACACCTAGATTTTGAGATTGATAAGCTGACGAATTCAATCGTAAATACCTTCACGGGTGACAGTTTCGAGACCGAAATAACCAGACTCACAAAGGCAGATTTAAAAACGGTGACCAAGAAGATTGGATGGTCATTTAACTGGACGCAAGAGTTAAAACAAAATGATAGGGACGTTTACAAACTGACTATTGTAAGTAATCCTACTGTTATTCAGGGACTTATCAGCTTTACCGTACGGGCAGACAATGTATTTATGCACTTAGTTGAAAGTGCGCCCTTCAACATTGGACGAAATAAGATTTACGAAGGAGTTCCAGGCAATTTGGTCGCATTTGCCTGCAAGACATCATTCAATCATGGACTTCAAGGCTTCGTTTCGTTTGTTTCGAAGACAAAACTTATTGACCACTATATTAAATCATTGGGTGCATACCATTTTGGTGGACATTTGATGGTTATCACAACAGACCCCGCACAAATTTTAGTTGACAAATACTTTAAAGAATAAAACTATGGGACTAATAAGGGAACCAGAAGGAGTGGACTTTGTAATTAACAGTAGACCATTGACAAAAAAGGAGGAAGAATTATTGAGTAAATTTATCCTTGAAGCAAAAGCAAAACGAACTAAAAAGCTTTCACCCAGAAAAGCAACGACCACGCGGACAACATAGACACGGAAAAATGTGAAAGTAAAAAAAGTGTGAGCTACCGCGGCACTGACACACAACAAAAGCTTATTGCAAGCGGGCGGGACTGTGCCTCATTGAAGTTTGTAGTTCTTTATTTGTCTTTATCTCGTTGGACGGGACGCAGGGTTTAACTGCCCGCCAGCAATAAGCTAACCGTTAGCGGGCATTACCTAGGACATGAAAAGAAAATTGGACATACAAATAAAGAAACCCTGTGGAGAGAATTGGGAGGCTTTTGATAACAAAGGAGGCGTAGGTTTTTGCAACAAATGTCAACAGTCTGTTGTGGACTTCACAGGTAAAACTGACAAAGACATATTTGAATATTTTTCTACGAATTACGGAAAAGTATGTGGACGATTTAATGCTCAACAGTTACATTCATACTATTCGACAAAAGAGAAATTTGGTTTTAGTAAAGCAGCCGTGTTGACTGCTGGCCTTCTGACCATGACACCCGTCTCTGAATCATTGGGTAATAACGAGATAATTGGAGCTTTGACAGAGCAAAGCAACTTAGACGATACCAAGCTAACTCTTCCCCTAGTTAACAGTAGTTTATCACTTGATAAGTTTAGAATTTATGGGACTGTAATTTCGCAGGAGGACGAATCAAAATTACCTGGTGTAAACGTCTGTATTAAAGGAACAAAGGTAGAAGCCGTTACAGATGTTGAGGGAAATTTTGAGTTGCTTTATAACGGTGACGAAGGAGACGAGATCATATTAGTTTTTTCATTTATTGGGTTACAGACTTTGGAGAAGCATGTTTTGGTAACAAGGGACAAATCCGATTTAGGGATAACTAAACTTTCATATGATATTTTGGTTCTTGGAGAAGTTTGTACAGTTCGCAAGTGGAGTCCAAGAGGAATTTGGTGGAGAATTAAGAGTATATTTCATAGACATTGAGCGTAACGCCCGCTAACAATGTATTTGCGTCAAGCGGGGTTGACGCGTAATCCAACGTTTTCGTATCTTTATTGCGTTCGGTGTCGGGGACAGGACGCGGCTTCGGAAGCCCCGCTCGAACGCAAATGCACTTTCCATCGCGACACCAAAGCAAGCAAAAGAGCCAACCTTCCCACCCGCGACAAAGGACGAATTAACAAATGACAACTTACACAGTGCGAACGATGCCAACAATGAAAACAATCGAGTGGAAATTACGGACTCATTGTCTTCAATCTTTGTTATCTTTAAAAGTGTTTCTGTTGGGGACAACCGGCCATGATGTAATTAACATTTTATCAAATACTTAATAAAGATATTCAAACCATGTTGCGCCATTATTTCAAATTAGCCAAAAGGAGCTTGCTAAAAAATAAATATTACAGTTTTATCAATGTCTTCGGACTTGTGTTCGGCATGCTTTCGGCATTGATTATTGCAAAATACATTGGTGGTTCTTTGCAGCTTGATCAGTATCATGAAAAGAAAAACAAAATTTATTCTGTAACGCAAGAAGAATCGATAAATGGCGCTCCGCAAAAGAGCAGTGATGCGACCTATCGGGGAATTGGAGAATTATTGGGTAAATATCCAGAAATAGTTGATATAACTAGATACAGCTATCATGTTGGGTCGCTAGTTATTGCTCAGGGTGATTCAGACAAGAAGGTATCCTTCTTTGAAAACAAAATATTTTCGACTGACTCGGGTTTTCTAAAAATATTTACATTCCCATTACGCTTTGGAAATCCGAAAACTGCTCTGTCCAGAGTTAACTCGATCGTTATTTCGAGTTCAGCTTCCGAACGCTATTTTGGAAATTCAAATCCGCTCGGACAAACACTCACGATAAGAGTTCCATGGGGCGAGGAAACGAATTATGAAGTAACGGGAGTTATTGAAGATGTCCCCCATCGGACGCAATTTGAATTCGATTTTTTAACAACGAACGCCCCAGCAGATCCAAACGAGTCCTGGTTAGTTCCTGATTGTTTAACTTATTTTTTGATGGGTGACAATACTGGACCTAACAAATTATTAGAAAAGTTGACTAGCGCTTTGTATGAAGTGCCCCAGTTGAAGTCAACCAATAGAAGTGTGATTATCTCACTGGAGTCGTTGTCAGACGTTCACCTGTCTAGCACAGAATACCTGCTAGTGGCAGTAGGTATTTTTATCGTCATTATTTCTTGGGTAAACTACATCAATCAAGTCATCGCACAATCTTACTTGAGGATGAAGGAGATTGCAATCCTCAGAGTAATGGGTGCCTCTCCGATAAATTTGAAAAAGCAATTTATTGTAGAGTCGAGTTTAATCTGCATTACTTCACTCATTCTAATCGTAATTATTTACCTAATTGCTGAACCGACTCTACAATCCTTTACCGATGGTCATTTACTACCTTTAATAAAAGATCCTACGCTTATTAATTCTGTTTTCCTGTCCGTTTTCATTTTGGGTGTGGTCTTAGCCGCGGCTGTCCAAGCGGTAATACTATTCTCACCTAATTTTAAAACAACTTTGCAAAATGCCTACGGCAAGGTTGGAGGTATTGGCCTGAGACAAATGCTTGTTGTCGCACAGTTTTCTATTTCAACAGTATTGATGATTAGTGTCTTTGTGATTTCGAATCAACTGGACTATATGAATAGCAAAGACAAAGGAATCGACATGGAGGCTGTACTCATCGTTCAGGCGCCTATCGCAAAAGACACGACATGGATTGTCAAAAGAGAAACGGTAAAACAGTTTAAAGAAAAGTGCGCTGAGTTGCCCTTCGTTACACAGGTTGCTTCAAGTAGACAAGGTTGGACAGAAAGACGTAGACGACTATGCACTTTACTTATGGGAGTTAGCGAACGAACTTGACGGAGACTATGACGGCTGGGAGTCATCTATAGAGGCGAAGTAGAAAGCCACAGCCACCAACAATGTATTTGCGTCAAGCGGGGTTGACGCGTAATCCAACGTTTTTGTATCTATAATGCGTTCGGTGTCGGGGACAAGGCGTGGCTTCGGAAGCCCCGCTCGAACGCAAATACTCACGTTGTGCGTCAGCTTTTCAAGATAAGACATCCCACCTAAGACCGTAAAATGACGAAAAAGTAAGTTTCTATAATTGGAAACTATTATTATCTTTGCATCGTTGGACAAAGACAAGGCAAATGAGATTTTTTGAGACAAGGTTTTTAGAAGAAGCAAATGAATTTATCGCTGAACTAAGACCTAAAGCTGCCAAGAAAGTATTCTACAACATTGACCTTGCGGAGCAGACAAATGACCCGAGACTCTTTAAGAAATTAAGAAAGGAAATTTGGGAACTCCGGACTAAGTATGAGGGTCTTGAAATTCGACTCTTAGCCTTTTGGGATAAATCAGACAATCAGGAGACTTTGGTTGTAGCGACACATGGCTTCATTAAAAAAGTTGGTAAAGTACCAGAGAACGAAATTGATAGAGCAGAGAGACTCAGGGAACGATATTTTAAAAACAAAAACAACAAAAATTAAAATCTTATGGCAAAAGGAATAAAGACATACACACTTGCCGAGATGAAGGACAAGTACATCGGTAAAGTTGGAACCAAGGAAAGAGACGAGTATGAATACGAACTTCGCATGGACGTTTTAGGTAAAATGATTAAAGCCGCCAGACAAGAACGAAATCTAACTCAAGGTGAACTAGGAAAACTCATCGGGGTTCAAAAGGCTCAGATTTCCAAACTTGAGAGCAGCGCTAACAGCGCGACAATTGATACGGTTATAAAAGTTTTTAAAGCTCTGAAAGCTGAGATAAACTTTAACGTAAAAATCGAGGACAACTTCGTATCAATTGGTTGAAGAAAAGCCGAACGCACAACAAAATGTTTCTTCAATGGTGCGGTGAGGTGTAATCGAAAGTTTATATCTTCGTTCAACGCTTGGTGTCGGGGACAGGACGCGGCTTCGGAAGCGCACCACTGAAGAAACACAAACGTTACCAGCAAGGCTTGAACGACCTAACGATAAAGCATGACCTACGACTTTTTCGCAGACAAGGGGGACAAATTGGAAATTCTTGATTTTATTTTCAAGAACACCGAC
>VYLB01000280.1_pt1 | contig 10330 bp, 9 predicted proteins | sample 5114431 | NCBI WGS metagenome assembly VYLB01 (sample SAMN12291786, study PRJNA351875) | freshwater metagenome | isolation source: freshwater lake | place: USA: Michigan, Gull Lake | collected 2013-08-08
CGATAATTTTTTGGCGAAAATCTACAGAATAGGGTCTCATAGGAAGCGGGTAAGTTCTATTATTTGTCTATTTGCTTTCCATTGTACCTCATAGCTCCAAGAATTGCTATATCTAGCCTAGAAGCCCCATAATTGTAGAGGGTTTTTGACTGGAATAAAATTTCTAGTTCTAGACGAAAATTATCGATTTCATCGGCCCATTCCTGGCCACAATTACCTTTTTCAGTCAGCCAATACTGATACATCAATAAATGTTTAACGGTTTGAATTAGATAGCTTTCCACTTTGTTTCTTTGTTCTCTCCCCAAATCTTCTATCTCCGTTAAAAGATGTTCCCAATCTAAATTTTTAATCTCCCCGCGTCGAATTTGTTCAGTGGTTCGCTCAATCCACAAAACAAAGTCCTGATCATAAAGTTGTTTTAATTCTTCCACCTGCATAGATTTTTGAGATTGAGCCGCGCTTTTATGATCAATCATAAACAAAACCCCCCACCAATGGGCGGGGGGTTTTTTAGTCACCTAATTCAAGGTTTAGCCGAACTTGCCGGCAGTGGAAGCGATCAAGAAGGCGGCGTAGGTGAAGATATAGCCAACGGTGAAGTGAGCTAAACCAACCAAACGAGCCTGAACGATCGAGAGAGCCACAGGTTTGTCTTTCCAACGAACCAGGTTCGCCAGAGGAGTGCGTTCGTGGGCCCAAACGATAGTTTCGATCAACTCTTGCCAGTAACCACGCCAAGAGATCAGGAACATGAAACCGGTTGCCCAAACGAGGTGTCCAAAGAGGAACATCCAGGCCCAGACAGAAAGGTTATTAACACCGTAGGGGTTGTAACCGTTGATTAATTGAGCCGAGTTAGCCCAGAGGTAATCGCGGAACCAGCCCATCAGGTAGGTGGAGTTTTCGTTAAACTGAGCCACGTTACCCGACCAGACACCGAGGTGTTTCCAGTGCCAGTAGAAGGTTAACCAACCCAAGGTGTTCAACATCCAGAACATGGCTAGATAGAAGGAATCCCAAGCAGAGATGTCGCAAGTACCGCCACGACCCGGACCGTCGCAAGGGAAGGAATACCCGAAGTCTTTTTTATCGGGCATTAATTTGGAACCACGAGCGTCTAAAGCACCTTTAACCAGGATTAGAACGGTGGTGTGTAAACCAAGAGCGATCGCATGGTGAACGAGGAAGTCGCCAGGACCGATGGTTAAGAAGAGGGAGTTAGTGCCGCTATTGATTGCGTCTAACCAACCGGGTAACCAAACATCACCGTAGTTGGGATAGGCGGTGTAAGCGATGCTATCGGGGTTAGACAACAGTACGTTCATGCCGTACAGGGTTTTACCCGAAGCTGCTTGCACGAATTGAGCGAACACAGGTTCGATGAGGATTTGTTTTTCGGGAGTACCGAAAGCGACGACTACATCGTTATGAACGTAGAGGCCGAGGGTGTGGAAACCTAAGAAAAGGGAAACCCAGCTTAGGTGAGAGATGATCGCTTCTTTATGCTCCAGCATCCGCGCCAGGACGTTATCTTTGTTCGCTTCGGGATCATAGTCACGCACGAAGAAGATAGCACCGTGGGCGAAAGCACCCACCGCTAGGAAACCAGCGATGTATTGGTGGTGGGTATAGAGAGCCGCTTGGGTAGTGTAGTCCTTAGCGATAAAGGCATAAGGGGGTAGCGCGTACATATGCTGCGCCACCAGAGAGGTGATCACGCCTAAAGAAGCGAGAGCCAAACCGAGTTGGAAGTGGAGAGAATTGTTAACCGTGTCATAAAGATTTTTGTGACCGGCTCCTAACTTACCACTGGGGGGTCTGTGTGCATTGAGGATGTCCTTGATGCTGTGACCGATGCCCCAGTTGGTGCGGTACATATGACCAGCCACGATGAAGATCACAGCGATCGCCAAGTGGTGGTGAGCCATATCGGTTAACCAGAGGGACTCGGTTTGGGGATGGAAACCACCTAAGAAGGTGAGAATCGCAGTTCCCGCGCCTTGGGCAGTACCGAAAATGTGGTTAGCAGTATCGGGGTTTTCCGCATACACACCCCAGTCACCGGTGAAGAAGGGTAGTAAACCCGCCGGGTGGGGGGGAGTGGAGAGGAAGTTGTCCCAACCAACGTGCTGACCGCGGGATTCGGGGATAGCAACGTGAACGAGGTGTCCGGTCCAAGCTAAGGAGCTAACACCGAACAGAGCGGCGAGGTGGTGGTTCAGGCGAGATTCAGCGTTTTTGAACCAAGCGAGGCTAGGACGGAACTTAGGTTGTAAGTGTAACCAGCCAGCAAAGAGGAAAATCGCCGAGAGAATCAGCAGGAACACCGCACCCTGGTATAGGTCTTGGTTGGAGGTCATACCGATGGTGTAGAACCAGTGGTAAACCCCAGAATAGGCGATGTTAACCGGGTTAGAAGCGCCAGCTTGGGTGAAGGCATCTACAGCGCCTTTACCGAACTGGGGATCCCAAATCGCGTGGGCGATGGGACGGATGTTTAAGGGATCTTTGATCCACTGCTCGAAGTTACCTTGCCAAGCGACGTGGAATATGGTACCGGAAGTCCACAGGAAAATGATTGCAATGTGGCCGAAGTGGGACGCGAAAATCTTTTGGTAGAGATTCTCTTCCGTCATGCCATCATGACTTTCAAAATCGTGGGCTGTGGCGATCCCGTACCAAATCCGACGGGTAGTCGGATCTTGGGCTAGATCTTGGCTAAATTTAGGGAATTTAGTTGCCATAGCTGTTTAGGAAATTCTCCTCTCTAAATAACTGAGGCTCTTACACGAGTGCTGGTTATTTCCTTTTTTCAATTCACCTACTGTAATAGGAAACGCTTACAGAGGTATCGGTCAATCGACGCTGGTTCAGCCTAGTCTTGCCAATCCCCGGGGGACTGGCAAGCCCTTATAGGCAAGTTTAGCCAATCGAGAGACTTCTGGCCAAGAAGAATGCCCAAGTGGTGACAATACCGCCTAAGAGGTAGTGAGCCACACCAACGGCACGACCTTGAATGATGCTCAGGGCGCGAGGTTGGATAGCGGGGGCAACTCTTAACTTGTTGTGCGCCCAAACGATCGACTCGATTAATTCTTGCCAGTAGCCGCGACCACTGAACAGGAACATCAAGCTAAACGCGAAGACGAAGTGACCGGCTAGGAACATGATTCCGTAGGCGGACAGGGCAGAGCCATAGGAGTTAATGACTTGAGCCGATTGCGCCCAGAGGAAATCCCGTAACCAGCCGTTGATGGTGATGGCACTTTGAGCGAAGTTACCGAGGGTAACGTGGGTGACAGTGCCATCGGGGGCGACGGTTCCCCAGACATCGGACTGCATTTTCCAGCTAAAGTGGAAGATTACCACCGAGAGGGAGTTGTACATCCAGAACAGGCCGAGGAAGACGTGATCCCAACCCGAAACTTGGCAGGTACCGCCGCGACCGGGACCATCGCAGGGGAAACGGAAACCGAGATTTGCTTTATCGGGAATCAGACGGGAACCGCGAGCGTAGAGAACCCCTTTGAGGAGAATCAACACGGTTACATGGATGGTGAAGGCGTGGATGTGATGCACGAGGAAATCGGCAGTACCGAGAGTGATCGGCATCATGGCCACTTTGCCACCCACGGCTACCACGTCGCCACCGAAAGCATAACTAGCGGTAGTTAGAGCGTTAGGAGCGGTGTTGCCGGGGGCTAGGGTGTGGAGACTTTGTACCCATTGGGCAAAGATGGGTTGTAGTTGAATTCCCGTATCCGAGAACATATCTTGGGGACGACCAAAAGCCCGCATGGTGTCGTTGTGAATGTATAAACCGAAGCTATGGAAGCCAAGGAAAATACATACCCAGTTCAGGTGGGAGATAATTGCGTCGCGATGACGGATCATCCGATCGAGCAGGTTATCGACGTTTTTGGCCGGATCGTAGTCCCGTACCATGAAGATCGCTCCGTGCGCTCCCGCACCGACGATTAAGAAGCCACCGATCCAAGTGTGGTGAGTGAACAAGGATAGTTGGGTGGCGTAGTCAGTCGCCTGATAGGGATAGGGCGGCATGGCGTACATATGGTGGGCCACGATGATGGTTAGCGAACCTAAGAGAGCAAGGTTAATCGCTAACTGAGCGTGCCAAGAGGTGGTCAGGATTTCGTACAGTCCTTTGTGACCTTGACCGGTGAAGGGACCTTTGTGGTTTTCGAGGATTTCCTTCATGCTGTGACCGATACCCCAGTTGGTACGGTACATATGACCGGCAATGATGAATAATACAGCGATCGCCAAGTGATGGTGAGCGGTATCGGAAAGCCAGAGACCACCAGTCACGGGGTTCAAGCCACCTTTGAAGGTGAGGAAATCCGAGTAAGCACCCCAGTTAAGGGTAAAGAAAGGGGTCAAACCCTGGGCGAAACTGGGATATAAATCCGCCATCTTGCTCGGTTCGAGAATGAACTCGTGGGGCAAGGGGATGTCTTGGGGAGCTACTCCAGCATCGAGGAGTTTGTTCACCGGTAAAGAAACGTGAATCTGATGACCAGCCCAACCTAGGGAACCTAAGCCGAGTAAACCCGCCAAGTGGTGGTTCATCATCGATTCCACGTTTTGGAACCATTCCAGTTTCGGTGCGCTTTTGTGGTAGTGGAACCAACCGGCAAACAGCATCAGGCCCGCCATAACTAAACCACCGATAGCGGTGCAGTATAGCTGATAGCTGTTGGTGAACCCGGAGGCGCGCCAGAGGTAGAACAGACCAGAGGTGATCTGAATACCGTGGAAACCACCGCCCACATCGCCGTTGAGAATGCCTTGACCGACGATCGGCCAGACCACTTGGGCGCTGGGTTTGATGGCAAGCGGGTTGGTTAACCAAGCTTCATAGTTAGAAAATTTCGCGCCGTGGAAGTACATTCCACTCAGCCAAACGAAGACAACGGCGAGATGTCCGAAGTGGGCGCTGAAGATTTTCCGAGAAATATCTTCGAGATCGCTGGTTTGACTATCAAAATCGTGGACGTTGGCGTGTAGGTTCCAAATCCAGGTGGTGGTTTTGGGTCCTTTGGCTAAAGTGCGATCAAAATGCCCCGGTTGACCCCACTTCTCAAAGGAAGTAGGTACTGGGTCTTTATCTACAATCACTTTAGCTACCGCCTCTTTGGGGGGGAGTGCCATGAGGATTCTCCTCTCTCGACAATAGACTTAGCGTTTTATTTGAGGATAGATTTTTTAACCTAAAAAAGGCAAGTTGAAATCTGACCCACCTTTTGTTAATGTCGCTTGACTTTCCTCTTGGGTGAGATTCCAGTCGAAAGCATCAATAGTAGATGATAAGTCTTTGTTCTCTTGTCTGTTCGTTATGCTTAACAATAATTAAAATTGTCTTAATCCTTGATAAGCTAAACGGCTTTTACTTCGGATCACCGATATAGACTCCAAAAGGGTTATAGCTATTGGATCATGCAGGTTAAGCGCCGTTTAGCTTAGGAGAGACATTTTCTGCTATGGACGGTCTCAGTCAGGGTCAGACCAGTGATTTTTCTTGACAAAAGTTTATTAATTGTCGCCCCAGAAGCCGATTTCCCCCTTTTATCCCCCACCAGACCATATAGAAAATTCAATAGATAGATTCTCAAAAAACAATCAAACAATTCTGTAAAATTGAGGCCATAACCTGATCTTCTCGCGCTTTTGCTGACACCAGAGCATTCAATGACTCTCGCAAAAATCAATGGTTTGTATAGATTTTGGCCTTGGCTCTAGGAGGAACGTGCTATCCCTACTACATAAATTAATCCCAGTCAAAACCCTTCATATATGTCTTGTGATCGGTTTACTGACCACCCTATTAACCGCCTGTGGCGATCGCCTGACGGCTACCAATCTCCCCACTTCCGAAACCTCTAATCTTCCCGTCGTTCGAGGCCGCATTTCTGAGGTTGCCCCCCCGGCCCTAATTCAGCAACTGCGCCCCAGTTTAGATCGTTACGCTCCCCAAGTAACGATTCTCAGTCCTCTGGCCGAACAAGTTTTCGATGACCCTCAGGTGACAGTTAAACTACAAGTGTCGGAGCTGCCAATTTTCCAAGACGACACCCTGAAATTAGGACCCCACTTGAGCCTAATTGTCGATAATGAACCAGCATCGGCTATCTACGACCTCAAGCAACCGATTATCTTAGAAAATCTCGCCCCCGGTACTCACACCCTCCGCGTCTTGGCCCTGCGGCCTTGGCAGGAAAGTTTTAAAAATGATGGGGCCTTCGCTGAAACAACCTTTCATATTCTGACAAAAACAGGCAAAAATGCCCCTGATAACAACTTACCCCTACTAACCTACAGTCATCCGCAAGGAATCTACGGTGCAGAACCGATCCTGCTCGATTTTTATCTGAGTAATGCTCCTCTACGTCTGCCCAATACTGCCAACGAGGATAATAGTCTTCAAAATTGGCGCATTCGTGTCACTGTCAACGGTGAAAGTTTTCTGCTTGATACTTGGGAACCGATCTATCTCAAGGGTTTTGACAAGGGCAATAACTGGGTACAATTAGAATTCATCGATGGTAAGGGAAATAAAATCGAAAACGAGTTTAATACCAGCGTGCGCGTGATTAGCTTTGATCCCTCTTACCAAGACGGCCTTAGTCAATTAGTCCGCGGCGATTTATCCCCTATAATTGCCCGTAGCATTGTTGTTCCCAACTATAAAACCATTCCCAGTCTAGAGGAAAAAACTCCCATAGTTGAGGAAGAAACCCCCGTTATTGAGCCAGAAACCCCTATAGTTGAGGAAACCCCCGTTATTGAGGAAGAAGAAACCCCTATAGTTGAGGAAATCCCTGTTATTGAGCCAGAAACCCCTATAGTGGAAGAAAATCCTGTTATTGAGCCAGAAAGCCCAATAGTGGAAGAAAAACCAGTAGAGACAGAAACAATCGAAAAGGTGGAGGAAACCCCTGAAGCGATCGAATCTCCCTTAACCACCATACCGGAGACAAAGGAGATTAACGAACCGGCCTCTAGTATTTAGCCTCCGGTAGAAGTGGAACCTATTCCCGAACCCCAGAACAATAGCGAGCAAAAAATCACCATTTTCGATCGCATTCAACAAACCTTAAATCGTTTCCAGTTACCCTCTCCCCCAGCAGAAACAGATAGCGAACTACCCATCCTCGATCCTGAATTATTCACCAATGGGGATAGGGGTTAGGGAATAGGGGTTAGGGAATGGGGAAATGGGGATTTTTCAGTGAGCAGTGAACAGTAAACAGTAATCAGTGAAAAGAAAGTTCCCAAGTTTGCTTCTATTGGAGTTAAAGTGATAAGCTTATCTTATCGAAAAAAGGGCATAAGCCTTATGTCCCTACCATTAATATCGTGCCGGCTGTAGGGGCGCAAGGTTTGCGCCCATTATGTAACACTGTGAACATTTTTCACCTGATGTCCAGAAGACCCCGAAGTTTTCACCTAACACTGTCCACTTAAAACTGCAATCTGATAACTGATAACTGATAACTGAAATCCCCAACACCTCGATCGAGAAATTATTAAACAAATATTTCGCAATATAGACAAAATTGGGAACTAAGTTATAATCTAGAACGTCTCTAGGTAATTTACTAACTTTTTGCTTGAGGTAATTGTGTTTAACAAAATTTCCCTTGTCGCTGGTTTTGCCGGTTTAGTTGCCCTAACCACCGTTGGCGCTGTACCCGCACAAGCAGGACCGGAAAATAACGAAATCCTGATCAGTCAACTGCGCGGCCATAACACCTACAGAGGTGAACCGCAACTCAACCCCGGTGACTATGTACTAGGTCGCGTCCGGGGAACCGTGGGAGGGATTATGTCCATCCAATTGATCAGACCTGTAACAGTGGATGGCAAAGAAATTTTCAGTGGCGACTTTGCTGACGGAACCACCGCTCGTATTGTTGGGGATGCCACCGGTGGTGACGATGTACTATTGCAAGTGGTAGATGGCAAGTTAATTTATGTGGGTAAAGCTCGTCCCTATTGGGTTTCCCGCTTGAAACTAAAATCGGAAATCACCACCAGCAGCAATCGCTCACAACTTTTAAGAGAACTTAACGAAAAACAACCCGCTTGGGGACTTCCCGCTTTACCCCCGGAAACCAGAACCTTTACTGAAGTTGCTCCTCAACCCGCTACCGAGCCTAGTGTATCTCCTATCCGCGGACTTTGGTAGTGGCAAGACATCAGGAGAAAATCTCTTGTCTTTAGACTGAGAAGCTGAAAAATCTTCTCAAAATTTAATACAAATATACTAAAAATCCCCCCTTTTTTTCGATCGAAGGAGGGGTCTTTTTTCGTCAAAAATTGAGAAATAATTGTATTTCAGCCCAGATTCTCGTCAAAACATCGGTAAGGGCATGATCGCTATCTAATTCGACTAATTTTACCCAAGGGCGATTTATGCAATAATGGCGACTATTTTCTAGGGGAATCACCTCATCGGCACGACCATGAACAATCAGGGTGGGGAGCTGCCTGATTAACTTTTCTTGGGGATAATTAGCTAAATCCTCGATGAATTTGTAATAAATTGGCAGAGAACGACGATAACCGTAGTGATAAACCGATAAACTCCCAGATTTTTGCCAATTGGCTAGGGTTTCTGCTCCCAATTGTCCTAACCAAATCGGCCCGAAATTAAAAGCCGGAGCTAATAAAACGAGCCTTTGCACCTGAGAATAAGTTTCTGCCAGCCAAGCTGCCGTTAAACCGCCAAAACTGGAACCAATCAGAGTAACGGGAAGCTGAGATTGTTCAATCAATTGGCCGACTTGAACAATCTGACGAGTGAGAGTTAAGCTAGAAAAGTTATCACCGTTAAGATCGGTAATTTCCATTGCTAAACCCTTATTTTGCCAACAATGTCTCAAAAATTGCGCTTTTGTTGATTGGGGGCCAGAAGCAAAACCGTGTAGATAAATATATCTGTTTTCAAAGACCGCCATTCTAGAACCAATTAGATTTCTTCATCTTGCTCTTTGGTAGCACTGGGAGAAGAATTATAAATGGCATCTAACTGCTGACGAGCATCTTCGACAGTGACAGAACGAATCACTAACAAAGGTTCATTGATTAGTTGTCCGGACTCGTCCAAAAGTTCGGGATGGGAAGTCATGGGATAACCGTAGGGATTATAGGAATTACCCGATTTAGCAGGACGTTTCTGGGAATCCATGCTGACAGTAATCAGACTACGAATTAAATTATTAATGGTCAAAAAAGCGATAACCGTGAAGGCGAGGATATAGAGCAGATGTAGCATTGACTAAGTCTCCCATGAATTATGTGTGAATATTCCTAATTGCCAAAACTTTATGCTAAAAATTCGCTCAACTCTCTAGCTTACCAAAAAGTTTCAGATTAAGCGTCAGTTTGAGGAGATTGATATTCTCCCCAACCCTGTAATCGACGACGACGACTGCTGACACCCCAACACTCTGCCACCAACTGATGCCAAGGCAACAACATCTTGGCCTCAATACCCACCTGACCACCTGTGGTTTTAAAGAGTAAATGAGCCGTAGCCACCTCCTGTTGGGCGTTTTTGACTCTGGCCAATAAATCGTTTTGTTCCTCGAGGCTGAGAAAGGATAATCTCTCGGATTCGAGGAGGAGACGGGAACGGGAAAACCAATGGGTGAAATCCTCCAGTAGAGGTTCCAAGATAGTTTTCAGGAGTTCGTTTTCGGTGGGTTGCGAAGGGAACATTATTCTTATAATGACGATTTTGCTTACCTTAATCTTAGCGTTATTTATATTTCTTAACATTGTGACGGGAAAATTTTAAGATTTGCCCCGGCTGTAGGCGGCACTAAAGAACTCCTGTTCACAACTAAGGGCATAACGATAGGATAAAGAGATATTTTCCGTCATCAGAGCGTATTTATCCGCCAATTCCTCTAACTGGCTTGCTAAAGCTGCGAATTCATCCCCACTATAACTATCAATCCAAGCTTGATAGGGATTCTCAGAAATCGGTTCTAAGGCTAATTGTTGGCCCAGATAAGCATAAAGACGCATACAGGGACTCATCGCCACGGCAATCGCACCGATATCACCCATCCAAGCGGTAGCGAGAAGAAAATCCCGATAGCGACGGGTGGCATTAGCGGGCTGAACCTTTCTCAGGTCAACCCCCCACTGTAAAGCGTAATTTTCGTGTAATTCTAATTCCTGTAATAGTTAGTAAAAGTATAGTCAAATATAGACAGACTGAATTCCATTTCAGAAATTCCCTTCACTTTTACTTCGAGAGATTGATTCTCCTTGGGTGAACTACGCACCTCTCTAT
>VYLB01000283.1_pt1 | contig 10266 bp, 8 predicted proteins | sample 5114431 | NCBI WGS metagenome assembly VYLB01 (sample SAMN12291786, study PRJNA351875) | freshwater metagenome | isolation source: freshwater lake | place: USA: Michigan, Gull Lake | collected 2013-08-08
GAAAATTCAGGTACTTTTTCCCTGAAAATTAGGTAGTTGACCACCTGAAAATCGATAAAACCCCACACCCCACACCCCACACCCCACACCCAACCCCCACCGAAAAACTTTTTCAGCAGACCCTAAATAGAGCATTTAATTGATTATTTTTCATTCCTAATTCTCCTGACTCCTAACCAACCACGACAATTTTTGATTTTTACCAGAGGTCTAATTTATGAATTGGCAATTATTCGGACTGACATTTATCACGGTTTTTTTGGCAGAAATAGGCGATAAAAGTCAATTAGTAGCGATCGCTCTCGGTGGCAGTTCCAAATCACCTAAAGCTGTCTTTTTTGGCTCAATTACCGCCTTAATCTGCACCAGTTTCTTAGGAGTGCTTGCGGGCGGCAGTATGGCGCAGTTATTCCCCGCTAAGATATTAAAAGCGATAGCGGCCATTGGTTTTGCGCTGCTTGCTGTCCGGCTGCTTTGGCCAGATTCGGATTGATAATTATTGGGTTGGGCTGAATATTACTGGAAGCCTTACTAGAAAACGGTTTTGGCACTTTTTCCAGGCACGCGAGGCTATTGTATTATTATAAACCTCTTGCGTAATTAATTTTTGATGGTTCAAAAACGGCAAAAATAAGGATTAAATCGCATAAAGTATGTAAATATAGCGTTTCCCAATCTCATGAGGTACACCAAAATCTTAACTCCTGACTCCTCAAAACCTAAGACTTTGTACCTCACAACTATGGAAATTGCAATAGACCACTTAATTGATTATAGCGTTTCCTGTTGACAAGAGGTACATTCTCAATCCTGAAAAGCTTAATCAGCAAAGGTTAAAGTGTGCCACACAGATGTGAGAACCGTTATATTATTCATTCTTAATTCTCCCGACTCCTGCCTCCTGTCTCCTGTCTCCTGACTCCTGCCTCCTGTCTCCCGACTCCTGATAGCTAAAAACCTTAGGTAAATTCCAGAAAAATCATTAATTTTTCCTGAAAAAGTAGCAAAAATTACAAAAAATATCCAAAAAGTAGCGAAAATCACAAAAAATCTGCTAACCTAGCCGTAATATCACACAGATATTCGTAGAAAGATTCCCGAAAATCTCCTCAGCAAAAACATCCGTGTGAAGTAGCTAATATTGTCAGCGAGGTTAGTTCAAGATCATCATGTCAAATTTAGGACGACGTAAATTTCTCCTGTACGGTTCTGCCGCTTTGGGAACCAGTATTCTGTTAAAAGCTTGTGGTGGCAATCAAAGCCAAACCCCCACGGCCAGTCCTAGCCCAGCTGCTAGTCCCGCCCCAACTTCTGGAGAGACGATTAAGGTGGGTATTCTGCACTCCCTCAGTGGCACCATGGCCATCAGTGAAACCAGCGTAGTCGATGCGGAAAAACTGGCGATCGAGGAAATCAATGCCGCCGGTGGTGTTCTTGGTAAACAGATTGAGGCAGTGGTGGAAGATGGCGCTTCCGATTGGCCAACTTTTACCGAAAAAGCCACCAAACTGATCGATCAGGACAAAGTTGCGACTGTCTTCGGTTGTTGGACTTCCGCCAGTCGTCAGGCGGTTTTACCGGTGTTTGAAGCCAAAAACCATATGCTCTGGTATCCCGTCCAGTACGAGGGTCAAGAGTGTTCTAGAAATATCTTTTACACCGGTGCTGCCCCCAACCAGCAGATCGAGCCGGCAGTGACTTGGTTGCTGGAAAACAAAGGGAAAAAATTCTTCCTCGTCGGTTCCGATTACGTTTTCCCCCGCACTGCCAACACGATTATTAAAGAGCAGTTAAAGGTGAAAGGCGGCGAAACCGTGGGCGAAGACTATCTACCCCTAGGTAACACGGAAGTTACCCCGATTATCACCAAAATTAAGCAAGCTTTACCCGATGGCGGCGTTATTTTCAACACCCTCAACGGTGACAGTAACGTGGCTTTCTTCAAACAACTGCAAGCGGCCGGTTTAACTCCCGATAAATATCCGGTCATGTCGGTGAGTGTTGCCGAGGAAGAAGTTAAACAGATTGGTAAGGAATATCTCCTCGGTCAGTACGCTTGTTGGAACTATTTCCAAACCGTAGATACCCCCGCTAACAAGAAATTTGTTGCGGCTTTTCGAGCTAAATACGGTCCCGATCGCGTGACCAATGACCCGATGGAAGCGGCCTACATCATGGTCTATCTCTGGAAGCAAGCGGTGGAAAAAGCGGCAACCGCCGATGATCTCGACAAAGTTCGCGCCGCCGCCATCGGACAAAAATTCGATGCTCCCGAAGGACCGGTGGAAATGTTCCCCAATCATCACATCTCCAAAACCGTCCGCATTGGTCAGGTGAGAGATGATGGTCTATTTGACATCATTTGGTCAACTCCGGGGGTGGTGGATCCGCAACCCTGGAACCAATTTGTCCCCGAAACTAAGGGCTTTGCCTGTGACTGGACTGATCCGGCTAAGGGTGGTAAGTTCAAAATGGAAAAATCCTAGTTTTAGGAGTTTTTCCAGACAATAACGAGAGTGAGGTGGGCATTACTGCTCACCCCACTTTTTAGAGCTTAAAAATGCACAGGAATAACGAAAAGTGTCAGCATTATTAGAAGGATTATTTAATGGTATTAGCATCGGTTCTGTGCTATTGCTGGCCGCTTTAGGACTAGCGATTGTTTTCGGACTGATGGGGGTGATTAATCTCGCTCACGGTGAGTTAATGATGTTAGGGGCCTACAGTACTTTTGTGGTGCAGAATATCTTTAAAGGTTTTGGTTCTCCCCTCTTTGATACTTATGTTTTATTTGCCCTACCGATCGCTTTTTTAGTGTCAGGATTGGCGGGATTATTATTAGAAAGGGGGGTGATTAGGTTCCTGTACGGCAGACCCCTAGAAACGCTGCTGGCCACTTGGGGAGTCAGCTTAATTCTGCAGCAATTTGTCAGAAGTGTCAACGGTTTATTAATAATTAGTTTAATAGTTTTCTGTCTGTTATTTTTTGGGGCAATGACGGTGTTAAGTCGTCGCTTAGATTGGGAGAGAACTCGCAATTTAGCTATTGGTATCACCCTGCCTTTATCCCTAGCTATCGCTGGATTATTAGGCTATCTTTTATCTTTTAATCCCGTTCTCGCTAGACCCTGGTTTAGTGCCAGAAACGTCGATGTCACCGCTCCAGTTTGGTTACGGGGAGGTTTACCTTTACCGGGTTTTCAAATGCCCTACACCCGTCTATTTATTATCATTTTAACTGCCATTTGTTTGTTAGGAACCTATTGGTTTTTAAATAAATCTTCTTGGGGTTTACGCATTCGTGCCGTCACCCAAAATCGCCAGATGAGTGCCTGTTTAGGCATTCCCACTAATCAAGTGGATGCTTTGACTTTTGCCCTCGGTTCGGGATTAGCTGGAGTTGCCGGTTGTGCGATTAGTTTTTTGGGTTCCGTCGGTCCAAATGTGGGACAAAATTATATCGTTGATACCTTCATGGTAGTGGTGGTGGGAGGAGTGGGTAATCTCCTAGGAACTATTATCGCAGCCATGGCGATTGGTGTGGCTAATTATTTAATTGGTTCGGGAACTTTTGCTCTGATTTTTGGTTCCGTGGCAGCACTAAAACCCCTAACGGATTTCTTCACCTTTTTCTCCACCACTAGCATGGCAAAAGTGATGATTTTTGCTTTAATTATTGCTTTCTTGCAATTCAAACCTGCGGGAATTTTTCCTCCTAAAGGACGTACTGCCGAGTTATAGATTATGATTACCGAAACCATCACTAGAAACGAATCCCGACAACGGGAAAAGAAAAAGTTAATCACGGAAGTCGCTGTTATTGTTGGATTGGTGGTTATCTTTGCGGTGTTGCTGCCCTTAGCTTTGTCGGCTTTCCGCTTGCGTTTATTGGGGCGATTTCTTTCCCTCGCTATTGTCGCTTTGGGGATAGATTTAATCTGGGGTTATACGGGTTTATTAAGTCTTGGTCATGGCATTTTTTTCGCCCTCGGTGGTTACGCTCTTGCCATGTACCTAAATCTTCAGTTACCACCGGGACAAATGCCCGAATTTTTTACTCTCTACGGGGTGACAGAATTACCTTTTGTTTGGCAACCTTTTTATTCCCTACCTTTGACAATTCTAGCCCTAATTATTGTACCAGCGATCGTGGCGGCATTATTAGGTTATTTAATCTTCCGCAATCGTATTAAAGGGGTTTATTTCTCGATTTTGACCCAAGCGGCTTTACTGGTATTTTTTAACTTTTTTAACGGTCAACAAAAGTTAATTAACGGCACTAATGGCTTAAAAACCGATACCCAAACAATTTTCGGGTTACTGGTGGGTTCCGATTCCGTTCAAGTGGCCTTTTATTTACTCACAATTGTCTGTTTACTGGCTATTTATCTCCTCTGTCGTTGGTTAACTACGGGCAGATTTGGGCGCTTATTAGTCGCCATTCGCGATGATGAGGTGCGGGTTCGTTTTTCCGGTTATGATCCTACTTGGTTTAAGGTGTTAGTTTTTGCCATTTCTGGGGCAATTGCTGGTGTTGCCGGCGCTCTTTATACCGTGCAAACGGGAATTATCACTCCTAACTCTATGGATGTGGCTTTTTCCATTGAAATGGTGATTTGGGTGGCTGTGGGGGGACGTGCTACCCTTGTGGGGGCAGTTATCGGTACTTTATTAGTACGCATAGCCCAAACTTTTTTAAGCGAACAATTTCCGGAAGTCTGGGTATTTTTCCAAGGGGCATTATTCCTAATTGTGGTGACAGTGCTTCCCGATGGTATTCTCGGTGGGATTAAACGTTTGCTGACTCATTTTGGTTTCCACAAAACTTTGATTACCTATCCTAGTATTGAGGAAGCTCCAGAAGTGCAACTGGAAAAAGAAGAATTAGAGCATAAGTGATCTTATGCTATCAGTTATCAGTTTTCAGTTTTCAGATGTGAGTTTTCAGTTCACTGATTACTGTTCACTGTTCACTGTTCACTGAAAATACTTCCCAACTCCCTCTTAGAAATTATGACTGGAAAAATCTTAGAAATCGAGAATCTTACCGTTAGTTTTGGGGGTTTTAAAGCTCTCAATAATCTTAATTTCAGTATGGATACGGGAGAATTGCGGGTGATTATCGGTCCCAATGGTGCGGGAAAAACCACTTTTTTAGATGTGATTACGGGGAAAGTGCAACCCACCATCGGACGGGTATTATTTAAAGGTCGAGCTCTCCGCAAAATTCCCGAATATGCGATCGCTCGTTTGGGTATTGGTCGCAAATTCCAAACTCCTAGGGTATATTTAAATCTAACTGTCCGAGAAAATCTCGATTTAGTTAGCAACCGTAATAAAAATGTTTTCTCAACTCTTTTCGGTCGTCCTCCGCTAGAAGATAGCAGAAAAGTTATTGGTTTATTGGAAACTATCGGGTTAACTGCTAAAGCTGATTTACCCGCTTCTTTACTGTCCCACGGGGAAAAACAACGCCTAGAAATTGGCCAATTAGTGGCCCAGTCACCAGATTTACTGCTAGTAGATGAACCCGTAGCAGGATTAACCGATGAGGAAACGGAAAACGTGGGTAATTTGTTATTAAATCTAGCGGAAAGTCATTCAATTATTGTCATTGAACACGATATGGAGTTTGTCCGTCAAATTGCCCGCAAAGTCACGGTTTTACACCAAGGAACTGTTCTATGTGAGGGGAATATGGAGCAAATTCAAAATGATCCGAAAGTTATTGAAGTTTATCTGGGTTCCTCGGAAGAATAAAAAGTCAAACAATTAAAATTAGTTAAAAAGGGTTGACAATGTTACACATATCTGATCTCAATGTTTACTACGGAGAAAGTCATATTTTAAGAAATGTTGATCTTAACATTAATGCGGGAGAAATGGTCTGTTTAATCGGACGTAATGGCGTGGGTAAAACTACCCTATTAAAAACCCTAATGGGTATCTTAAAACCGCGAGCGGGAGTAATTAATTATGAGCAACAAAACCTGATTAATAAAACCTCAGATCAAAGAGCCAGATTAGGACTGGGTTATGTGCCGCAGGGGAGGGATATTATTCCCCGTTTAACGGTAAAAGAGAATTTAATTCTCGGTTTAGAAGCTTTACCGACAAAAAGAAAAAATGCCACAATTCCCGAAGAAATCTTTGATTTGTTTCCGGTTTTAAAAACCATGTTATCGCGGATGGGAGGAGATTTAAGCGGTGGACAACAACAGCAATTAGCCATCGCTCGCGCCTTAGTGGGGGAACCAAAATTATTAATTTTAGATGAACCCACGGAAGGAATTCAACCGTCAATTATTCTCGAAATTGAAGCAGCGGTACGGCGTATTGTTGCCAGCAAAGGAATCGCCGTTTTATTAGTAGAACAACACCTGCATTTTGTCCGCCAAGCTGATCGATATTACGCCATGCAAAAAGGGGGAATTGTTGCTTCCGGTTTCACGAGCGAATTAAGTCAAGAAGTCATTCAGCGATTTTTGGCGGTTTAAACTTAACTTTTTCCTTGATATATGACTCAAATAGTCGTAATTGGCGGCGGTGCAGCGGGATTTTTTGGAGCAATTAAAGCGGCAGAATCTAACCCAAAAGCTGGCGTTACTATCCTAGAAGCGGCAAAAGAACCTCTGGTGAAAGTACGGATTTCGGGAGGGGGACGCTGTAATGTCACCCATCATTGTTTTGATGTTTCTCAATTGGTTAATTATTATCCTCACGGTGGCAAAGCACTACGGGGAGCTTTTAGTCGGTTTCAACCCCAAGATACTATTAAATGGTTTGAATTGCGGGGGGTAAAACTCAAAACAGAAGCGGATGGGCGAATGTTTCCCAGCACCGATAATTCTGAAACTATTGTTAATTGTCTGCGGGAAAGTGCGACTTTTGCCAGGGTTAATTTAAGGCTAAATTCCCCAGTCAAATCGGTAAAAAAACAGGAAGAAAGTTTTTTGATTGAATTAAAAGGCGATGAGCAAATTAGGGCAGATAAGCTGTTAATTGCGACGGGAAGTAGTCCTTTTGGTTATCGCACCGCTCAAGATTTAGGTCATTCTCTAATCTCTCCTGTCCCTTCTTTATTTACCTTTCAAATTGCCGATCCTCGTCTGAAAGATTTGTTAGGGGTTACTGTGGATAAAGTGCGAGTTCGTCTTGGGGGAAGCAAATTAGAACAAATCGGACCCTTGTTAATTACCCATTGGGGAGTTAGTGGACCGGCTATTTTAAAACTTTCTGCTTGGGGAGCGCGGTTACTTCACGAGCATCATTACCGAATGCCTTTAATAATTAATTGGTTGGAGGATTATCATCCTGAAAAATTGCGAGAAATTATTTTACAAACTAAAAGTGAATATCCCAAAAGAAAACTCTTTAATTATTGTCCCTTTGAGCAGTTACCCAAGCGTCTTTGGCAGAGTTTATTAAGTTACTTGACCGTTAACTCGGAAACTCCCTGGGCCGAATTATCTAAAAATACTCTCAATCGATTAATGATTCAATTACAGCAAGGGGAATATCAAATCAAAGGAAAAGGGGTGTTTAAGGAGGAATTTGTCACCTCTGGGGGAGTGAATCTTCAGGAAGTGGATTTTAAAACTATGGAAAGTAAAATCTGTCCGGGGTTATATTTTGCCGGGGAGGTACTAGATATCGATGCAGTCACGGGGGGATTTAATTTTCAAAGCGCTTGGACCACTGGTTATCTCGCCGGACAAGCTATGGGCAATAGATAGCAGTATTGCCGGTGTATTAGGCTGCCCTAATACACCCGACGGCAATCAAACTCTGAGAAAATCTCACCTTAACTGATAGTTGATAACCGATTCCTTGAGGTTGTTATTCCCAAATTGGACCGGCTGCAATTATTTCTTGGGAGGCAGTGGTAAATTGACGGAAATTTTCCACGAAACGATGGGCCAATTCTCGCGCCTGTAGGTCGTAGGATTCGCCATCTTGCCATGCTTGTCGCGGGTCGAGGATTTTTTTGGGAACTCCGGGGACAATTTCGGGGACGAGAACTTGAAAGATGGGATGAGGATGGAAAACTACTTCCTCTAAATCGCCATTTAAAGCAGCGGAAACCATAGCGCGGGTGTGTTTGATCGAAATGCGATCGCCGACTCCGTAGGGACCGCCGGACCAACCAGTATTAATCAGATAAACGGAGGTTTCGGGGTGTTGTTCTAAACGTTCCCCTAACATTTGGGCATAGACGAGGGGTGACAGAGGGAAGAAACATTGACCGAAACAACTGGAAAAAGTCACCTGTGGGGCGGTGATTCCCCGTTCCGTTCCCGCTAATTTGCTAGTATAGCCGGAGAGGAAATGATACATCGCCTGGTTCGTGGTTAATTTGGCGATTGGTGGCAGTACCCCAAAAGCATCGGCAGTTAAGAAGATAATAGTTTTCGGGTGGGTTCCCATGCCAGATACGGCACAATTAGGGATATAACGCAGGGGATAGGCGGCGCGGGTGTTTTCGGTCAAACGTCCATCATCGTAGTCGGGAAGGCGATTATCGGGGGAAAGGATAACGTTTTCGAGAATAGTGCCAAATTGAATCGCCGCCCAGATTTGGGGTTCGTATTCGGCACTTAAACGGATGGTTTTAGCATAACAACCGCCTTCAAAGTTAAAAATGCCGTCTTCTGACCAACCGTGTTCATCATCACCGATCAGGCTGCGTTTAGGATCGGCGGAAAGGGTGGTTTTACCCGTACCGGAGAGACCGAAAAAGAGGGCCGTATGACCGTGTTTATCCATGTTAGCGGCACCGTGCATCGGTAAAACCCCTTGTTTGGTCATCAGGTAGTTCATCATCGAGAAGACGGATTTTTTGATTTCGCCAGCGTAGCGAGTGCCACCGATGAGAACGATTTTTTTGGCCAGGTTGAGGACGATAAAGGCTTCGCTGTTCAGGTCGTCATCTTCGGGATCTCCCTGTAACCCCGGCAGGGCAATCACGGTAAAATCAGTTTGATGGGCAGCTAGTTCGATCGCACTGGGCCGGAGGAATAACTGATGGGCAAAGAGGTTATGATAGGCGATTTCGGTGACGACGCGCACGCCAAAGCGATAATTAGGATCGGCCCCGACGTAACCATCGAAGATATATAGGTCTTTTCCCTGCACATAGGCGAGGACTTTTCGGTATAACTGCTGGAATTTTTCCTCGCTAATCGGGGCATTATGCTGATTCCAGTCGATTTCCTGTTCGCTATTGGCTTCTTTGACAATGAATTTATCTTTGGGGGAACGGCCGGTATATTTACCCGTTTCCACCACTAAAGCCCCATTATCGGCTAAAACACCCTCATGACGTTCGATCGCCTGTTCGACTAATTGCGGTACGGAAAGATTGCGATAAACGCGACCGAGATTTTTCATGCCTAGGTTTTCGAGGCCGTAGGTGGGATGAATTTGATGTTCTAATTCGTAGTGGAAATTGACGTTCTCCACGCGATCGGACAAGGGACAAGAGATACTATCATTGGTCAGCGTGTGTAGAGTCAGCATAACCCCAATTCTCCTGATAATTTAGTTGTCGGTTTAGAGCTAAGTTCCAGGTCTCTGATTAGTGCAGTTATAGAAACTAGAAAGACTCCGTTCTCTGTCTTTTTCACTCCCAGACACCTAAGAAGCTATATTGATTAGTTTATCTGACGATATTTCCCTGATTAATCTGGTCTTTTGCTGTCGGTAAAGCCAATTTTAGAGCGGTAATTCAGGATTATTTGCCTATTTACCCGTCATCTCCCAGTCAGGGTTTTTACCTTTTCCCTCTTGCCGATCTAACTGCTTTTTTTAGCTATTTTTAGTCTAGCTGTACAATAGGATACAGACGATGTTTTTTTTACAAAAATTAACAGCTAAACAAAATTGGTCAGCTAATCTAGCAGTTATCTTAATGGTGCGGTAGGAAGTCTCTGGTTTTGGGCAACGTCGGAACGCCGGAACAGTAGCTGGTCGTCCGGAGATGATGCCAAAGATCATAAACGTGGTCAAATTGATTTCGCCGCTAATAAAAAAAGTCGATTGACAGAGGGCAAGTTAGCGGCCAAAATTAACTCTATTAGCCGTTGGCAAGCTTGAGCTTTGATTGTGTAACAGGTTAATTAAGTCTAGCTCGATCTCGAAAAAAAACAACTAATATTGACATCCTCACCGCCGTAAACGGACGGTGATTCCCAAACCTCACGATTTAGGTTTCTGCTTCTTTCCCTTGCGGGGTTCCGCACCTGCCTTAACAGATTTACTCTGTTC
>VYLB01000764.1_pt1 | contig 10253 bp, 9 predicted proteins | sample 5114431 | NCBI WGS metagenome assembly VYLB01 (sample SAMN12291786, study PRJNA351875) | freshwater metagenome | isolation source: freshwater lake | place: USA: Michigan, Gull Lake | collected 2013-08-08
TGCTTTAAATAATTTCCCTTCCACCATCAGATAAGCACGATCGGTAATCGCTAATGTTTCATCTACATTGTGATCACTGATAATGATTCCGATGTTTCTCTTTTTAAGTTTAGAAACGATTCCTTGAATCTCTTCTACCGCAATGGGATCAACTCCTGCAAATGGTTCATCCAACAAAACGAAACTGGGGTCGACCGCAAGTGCTCGTGCAATCTCTGTCCTTCTTCGTTCACCCCCCGAGAGTACCATACCGAGATTTTTTCGAACATGGGTAAGGCTGAATTCCTCCAGCAACGTTTCCACTTTCTCGAGGCGGTCTTTTTTACTCATTTCGCGCATCTCAAGCGGAGCAAGAATATTTTCTTCTACGGAAAGAGTACGGAAGACAGATGCCTCTTGTGCCAAGTATCCAATCCCGCGTTTGGCACGTTGGTACATAGGCAAGTCAGTTATATTTTCGTCATTCAAAAAAATATTGCCTTCGTTGGGCTTGATCAAACCCACGATCATATAAAAGCTGGTTGTTTTGCCCGCACCATTTGGGCCGAGCAAGCCTACAATTTCCCCCTGTGAAACCTGCACTGAGACATTGTTCACAACGGTTCGCTTTTTATATTTTTTCAATAAGTTCTCTGCTCTTAATATCATGTCATTCAAAAATTAGGTCTTTGATTCGGAGTTGAAGAGTAGTCGTGCCATTGTAGGTATTTTCCTCCAGTGTAAAGGCCATGTTGAAAAATCCACCACCACATTGAATATACTTTTGTTTCCTTCTTGCCCGGCAGCAAAGCGGAGGTGCCTTTCTTTAAAATTGGCGAGATTACTTTCCACAAAAACATTTTTAGCTTCAAAAACCGGCTTTTGATTTTCTGGGCCAAAGGGTGCCATTTGCTTGAGAATGTTATTGAATTTGTCATTCATGGAATCAAACTGAATGGGAATATCAATTTCAACAACGGGCATTAGCATTTCTTCGGTGATAGTTTGTGATACCACCTCTTCAAACCGTTGTTGAAACGCCCCCAAATTGCTTTTATCCATTGTAAGCCCTGCCGCATATTTGTGTCCGCCAAACTTGTCAAGCAAGTCGCTGCAGGCACTGATCGCTTCATACAGGTCAAAGTCTTTTACAGAGCGTGCCGAGCCTGTAATTTTATCATTTGATTCAGTGAGAATCACGGTAGGGCGGTAATACTTTTCTACACACCTAGCAGCAACTATGCCAATTACTCCTTTGTGCCAGGTATTTTTAAAAAGAACGGTTGATTTTGCCGCACGGAGTGTATCATTTGCTTCAATCATAGCGAGCGCTTCATCAGTGATGGAAAGATCGAACTCTCTGCGAAGATTGTTTTTAAGATTAATTTTTTCGGCCAGTTGATTCGCCTCGTCTTCTGTCTTTGAAATTAATAATTCAACAGCTCCGCGTGCATGAGCAACACGCCCTGCCGCATTGATCCGAGGGCCGAGTGTAAAAACCACACCCGACACATCCAGGTCGCCTTTGGTGGCTGCAATCTCTTTTAATGCCTTCAAACCGGGCAACGGGCGTTGATTTAATTTTTGGAGGCCGAAGTGAACCAGAATTCGATTTTCATCAACGATAGGAACGATATCTGAGGCAATGCTTACGGCAACCAAATCAAGGTATTCATTCAGCTCTTCTTCCTTTCGGTATGACTGCGCATAGGCTTGCATTAATTTGAAACCCAGTCCACATCCACTGAGCTCTTTAAAAGGATAGTGACAATCACTTCTTTTTGGATCAAGCACAGCAATGGCATTAGGAATATTTGTTCCGGGTAGGTGGTGATCGCAAATGATAAAATCAATTTTTTTCTCCGTAGCCAACGTGACAGCGTCAATAGCTTTTACACCAAGATCCAGCGCGATGATTAGACTAAATCCATTTTCCTCTGCCCATTTGATGCCAGCTTCTGAAACGCCATAACCCTCCGTATGCCGATCAGGTATATAAAAATCACAAAGAGGATAGAAGCTTTGGAGGTAGCTATACACCAACGCAACCGCAGTTGTTCCATCAACGTCATAGTCTCCATAGATTAAAATTTTCTCACCGTTTTCAATAGCGATGTTTAACCGGGACACGGCTTTTGTCATATCTGTCAGCAGAAAAGGACTATGAAGCTCTGCTAATGAAGGGCGAAAGAATTTTTTTGCCAAGTCAAAGTTGTAAATACCACGCTGAAGTAAAATGGATGTAAGAGAAGGATTAACATTGATTTGTTGGCTAAGGGTTTCGATTTCGCCCTGCGCTGGTTCAGATTTGCGTAACCATTTTCGTTGCATGCACTTATTTTTGTTCGATTGTAAAGGCTCCGGGTTTTCCGGCCACACCGTCTAAACCAGCAATACCCCGTTTCCCATTCTTCCCATCTTTAGCTGATCCCAATCCCGCCTGTCCTCCAATTCCACCAATTCCACCACTACCTGCAAAACCACCGTAATTTTTAAACACAAGTTTTGTTCCCTGAATGGTATAGAGGTCGGTGCAGGTTTTGCAGGTCATTTGTAATTTTCCTCCATTTCCTCCAACCGCTCCATTTCCTCCATTTCCTCCGTCTCCTCCATTCCCGCCTTTGCATAATTTTGTGCCCGGTCCGCCATCTCCCCCTTTACCACCGCGTCCGCCATTTCCACCATCACCACCGTTTAAGTCAATCGTCAGAGAACCTTCAATTTTAAGTTGGTTAGAATAAAAAGATAAGTTCAATCCATCACTTCCTGATTTTCCAATCTCCCCATCTTTTCCAGCGTCTGCATTTCTGCATGGCGCATTTTGCCGATTGCCCGCTGCGCCTACCTTTCCAGTTAACCCGCTTTTACCGCGTCCATTAATCACACATCCCTTTCCGATGATGACCATTTTGGCGTTAATAATATTCTCCTTGGCGTCTCTGTTTAGGAAAATACGTGATGAGTCCCTCATAATCAACGTGTCGACTACCAACACATCGGAACCTGCTATTTTGTATTCCTGCTTCGGTAGGATTTCTAATTTATCCAACCGGATTTGTGAAAACACGGTGGTTAAAAGTAGGCTGAAAAACAAAAGAGACGAAAGTCGAATCATGAAGTAAATTTAAGCAGTAGCTGATGTCATTTAAATCTCTGCGCTAATAAAAAAGGGCAACCCTGGGCTGCCCTCTCTCAAAAGTTGATTCTTGTTATTTTTTTGCACCAGCTTTGTCAGCTACTACTCCTTCTAATACATCTTTGATATCCACTCGTTGGCCATCCTTAAATGGAACAATCCAGGCATCCTTCACGCCCATATCACGTAAGTATTTCTTAAACTTATCGGCTTCCCAATAGTCGCGAAAAACACCAATGGTAAACTTCTGTTCGCCCTTATCGGTTGCCTCCCCTCCAAAGTTTGGGTTATTATCAAAGTACTTTGCTAAATCTTTATTTTTGAAAGCACCAATCTGTACTTTAAAAACCACTCCCTTCGAAAAGTCCATCGGATTGATTGGAGGATTTTCTTTCAACTGAGCAAGCTCTGCTTTGGTGGAAGTTAACTCGCTTCTCATTTTAGAAATTTGGTCTTCCAAGTCAGCGATTTTTGCGTTCTTGTCGCTTACCTGGCCGTTGAGCGTACTAACTTGCCCTTTCAGAGCAGAGTTATCTGTTTCAACGACTTGTTTCGTTTCTACCAACGTTTTTAGGTTAGCAGGATTCTTGGCGAATTCCTTGGCTTTCTTTTTCCATTCTTTCTTCTCCTTTTTGGAGAGCTGAGAGAAAACTTGCGTGCCGGAAAAAATCAGCGCCAGGCAGACGAATAAAACTCTAGTTTTCATGTTTTGTGGGTTAGTTTAAAGGATAAAAGTAAGAAATATTTGGGAATAGAAATGTTCAATAATTTTGAACTAGTCAAATTGTTATTTCTAACTCAACTCTCGCTCCAAAATCTTCCCTGTCTTCTTATTCTTCAATATCAACTTCTTCGCACCATAGTGTGTCACTTCTTCTTTTATTAGATAATGATCTTCATCATACGATTGAAGGTGTGCATCTTTAGTAACTCCGGTACGTCCACGCCAAATTTCCAGCTTCACCGGCTCCCACTGTTTGCTTTTAGCCGAGCGATAGGCGGCATCTAAAATGGAGTTGACCACATAGCCATCATAAAAAGTTTCTTTTGGCTGGGATTTGCTTTCGATGGCATTGAACATATCCATGAACATGTGGTTGTAGCCGAGTTCATTCAGCTCATCGCCCACAGGAAACAACCACCCTGAATTGCTCTCTGCTTTTTCAGCCACATAGTCAGCACCTTTTCCCGTAGTGAACATTTCAAAGCCGGTGCGCAAAAAACTGTTCGTCCAAATCGTTCCTTCGGTGCCCATCACTTCATCGCGCAAGTCGAGCCCACCACGGAATGTCCAGCTCACTTCAAACTGACCGATAGCCCCATTTTCATATTTCACCAATCCAATGGCGTGATCTTCGGCATCGATGGGTTTTACTTGTGTATCAGCCCAGCACATTACTTCTACAGGCCTGATGTCTTTGCCAATGTAGCTGCGCGCAATCTCCACACAATGACAACCCAAATCTAAAATGCATCCTCCACCCGCTTGCTCAATATCCCAAAACCAATCGCTATGCGGCCCGGGATGTGTTTCGCGGGATTTTGCCCAGAGAATTCTGCCAAGCGCACCGTTCTTTACACTTTCATTAGCTTTTATAAACTTGGGGGTGTAAACTAAATCTTCGAGATAGCCATTGAAGATGCCGGCTTTCTCTACTGCCTCTAACATTCGCTTTGCTTCTTCTGCATTTCTACCAAGCGGCTTAGTAGTCATTACCGCTTTCTTGTGTTTGCAGCAAAGCATCACTGCCTCTTCGTGCAAATTATTCGGCAACGAAATACAAACCACATCCACCTCCGGTCGGTTAACTGCGTCCTCCAAAACCGTTGTTGCGAAAGCAACGTTGTAGTCAGCCGCAAATTTTTTCGCGCTTTCTTCCTTACGGGAATAGATGGAAACGATTTTATCTTTATTGCGATAGCCTTGAATCGAACCGGCATAAAATCTGCCAATGAAACCAGAGCCGAGCATTGCGATATTCATGGGTTGGTTGTTAGTTGTTCGTGAGTGGTTGTTCGTGAGTGGTTAGTTTGTCGCTGTTGGCAAGCGAACAACGAATAACCAACAACGAACAACCATTATGCAGCTTTAATCTCTTTCTTCTCGTTAAAAAATAAGATGAAATAAATCAATACGGCCATAGCTATGAATGCCGGAACAAACCAAATTTGTTTCCATTGATGTAATCCGTTTTCCATGTTTCCATCGATTTTCTCCCCTGCTTTCTTTTCAGTGTACATGTATCCGGTGACAAAGAAGAAATCATAGCAGATACCATGTAAAATAATACCGGCATAAAGCATCCAGGTATTAGCTCCCATATCGCCATAAGCAAAAAACACATAGCGAAGAATCCAGGCGGTCATTCCCAACAGCAACATTTTCTTTACTCCGATTTGATTGAATAGAAAGGGAATAGCGAGAATAAAGATCGCCTCCGACATTTGACCCATTGTCATCTTTGAAGCCACATTACTCATCCCTAACTCATTCAGAAAGACGTTGGCAAATCCATAATAAAAGGAGAGAGGGATACAGACCAAGATAGCCGCAATAAAAAATATAAGATAAGGCTTGTCTTTGAAGAGGACGAAAGCCTCGGTTCCAATAGCCGATGACGCACCTTCCGTTTTCCCCTTAGGAGGCGTATTCGGTAAGAAGAAACTGGTAAGCCCTAGTAAGACGGAAGCGCCACCCGCCATTTGAAAAGTGACAGCTGATTTATCTAAGCCAAATGAGCTGATGCAAACCCCTGCTACTATCCAACCCAATGTCCCAAATACTCTTATCCACGGGAATTGTTTTCCGGGATCAGTCATTTGACCGAAGGCAATGCTATTAGACAAAGCAATGGTTGGCATATAAAGCAAGGAATAAAAAACAATGATCCAATAGAACGTGGTGCTATCTGTAATTTGAGTGGCCAGATAAAGAAGTAAGCCACCGGCTAAGTGTAAAACACCCATAATTTTTTGAGCGGAAAAAAAGCGATCTGCCACCAGACCAACAAACAAAGGAGAGATCATGGTGGCAATAGCCAACGCACCATAGGCTGCTCCTATTTGCACACCACTTGCATTCAAAAATTCTGTCATGTAGGTTCCCATGGTCACATACCAACCGCCCCATATAAAATACTCCAGGAGCATCATGAAAGAAAGCTTGGTGAAAATAGTAGGTTTCATTTTAGCAAGTTTAAATTTAGGTAGTTCGATTTACGATTTATTTTTGAAATAAATCAATAACAAATGCAGAAATTGTATGAACGGAGAATTAGTTGTTTTTATCAATAAGCTTGTAAATCTCCGCGACCTTATCTTCCACAACGATATTGTGGTTCTGCCAAAATGCAGGTTCTTCCATTGGGATTTTATTTTTGATGCTAGAAAGGCTTAACTTTTTAGAAATATCTTTTTCGCCCAATGTTATTTCTGTCGATAATAGTTCTTTGATGTGTGCATAGTTAAAATGTTTCTCGGTTTTGCTATTCAGTATCTTGTAGAAACTAACCTGCTTGGAGTAATTCAAAAAGTATTTACCGTCATGTTGCTTATACGTTTGTACAAGTTGATGCCCATATGGATCATATCGCAAGTGTGGATATTTTCTTGATGAGTGGGGCTTCCGATAAATCAAAATCTCAAACTTCAGCACAGCAAAATTTGCTACATCCACAAAAATTCGGCCTTTGGCCGATAATGGTCCGGGGTAGCCAAAGCCGGTCGTAAAAGCCCCTGGTCGCTTACAGTCAAACGAAATTTCATAAACGAGCCGATTCTCTAAAACCGTTTTTCCAATCACACTTAGATTGTAGTAACCAGGTCGATGAAGCACGTTGTCTTTGTCTAGCACCACATCGTGTATCAGCATTAACCACAACGAACCCACACCACTCCACAAATCTTTTTCCTGATTTTGGGTGGTATTCCGGAACTGCAAAATTTCTCCCTTTAACTTTTTTTGAATAGTAGATGAGGGTGCGTATCCGTCTTGATTGTACACCATTGTGGAAGCTTCTTCGTTGAACGTCACCGCATCATTTTGATATTCCTTTACTCGGAAGAAAAATTCTTGCTGGTGTGGAAGTTGGCAATAATTTGATGAAATGTTCTTTTCGGCTTTTTTTAAAATCTCCTTGGCCGAAAGGGATTTCGCGCGAATCTCCAACGCCTCCAATTCATATTGGCGAGGGATTAGTTCAAACTTGTTGCTTCTCTTGAATTCCGAAACAGATACTGTATCAGAAAAATAGCCGATAGAAGAAATTACTAATTTATCTGCCGGGCTCGATTTCCAATTGAAGGCAAACTCACCAACAGAATTGCAAGCCACCCCTTTTGAGGTATTCATCAATGAAACAGTGGCGTAAGCAACTCCTTCTTTGGTGCTTTTGTCGGTGACTCTCTTCACAGATGCCTTTATTGGTTTTCGTTGAACCGTTGGGTTAGTGACCTTAATGGGTACTGAATTGGTTGTATCACTTGCCACCGGAATCGATGGCGGGTATGAATGCTTGATAAAGAAAAGTCCGTCTACAATTTTTGGCCAAGCTGCTTCTAAGGGTAAGTTGCCCAATGCCGAGCAATAAAAATAATCAGCATTTCTGTTGTTGCTGTAATCCACGAATGCAAAATCAAGGTTCTTATCAACCAGATATCTTTCAATGCTTTTGGCAGGTGGCTCAATCGGCTTGAGCGATTTGGGTGGAAAGCCAAGCATTCCAAAACTTCCCTCAAAAGACGAAAAGGCGAGGCTATAAACGTTGTCACCAAAATGATTTTTTAACACTTGTCCCATAGGCACAGCGCCCTCCAACAACTTATCAAAATTGGTCGGCTCATGATTTTTTTCTAAACTATCTAGCCGATGGGCAAATGTTCTACTTAAGGTTGTGGCTCGGTGCAATTGAATTTGATTTGCAAAATGATAGGTGGCGCCCCAACAAATGATTTTGCTATTGGGATAAAGTGTAGAAAGGAAAATTAAATTTTTTGCCATTTGCAAATCGCGTGGATTCTGGACTTTTATCTCTTTGCCATTCATCACATCCATCTCGTATTGAACCATTGCCAACCAACTGATCAACACTTGGTGCATTACTTTAACATGAATTGTTTCTTTGCTGGGAAGCGTATCAAATGCTTTCAAGATTCTTTGTGCCGAAGTGAAAAATCGGGCGGAATCGGCAGCATCACTGGCCACAAATTCTGCATCGCCTTCAATCACTTCTTGTAGAGGCTGATAGTCTGATTCAGTTAAAGATTGCGAATCCTTTAAAAGCTCTTTTAAGTCCGACAAATAATTTTCTTTGAAGAGATTATCGGCCTGACAATCGAAACCACTTACGAGTAATGGAGTTGAACTCTTGCGCTGCGTGTTAATGTATTCGAGCAGCGGCACCAACTCTTTGGATTCTGACCAGATATCGAAAACACTTTGCTTGAGGGGGTTGTTTGTAAAGTTTGTGTTTAATAATTCATTGGCTTTGTAGTTATCGTAAAGCCCACTTTCAAAACTCAAAATGTTAAAACCTAGCTGCTCATGTAGAAATTTTATAAGCCTGACTTTGGCTTGAAACGTTGCGCCCTCCCCATGCGATTGCTCGCCTAACAAGACAATTCTTTTGTCTTTCAGGGCTTCTTTTAAAGGTTCAAGGTCAACAAAATCAGTTTGAGAGGGGTCAATTGATTTTATCTGGTGAATTGGAAATCCGAAATCGGATGTTTGTGCTATTAGTGGAATGCTGACAACAATTAAAAGCGGTAGTAGGATATATCGCATTTTTGAGGAGGTTAGGTCTGACATAACGATCCTTAAGTAATCTATATTATTAGGATTCTTTAAAGAAAGTTGTCACCTCCAAGCGATTATTGTCAGGGTCGAGTGTTTCAAATTCGTAATAGCCATCGCCTGTTTTTCGTGGCCCACTCAGAATAAGGAAACCAGCATTCGCTAATTGCTTAGCTTTCTCATCCACTTGATCCATTGTGTCGACACCAAAAGCCAAATGAATGATACCTTGATGTTGGGCAACGACCCGATCATTCGTATTCGCAGGTACCCCTACCATCTGCATCAACTCCAGCCGTGCGCCCGATTGAAAACTGAGAAAGTAACTTTGAAACTGTTTTTTCTCGTTGGTGTATTTCTCTTTTGGCACACCGTCAAAGAATTTCACATAGAAATTTTTTGACACTTCCAGTTGTTCCGTCCAGATGGCTCCGTGTTCAAGGCTCATCGGTATAAACCGTTAAATCGTCATAGAATCAATAGCTGACAATTTTAGAGTCTGATTTTTCTGACGGTTTTTACTTTGGTTATGCTTCGCTTAGAGTGGATTAATCGTAGCACCTGAACTTTCGTTTTGGTTACTCAATAAATGAGCAAATGAGAGTCTAAAATAATCCATCGATACATTTTAGATTTAGTCGGAATATAGCGACACTCTGGAAAAAGCAGATAGTTTGTAGAAAGCCCTTCAATTAATCGCCAAATCTCACCTTCATATATTTTTGCTTGGGTAAACCCAAATGTCTCTGCACCATATTCGAAAACTTCGTATAAGTCAATGTTAAACTGCCTCGAGACAACTACTTCAAGTGCTTTTGTTCCCTCCATCCTTTAATCAATTTCTTTGATTCCTCAATTGAATAAAAGGGGCCTTTTTCAGCAGCTTTAATAGCTTCTTTTAATTGATCTTCCGACAATGCCTCCCCTGATAATGCTATACTTTGCGTTACCAATTTTTTACCTGAAGTTTTCATCGTTATACATTTTTTCTGATACTAAATCACTAGAAAACCCGATTGATTGTTACTAATTTAACTCAATTCGTTAGCTAATCAAATAACAAAAGATGGTGTAGCTCTCTACACCATCTTCTCCGGCCTTACCCACTCATCAAATTGTGCGGAGGTAAGTAAGCCTAATTCTACTGCTGCTTCGCGTAGTGTTTTGTTTTCTTTATGAGCCTTCTTGGCAATCTTGGCTGCATTCTCATAACCAATGTGGGTATTTAAGGCCGTTACTAACATCAACGAGTTTTCCATGTGTTGTTTGATGATGGGCAAGTTAGGCTCAATACCAATCGCACATTTGTCATTGAAGGAAACACATGCATCTCCTATCAGTCGTGCA
>VYLB01000284.1_pt1 | contig 10243 bp, 7 predicted proteins | sample 5114431 | NCBI WGS metagenome assembly VYLB01 (sample SAMN12291786, study PRJNA351875) | freshwater metagenome | isolation source: freshwater lake | place: USA: Michigan, Gull Lake | collected 2013-08-08
GCCGTACCCGCCGCCGCTTGCGCCCCCGGGCTATACCGGCCCGGCGGGCGGCGGCGCGGGGGTCCACGCCGATCAGGATGACGGGTAAGAGAAGACCCTGAGATGATCGCCCCTCACACCTGTCGCAGCCCGGTGCGATAGGTTCATTGGCCGGGCGCCGGCGCCTCGAAGGACTCCGGACGGCGTTCTGTTTGCGGAAGGACTCTCATGACCCTGTACGATGATGACTTCCGCAGGCAATCAGACCGGACGGTGGATAATCTCCGGTCGCTGTATGCGATCCTGTTCGCCCTGAGCCTGGGGCTGGCCCTGACCGGGACCTATGACAAGGCACATACGGCGCTGATCAGCCAAAGCTTCAACGCGGTCAGCCTGGCGCTCCACGGGCTGGTGACCATGTCGTTCCTGGTCACCCTCAGTCTTTTTCACTATCAGACGGACCGGTACATGGACGTGGCCTACCGGGGCGCGGGGCTCCTGGGGGTCCGACCTCCGATCTTCCTTCTCGATCTCGTGAGAGGGCTCCTGTCGATGGCGCCCATCTATCTGATGGCCCAGGCGCTGGGCGCCGCGCCCTTTCAGCAGGTCGGCTTCACCTGGTACGTGCTGGCGGCTGCCGTGTTCCTTCTGTCCAACACCCTGTTCCTCTCCTGGGCGGCCGTTCGCGGCAGGCCGCCTGCAAACGGCGTCCCAGACCTCATCGTCGGAAGGATCGAGGCGCTCAGGGTGTTCTGGCTGCTGCTTAACAGCGCCTGCATGGTGCTGCTGTTCGCCATCTACAGCCTGTTTCGGTCTGCCGGGGAGGTCTGCCCCGCCCGGGGAGAGGAGGGGTTGCAGGTCGGCTTTGTCGCCGCCTTCTGCCTGGTCCTGATCACCCGGGACATGATCGACATCTCACAGTCCTGGCCGGTCCTTCATCCCGCCGCCCCCGGGTCAGAGCCGGTGGCGCCGGGCCGGTTGCTCACCTGGCTGGAGCGGGCGGATCGACGCCGCTGGATCCGGGCGCTCGCCCTCGTCCTCGCCCTCGTCATCGTCATCCTCTCAGTCCAGGCCGGGTTATGGGATATTCTTGCCGTCACCCGGAACTGCATGTCGGTATGATTGGGTTCAGGGCTGCGGTCGTTTGATCCCGGACAGCGTCTTCTGCATCCGCTGGTCATAGTCGGTCGGGAAGGCGAGGATGCCGGTCGCCGGATCCCGGACCAGTCCCCGCACCTCAGGATCCAGTCGATACATCAGCTTGACCATCAGGTCGCTGGAGACCCAGGGGCTGCCCCGGAAGTAGCCATGTCCATTCCCCCACTCGATATCCGGGGCTTCGGAGACGTCGATATAGGAAATCCTGTCCGCCCGCGATTTCAGGAGCTGGGCGAATGCGGGCGGGACGGCCTCACCCCTGAGGGCCTGACCCAGCCTCTCGTGACCTGTGATCGCCTCGGACATCCGGAGGGCGTTATCCTTGGCCGAGGCGTAGATGATCAGATGGCGGGACACGTCCAGGATCCCATCGGCGAGGTAGGCGCCAAAGACCGAACGATCGACATCGCTGGAAACGAGGAAAACGTTCTCCAGCCGGGAGCCATACTTGTAGGCGCCCTGCGGGCGGTCGCGGTTCAGGAGGGCCATCTGCTCGAGGGTCCGGCTTACAAGCCGTGTTCCAGCGCTGTAGCCGATGATGTGGATCCGCTCGGCCTTTGTTTCCGTCTCCAGGGTGTGCACCAGCTCCCGAAGGTTACGCGCCATGCCCATGGCGGTGTCGACATCTCCGATGTAGGCCGTGGATTCCGGCGTCGCCGGCCAGGAATAAGCGATGAAGACGCCCTCATAACCCATGAAGTGCCACATCTCGGCCGCGACGAGCACCGGATTGTCGAAGGTCACCTTGTAGCCATGGACGTAGATGTAGACGTCCTTCTGACCTGTCCGCTGAAGCCGGCGGTTCACCTCGCTGGTGAACTGCGCCGTCGCCGATGCGGGCGCAATTGCCAGAGGGCCGGGATCGACATAGGGCGTCACGGAACGGTCCAGGATTCCGAACTCCGTCACGCCGGAGACCTGGATCGGATAATCCCCGGTCGGCGCCTTGAGGAGCGCGATCTCGCGGGCCTGCCGCCAGGTGATCTCGGGCCGGCTGATGCTGATCTTGGCCTCCCCCAGATGGACGACGAGGCTTCGCTCAGTGGTGTAGAAATCGCCAGGAGCGTTCCCGGGACTCTTCTGTCGGCCCGTCGCGTAGAGCAGGCCGCCGTCCGGAATATCACCGACCGGCCGGTCATCCGCCGCCTGGTCGAAGGCCCCCTTCGAGAAGGCTTCCGGCGCCGGCATCAGGGCGAGCTTTGGCGGTCCCTGTCCGGCGCAGCCTTGAAGCACCAGGCCAAGGCTCAGGACGATCGCGGCAGGGATTGATCGAAGGGGTGCCATCCGGGCGCTCCTGATAGGGGTCGCGAAATCAACCGATACTTGCTCTGTAGTGGTACAGGGCTCGTCGGGGCGTTCAAGCTGTAGCATCCGGATCGAGGAGGGTTCGGGCAAAAAATTGGCCCCGCCGTTCAGGGCGGGGCCAGTCGGGGGGTGCCTCGGAAAGAGGATCAGAAGCGCTTGCGCACCGTCACGAAGGCCTGGCGCGGGGCGGCGGTCAGCAGGGTCATGTTGTCGCCCGAATAGCCGAACCCGTTGGAGCCGATGGTCGAGACATAGCTCTCGTCCGTCAGGTTCGTCACGTTGGCCTGGATCTCCAGGCCTTCGATCAGGCCCTCGCCCTGGAAGCGGTAGCCAAAGGACAGGTCGGCCGTCGTGGTGGAGGGGACGGACTTGTCGTTGGTGTAGGTGAAGAACCGCTCCGAGACATAGTGGACGTTCAGGGCGGCGTACCAGCCATCGCGATCAAAGGTGACCTCGGCGTTGAAGAGGTGTCTCGGCGAGTCCACCGTGGTCTTGCCGCTGATCCTCTGGGTCACCACGCCCGCAGCGTTGCGGATGTCGTCGTCGTAGGTGCTGTCGTTGAAGGCGTAGGAGCCGAACAGGCTCCAGTCCTCGTTCAGTTTCAGCGTACCAGCCGCCTCGAAGCCCTGGGCGGTCACGCTGCCGGCGTTGGACAGGATGGTCGGGCTGCCGACAATACCGGCGCCCGCCGAGGTCCCGATCAGGCGGTCGTCGAACCTGACATAGTAGAGCGCCGCCACGCCCTGGAACCCGCCCGAGCGGTAGCGCCAGCCGCCCTCGAGAGTCTGGGAGGTTTCCGGCTGAAGCTTAGTGCGGATGGCGTCGAAGCCGGGCTGGGTCGTAGCGAAGGGGGACAGCCCGGTCCGGGCGGCGGCAAAGGCGCGCATGTTCCTGGCGTAGCCGGCGAACAGCTCGCTGTCCTCAGAGAGGGCCCAGGTAAAGCCGACCTGCGGCAGGAAGGTCTCCTCGGAGGTGATGGAGCCATTGATCACCGGTGAGCCGACCTTCGTCACGGTGCTGCTTTCAACACTGACCGACTTGAAGCCGAAGTTGATCTTCAGCTGGTCCGAAACGGTCCAGGCGTCCTCAAGGTAGAAGGTCCGGGTGTCCGTCTGGAAGTCGCCGGACCACTGGGTGAAGAAGGGACCCGAGAAGAAGCTGAGCGAGGACGAGGGCGAGGCCAGGTTCTGGCCGTAGAACCGCCGCGACTGGGTGAAGTCGTTGGACTCGACCCAACCCCCCACCGAGATCCGGTGGTCGCCCAGGTCAAAGCCGGCGCCAAGGATCAGGCCCGTCCGGTCGATGGCGTACTCGGTCGTCCGGGTCGAGATGGGGGCGTTCTGGCTGGTCGCGCCGGCCACGTTGTTGTTCGGCGAGGGCACATACGGGGTGTACCAGATGCCCTGGCCGTCATTGGTGTGGCCATAGACGGTGGCGGTCAGGTCGATCCCGGCCACCGGTCCCCCGGCGGTGAGGGCCCAAAGGGTATCGTCACGCAGGCCGGAGGCGTCGTAATAGGCGTCGTCCACGCACTTGACCTTACCCGGATAGGGGTTTGCGCCCGAACCGGTGTAGCAGCCATTCCCATCCAGGATGGGGTTCGGGCCGGCATAGTTGGCGGCGTTCTGGTAGGCGCGGGCAATCTGGACAGCCTCGGCCCAGCGACCGGTATTGTTATCCCAGTTGGCGCCCAGGCGGGAGAGCATGTCCAGGGACAGGTCCTGGTAGTCGTTCTCGCGACGCTCGGAGGTGTTGTAGAAGGCTGTGACCGTGAAGTCGCCGATCGGCTGGACAAACTTCAGGCCCAGCTGCCTCTGATTCTGCTCGCCCTGGCCCTTCCACTTGTCGGCGCTCTGGTCGGCATAGCTGATCGAGCCGCGCCCGCCGCCGGGCAGCTCGCCGGTTTCGGCGCGCAGGAAGACGCGGCGCATGGAGCTGGATCCCACCGTGAGCCCCACATCGGCGCCCATGTCGGCCGAGGGCGTGCGGCTGGTGAACTTCAGGGCCCCGCCCAGGTTCGAGGTCGAGGCGACGCTGAGCGCGCCGGCGCCCTGGGCCAGCTCCACGCCAGAGAGATCCTCGGTGGCGATGGCCCGGCTGATATGCAGGCCGTTGTGGTTGCCATAGCTCATGTCGCCGAGCGGAACGCCGTCGAGGGTGAAGCCCAGCTGGTTCTGGTTGAAGGCCCGGATGGAGATGCGGGTGGACCACTCGTAGGCGCCGAAGGCGTCGGCGGCCTGGAAGTTCACGCCCGGCAGCTTCTCGACCATCTTGATCGGGCTGGAGCCCGGCGCCGCCCGCTCGATCTCCTCGAGGGTCAGGGCCTGGACCTGGCGGCTCTCGCCCTTACCGTAGACGATCAGTTCCTCGATGGTGGCCGCATCCTCTGCGGCATAGGTTGCGGAGGCGGCGAGAAGGAGAGCGAGGGCGGAGGCCCCCGTGATGAGCGCTGATTTCATGGTGATCCCCGAATCCGGCCGTTTATCGACCGAGTTCCGCGGAAACTAGGGAGCGGGTGCGACAGATCGACGAAGAAGGGGTGACAGTCGTCTGACAGGCGGGGCCATTGCGCCGGCCCCGCCGTGGGGCTATCTGGCGGGCCTTCCCATTCCTCGAACCGCGAGCCCGCAAGCCCCATGGCGCAACAGCACATTTTCCAGATGCAGGGCCTGACCAAGGTCTTTCCCGGCGGCAAGAAGGTGTTCGAGAACATCTGGCTGTCCTTCTATCCGGACGCCAAGATCGGTGTGGTCGGGGTCAACGGCTCGGGGAAGTCGACCCTCCTGAAGATCATGGCCGGCCTGGACAAGGAGTTCAGCGGCGAGGCCAAGGCGGCCGATGGCGTGAAGATGGGCTACCTGGAGCAGGAGCCCCATCTCGATTCCACCCTGAACGTCCGCCAGAACGTGGAGTCCTGGTGCGAGGAGAAACGCCTAGTCGCCCGCTTCAACGAGGTCGCCGGCCAGCTGGGCGAGGACTACACCGACGAACTCATGGAGGAGATGACCACCCTCCAGGAGCAGATCGACGCCGGCGACATGTGGGACATCGACTCCAAGGTCGAGATGGCCATGGACGCCCTGCGCTGTCCGCCGGACGACTGGCCGGTCGACAACCTGTCAGGCGGAGAGAGGCGCCGCGTGGCCCTGGCCCGCCTGCTTCTGTCGAAGCCGGACATGCTGCTGCTGGACGAGCCCACCAACCACCTCGACGCTGAGAGCGTCGCCTGGCTGCAGCACCACCTGGAGGCCTTCCCGGGCTGCGTCATCCTGGTCACCCACGACCGCTATTTCCTGGACCAGGTGACCAAGTGGACCCTGGAGCTCGACCGCGGGAAGGGCATTCCCTACGAGGGCAACTACTCCGGCTGGCTGGAGCAGAAGACCAAGCGCATCGTCCAGGAGCAGTCTGAGAGCGAGGCCCGTCAGCGCGCCATGACCCGCGAGCTGGAATGGGTGCGATCGGGCGCCAAGGCCCGCCAGGCCAAGTCCAAGGCCCGCCTCGCCGCCTACGAGCGCATGGTCGCCGAGCAGGAAAGCGCCCGCCAGGCCCAGACCTTCGCGGCCATCCAGATTCCGCCCGGCCCGCGCCTGGGCAATGTGGTGCTGGAAGCGACCCACCTTTCAAAGTCCTATGGGGACAAGGTTCTGTTCAAGGACCTCTCGTTCAAACTCCCGCCCAACGGCATTGTCGGCGTGATCGGCCCCAACGGCGCCGGCAAGTCGACCCTGTTCCGGATCATCACCGGCCAGGAGCAGCCCGACGAGGGGACCTTCCGGCTGGGGGAGACCGTCAAGCTCGCCTATGTCGACCAGAGCCGCGACGCCCTCGATCCGAACAAGACCGTCTGGCAGGAGGTCTCCGGCGGCCTCGACATCCTTGCGGTGGGGAAGCGCGAGATCAACACGCGGGCCTATGTGGGCTCGTTCAACTTCAAGGGCGGCGACCAGCAGAAGAAGGTCGGCCAACTCTCAGGTGGTGAGCGCAACCGCGTGCACCTGGCCAAGACCCTGACCACCGGCGGCAATGTCATCCTGCTCGACGAGCCCACCAACGACCTCGACATCGAGACCCTGCAGAATCTCGAGGAGGCCCTGGAGGAGTTCGCGGGCTGCGCGGTGATCATCAGCCACGACCGCTGGTTCCTCGACCGCCTGGCCACCCACATCCTGGCCTTCGAGGGCGACAGCCACGTCGAATGGTTCGAGGGCAACTTCGAGGCCTACGAAGAGGACAAGAAGCGCCGCCTGGGCGCCGACAGCCTCATCCCCCACCGGATCAAGTTCCAGAAGTTCTCAAGGTAGGTCTGAGGGCCTGAGAGGTTGCCCCTCGCCGTCCCGGCGGAGGGACAGCCTCGGGGCGTGTAACGCCTCCCAGCCTCAGCGGTCGATCAGCGCGCAGGCGGCCTTGAGCCAGTCGCGAACGGGGGCCTCCAGGTGCGGGCCGATCTCGGCCAGGACCCGGGCGTGGTAGGCGTCCAGCTGGTCCCGCTCCTCGGCGGTGAGCAGGTCCGGCAGGATCAGGGTCCGGTCGATGGGCGCCAGGGTCAGGGCCTCGAAGCCCAGCATGGGGCGCTCGCCCCCGGGAATGGCGCGGGGCGCCGTCACGTACTGGAGGTTCTCGATCCGGATGCCGTAGGCGCCTTCCTTGTAATAGCCGGGCTCGTTGGAGACGATCATGCCCGGCTGCAGCGCCACCGCGTTCGGGGCCTTGGCGATCCGGTGCGGCCCCTCGTGCACGCCCAGGAAAACGCCCACGCCATGGCCGGTGCCGTGGTCGTAGTCCAGGCCCCGCGACCAGAGAGCCGCCCGGGCGAAGGCGTCCACCGCCGAGCCCGTCGTCCCCGCCGGGAACCTCAGAGCCGCCAGGGCCAGGTGGCCCTTGAGCACCAGGGTGAAGCGCTCGCACATCTCGCGGCTGGGCGTCCCGATGGCCATGGTGCGGGTCACGTCCGTGGTGCCGTCGGGATACTGGCCGCCGGAATCCACCAGCAGGAGGGTGCCCGGCGCCGTGCGCGCATTGGTCTTCTCGGTGGGGTGGTAGTGCGGCAGGGCGGCGTTGCCCTGGGCGGCGGCGATGGTGTCGAAGGACAGGTCGGCCAGGCCCTCAACCTCCTCGCGGAAGGCCTCCAGCCGGCTGGCGACCTGGATCTCGTCGGGCAGGAGGGTTTGGGCCTCCGTCGCCACCCAGTGCAGGAAGCGGGTCAGGGCGACGCCGTCGCGGACGTGGGCGCTGCGGGACCCGGCGATCTCCACCGGGTTCTTGCAGGCCCGGGGCAGGGCGCAGGGATCCTCGCCCCGCAGGACCCGGGCGCCGGCGGCTTCCAGGGCGTCAAAGTAGAAGGCCGGGGACTGGGCCGGGTCGACCAGCACGACCTTGCCCTTCAGGTCGGAGAGGGCGCCGGGCAGGTCCTCCGGGGTCTCCAGCCGCACCCCGTTGCCCAGCCAGGCGGGCAGTTCCGGCGTCACCTTGGCCGGATCGAGGAAGAGGCGGGCCGAGCCGTCGCGGTTCAGTATGGCCTGGGCGAGGGGCAGGGGCGTGCGGCTGACATCGCCGCCCCGCACGTTGAACAGCCAGGCGATGGAGGCCGGGGCGGTCAGGACCGCCGCCTCCGCCCCCTTCGCCACCAGGCCCTGGCCCAGCCGGGCGCGCTTGGCGACGGAGTCCTCGCCGGCCAGCTCAAGGGCGTGGGGGCGCACCGGGGCGGCGGGCTGGGGCGGTCGCTCGGCGCCCCAGGCGAGGTCCAGCGGGTTGGGATCGACGGGCTTCAGGGTCGCGCCGGACCGGATGGCCGCGTTCCGCAAATGGCCCAGGGCGTCGGGGCTGTGCAGGCGAGGGTCGTAGCCGATCACCTGGCCGGGGCGGGTGTTCGCCTCGATCCAGCCGGGGACCCCGCCGACCACCAGGTCGCAGATCTCGAACAGGGCGGCGTCCACCTGGGCCCGGACCTGGATAGTGTAGCGGCCGTCCACGAAGACGGCGGCCCTGTCGGCCATGACGATGGCGGCCCCGGCCGAGCCGGTGAAGCCCGTGGCCCAGGCCAGCCGGTCATTGGCGGCGGGCAGGTACTCGTTCTGGTGCTCGTCCTCGTGCGGGACCAGCAGGCCGTCGAGCCCCTGGGCGGCCATGGCGGCGCGGATGCGGGGCAGGTGGAGGGACCCGTAGGACGGATCGGCGGAGTCTTTGAAGCTCTGGCGCATGAGCGCTATCTAGGCCCGACAGGCGGGGCGCGCAAAGGCCGCAATCTTGCAGTTTGGCGGCAAGCTCGGTTATAAGCCGCCCATGGTTCGCGCCGAGGCTCTTGCTGGCTCCAATTCCAACGGTCCCACCGGGGTCGTTCGAACGCGCACGCCTTGAGCTGAAGCCGCCTCGAACCAGACCCCGCCAACATCGGTCGGGGGCTGGTGATGCCACGAACCCGTCCGATCCTCCTGAATTGGATCGTTCCCATGTCCACCCCATCCTGGCTTCCCATTGAGACCGAGCGGCTGTGGCTGCGCGAGTTCCGTGAAGACGACTTCGACGCCATGCACGCCTACGCCACCGACCCGGAGGTGGTGCGCTACATGCCCTGGGGCCCCAACACCCTGGAGGTCACCCGCGAGGTGCTGGACCGCAATCTTGAACGGCAGAAGACCTGGCCGCGGGAGGACCTCAGCCTGGCCGTCGAGGTGAAGGCAACGTCTGAGATGATCGGCGTCATCTCCCTTCACGACGCCAACACCGACAACAGCGCCTTCGGCTATTGCTACAGCCGGGAGGCCTGGGGGAAGGGCTATGGGACCGAGGCGGCCCGGGCCCTGGCCCGGATCGCCTTCACCGAGCTGGGCCACCACCGCATCTGGGCTACCTGCGACGCCCGCAACCACGGCTCCTATGCGATCATGGAGAAGGTGGGGATGCGCCGCGAGGGCCATCTGCTGAAGAACACCAGGGCCCATGACGGCTGGCGCGACAGCTATGTCTACGCGCTGCTGGCGGACGAATGGCGCGAGGCTAATCGCTAATAACATCCGGGTATAATTGACGACGGCGGATCGCGGCTGTATGGACCCCGCTCACCTCGAGGACGAGACCGTGGACAAGCAACGCCGCCGAGACATCGCCGAGGCCTGGAAGGAGGGACGCAAGTCCCGGGCGGGGATCTTCCGGGTGGCCTGCACGCCGGCGGGGAAGGTCTGGCTGGGGGTGAGCCGAAACCTCGACGCCCAGCAGAACAGCATCTGGTTCAGCCTCCGGCACGGCGGCTCGCCCAATCGCGAGATGCAGGCGGCCTGGAAGACCCACGGCGAGGACGCCTTCGCCTTCGACGAGGTCGAGGTCGTGGATGTGGAGGAACTCAGCGCTTACCTGGTCAACCAGCGCCTGCAGGAGCGGCTGAAACACTGGTGTGCAGAACTGGGCGCCGGGCGGGTGGTGGCCTGAATCGTCGGGGCCTGACGCCTTAGGGCCGCTCCAGCACCAGGGTCGCCCAGGCGTCGCGGTGGATGCGCCTCAGGAGGCGGAAGCCGCGGGAGCGGTAGGCCGCCAGCACCCGCCGGTCCTGGGTGCGCAGGAGGCCGGACAGGATGGCCACACCGCCGGGCCGCAGGGCGCCGCGAATGTCCTGGGCCAGGGCCACCAGGGGCGGGGCCAGAATGTTGGCGAAGACCAGGTCGTAGGGCGCGGCCGAGCGCACCCGCTGGTGGCCGAGGCCCGAAGCGTGGACGAACTCGGCCCGGGCGCCGTTCAGTTCGGCGTTCTCCCGGGCGATGCGGACGGAGGGGGCGTCGATGTCCGTACCGCGCGCGAGGCGCGCGCC
>VYLB01000285.1_pt1 | contig 10194 bp, 5 predicted proteins | sample 5114431 | NCBI WGS metagenome assembly VYLB01 (sample SAMN12291786, study PRJNA351875) | freshwater metagenome | isolation source: freshwater lake | place: USA: Michigan, Gull Lake | collected 2013-08-08
GAAGCATTGTGGGAAGTTTCCACGCAAGAGAAACCCACTGCTATTTTTGGAAGCCAAGTGGTAGAAGAAGCATCCGTGGAACTTCCTTCTATGACTGCTTCAGAACATGTGGTGTACGACTATGCATCAACAGCGTTGTCACTCAAGGCGCATCCGGTTAGTTTTGTGCGCGAACAGCTTCGACAGTTACATGCGATTTCTACTGCTGAATTGGCAAGTGCAAAAGAAGGAGCGCTTGTTAAAGTAGCCGGTCTGATACTCGTGCGGCAGCGGCCGGGCACGGCTAAGGGTGTTTGCTTCGTCACACTCGAAGACGAGACTGGTGTGGCCAACTTGGTGCTTTTCAAAAAACAATTTGATCACTATCGCAAGGAAGTTATCCAGTCGCGCCTGTTGATGGTAGAGGGTAAGTTACAACGCGAAGGCGAAGTAATACACGTGATTGTAAGGCGCTGCTTCGATTTATCATCGCTGCTTCGCACCCTAACGGCTTCACTGAGCGAAGAACTATCTGTTACGCCATCGCGGGCGGATGAAAAGACAGCGGTGCACGATCCGCGTAACAAAAAGCCTGCACCCGTCTTTGAGCAAACCAAGATATGGTCGGAGGGAAGGAATTTTAGGTAGGGTAAGGCAAGTCACCTTGTTAGCACGGAACAATATCGTTATGTATTTTTGAATAATACTTAAAGCTTATAAGAACCTAATGAAAGTACATATTCATATCGTCTCTTTCCTTCTTATTTCAGTACTAGCCAATGCGCAAAAGGCAACCCAATTCAATTGGCTGGTGGGCACATGGAAGATGAATGCAGGGAGTGGTCATGTGATCGAGCAATGGAAGCAATCAAATGATTCCACCTTTCAGGGAAAGAGTCTATTTGTAAAAGCTCTTGGCGATTCCGTATTACAGGAAAGTATTGAATTGAGCCTTATAAAAGGGGAGTGGAGCTACAACCCAACGGTGGTCGATCAAAACAATAGGCAGCCTGTAAAATTTCAAATCATCTTTATTGGGAAAGGGGAATTCATTTGCGAAAACCCAGCACATGATTTTCCTCAGCGCATTGCTTATCGAAGAATCCAAAATTCTCTTTTCGCAAGTATTGAAGGAAAAAGGAAGGGAAAATACGCTAAGGTTAATTTTGACTTTTTGATTGACTAGTTTTTTAATCAATAGCAAAATTGCCATGCGTAAAAACAAGTTGCTTCGGTCTTATAAAATCAATTTGATTTGTAAGAAATGTTTACTAACTCTCGAGTTCATACATATCCCAACCATATGAAGTCATCTATAACCTTGCTGCTGATTCTCTTTTCCGTAATTTCTTTTTCTCAGACAATCAGTTTAGAAGTAATTAAAAGCTATCCATTCCCAACAGAATTGACATCTTCAGCCGTTGGCGCAAGGATTGCGTGGGCGATGGATGAACAAGGAAGGCGAAATGTGTACGTGGCGGAAGGGCCGGAGTTCAAGCCTAGGAAACTTACTGCGTATGACCAGGATGATGGGCAGGAAATCACCAGCCTTTCCATTTCCCACAATGGGCAATGGGTGGTTTATGTACGTGGTGGCGATCATGGATCAAACTGGGACGATGAATTGATTGTGAATCCCTCTTTTGCGCCTAGTCCTGCCAAGACAAAGATCTTCAGTGTGCCTTTTGCTGGAGGCAAAAATAAAGCATTGAGTGAAGGTGACCTTCCTGTACTTTCGCCCAAAAGTGATGTTATCACATTTATCAAAAACAATCAGGCATGGGTTGTTCCCATCGATGGATCAACGCCCGCTAAAAATTTGTTTTCTACTCGTGGTACAGTCAGTTCACTTACTTGGTCGCCAGATGGTACACGCCTCTCCTTCGTTGCTAATCGAACCGACCACTCTTTTGTTGGAGTTTTCACCGATTCGATTCAACCTATTCAATGGATAGCTCCTTCTTTCCATCACGATGGATCTCCGCGCTGGTCACCCGATGGAAATAAACTTGCCTTTATCCGTACGCCAGGTAGTGGCGGCAAGCCTGACTCGATACTGCAAAGGAGACATCAACCGTGGTCAATTTGGACGGCTGAATTGGGCACTGGCAAAGCTACGCAACTGTGGAAATCGCCCATCACTCTGAAAGGTTCTTATCCAACTACGCATGGAGAAACCAATTTGCACTGGGCCGCTGGAGATCGAATCACTTTTCTTTCGTATCAAGATGGATGGCCTCATCTTTATTCGATTAGTTCTCAGGGAGGCGTGCCTCTACTATTGACTCCCGGATCGTTTATGGCCGAGCATATCAGTCTAAGTCCCGACAAAAAATGGTTAACCTTCAGTGCCAACACTGGGCCTGACAAGAATGACTTAGATCGTAGGCATGCCGTGCGAGTGCCTGTTGACAAAGCGGCCGTGGAGGTGTTGACGCCTGGCACAGGTTTAGAATGGATGCCGATCGTTACTGGAGACGGAAAAACCTTGGCATGCATTAGCGCGACAGCGCAGCGTTCACCTTTGCCGGCTGTGATGAGTTTTGCACCCAAGCAAAGTTTAACACTAGTTGGGAAAGAGTTAGTACCAACTACTTTTCCAGAGAAAAATTTAGTCACGCCTAGGAAAGTTACTTTTCAATCGCCAGATCGGGTAACAGTTCATGCCGATTTATTTGAGCTTGTAAATGTTAAAGAAAAGAAGCCAGCGATTGTTTACATCCACGGAGGACCACCAAGGCAGATGCTCTTGGGTTGGCACTACTCTGATTATTATTCTAACGCCTACGCATCTAATCAGTACTTGGCCAGCTTGGGATTTGTTGTGCTATCTGTCAACTATCGGTTGGGTATTGGGTATGGCTTTGACTTTCACCAACCTGAAAATGCCGGTTTGCGCGGTGCGTCTGAATATCAAGATATAAAAGCGGCAGGAGAGTGGCTGGCCGCACAACCGAATGTGGATGCCTCGCGCATCGGAGTGTATGGTGGATCGTATGGTGGCTTCCTGACGGCACTTGCGCTCGGGCGCGATTCCCAACTCTTTGCTGCAGGAGTTGATATTCACGGAGTACACGACTATACCACCGACCGCTTCCGCGGATTGGTAAATGCAGATCGTGCTGTGGAGAAAGCACCTGACCTGGAAAGGGCCATGAAAGTAGGGTGGGAATCATCTCCAGTGTCTAGTGTGAATACCTGGGTTTCGCCTGTTTTGATTATACACGGTGATGATGATCGTAATGTACGTTTTAATCAAAGTACCGACTTGGTAAAACGTCTGGAGAAAAAAGGCGTACCCATGGAAACACTAGTAATTGTAGATGACACACATCATTGGATGGCACACAAAAACGCCTTGCGAGTATACAATGCTACTGCTGATTTCTTTTTGAGAAAGTTGAAAGCGAAGTGATCGAAATTGTTGTTGCTATTTGCTGTGTAACCTATCTAGAAAATACTGCGGCAAAATGGATCAGTAGTTGATTTTTTAAGCGCAGGAATCACATTTTGGTTATTGCGATTTACATTTAATTGACTAACTTTTGTGAAGATAGAAATGGTAAAAGCTCGAGATGCAGAGAACTCTTTTTTTATTTTTCTATTTTAGGGTATTAAACAACGTGGCATGAAAGTACTTTTTTACACTCGCGAATATCCACCCTATGTATACGGTGGAGCTGGTGTGCATGTAGAATACCTTGCGCGCGAGTTGGCACACTTGATGGAAGTGGAAGTTCGTTGCTTTGGCGATCAGCTAAGCAACGATGAGCAGCTACGTGTTCTTGGATTCAATGCTGATTCATTTTCCCTTGACAATACGAAAACAGAACTAATACCCATTTTTAAAACGCTGAATACATGTATTCAAATGAACACCGGAGTCATGACGGCTGATATTGTTCACTGCCATACTTGGTATGCACAGTTTGCGGGTATCGTATCAAAACTCTGTTATGGCACACCGTTGGTCGTAACAACTCACTCTCTTGAGCCACTCCGCCCTTGGAAACGTGAGCAACTGGGTAGGGGATATGATGCGTCATCCTGGATCGAGAAGACAGCTATTGAAATGGCTGATGCTGTGGTAGCTGTGTCTCAGGAAACCAAACAGGATGTGTTGAAGTATTTTGATATCGATGAGAAAAAGGTAAGCGTTATTTACAACGGGATAGATTTGTATGAATACAATGTAACGAGCGACAGATCTGCACTTGACAAATATGGGATCGATCTGTCTAAACCATTTGTACTTTTTGTAGGGCGCATCACAAGGCAGAAAGGAATTATCCATCTTGTAAATGCCATACAGTATCTACATCCAGATACGCAGGTTGTGTTATGTGCTGGTGCCCCCGACACAGAGGAAATTGGTCGGGAAATGAAACAGCGGGTAGAGGAAGTCCAAAAAAACAGGAGTAATGTCATTTGGATTGCTGAGATGATTAGCAAGAAGGAAGTAATTCAATTGTATTCCCATGCAGCTGTTTTTTGCTGTCCGTCCATTTATGAGCCATTTGGTATTATCAACATTGAAGCGATGGCTTGCAAGACAGCGGTAGTAGCGAGTAGTGTGGGTGGCATTAAAGAAGTAGTTGTGCATGGTGAAACAGGGTTTCTGGTTCCATTAGAACAGGAAAAAATGGCTCCGTTTGAAGCTTCTCACCCAGATAAGTTCTCGAGAGATATGGCAGCAGCAATCAATCAATTGATGGCCGATGAGCAGCTCCGAATTGACATGGGCATCAACGGTAGAAAAAGAGTAGAAAAATACTTTGATTGGAAGGCGATTGCAAAACAAACGGAGAGTCTTTATAAAACAATTCTAAGCAATGATAAAAGATGATGTTTTAGCGATTATTCTTGGCGGTGGCCAAGGATCGCGTTTGTACCCTTTAACGGCAGATCGGTCTAAACCTGCAGTACCGATTGCGGGAAAATATCGATTGGTGGATATTCCTTTGTCCAATTGCATTAACTCTAGCATAAACAGAATGTTTGTGCTTACCCAATTTAACTCAGCCTCGCTAAATCGTCATATCAAAAACACGTACAATTTCAGTGTCTTTAGCAATGCGTTTATTGATTTGCTTGCGGCCGAGCAGACCATGTCCAACAAAAATTGGTTTCAGGGTACGGCAGATGCGGTGCGTCAAAGTATGCATCATTTTCTCAACCATGATTTTAAGTATGCACTCATTCTGTCTGGAGATCAGTTGTATCAAATGGATTTCAACCATTTGATTGAGCGCCACATGGAAAGTGGGGCAAGGATTACTATTGCCACGCTCCCTGTAACAGCCGGTGAAGGTACTGAGTTTGGCATCATGAAGACGGACGAAGAGAACATGATCACCCAGTTTGTGGAGAAGCCAAATGCAGAAGAAATTCTGAAATGGAATTCTGATGTGAGTGACTACATGAAATCAGAAGGCCGATTGTACCTGGCTTCAATGGGTATTTATGTATTTGAAAGGGAGCTATTGATCGAACTCATGAATGACCCCAAAACCAATGACTTCGGAAAAGAGATTATTCCTCAATCCATTGGGAAACACAAAGTCTTGAGTTACCAGTTCGAGGGGTATTGGACTGACATCGGGAACATACGTTCTTTCTTCGATGCCAATCTTGGATTGACGGATCCTATTCCAAGTTTCAATCTATTTGATAATAAAAATCGGATTTACACACATGCAAGGCTTCTTCCCCCGTCAAAAATTTCAGGCACACTGATCACTGATTCGGTCATTGCAGACGGATGCATCATCCATGCAGGCAAAATTGAGCGATCTGTGATTGGCGTTCGCTCAAGACTCGAGATTGGAAGTACCGTTATTCGAACATATGTAATGGGGAATGACTCCTACCAAACACTCAAAGAAATAGCAGCAAAACCGGGTGATATACTAATGGGGGTTGGCGCTGGTTGTCAGATTGAAAATGCCATACTTGACAAAAATTGCCGAATTGGAAGCAATGTTACTATCATTGGTGGTCCTCATTTAGAAAATTGCGAAACGGACTCGTATGTGATTTCAGGTGGAATTGTAGTAGTAAAAAAAGGAGCTACTATACCTCCCGGATTTGTAATCAAATAGAAGTTTTTTAAACCAAGATTTTTCAGCAGAACTATCCAGTCAGACTTATTGGCAATTTTATATTTTGGACATTTTAGAATCATCCATCATGCCATTGCCTTGATTTCTTCAACTTGCTTGATGACCACAATCCTACGGGCTTTGCCCCAGTCGCCTTGCTGGTAGTTTATTTCCGATACCCTACCTGGCGCAACACTTCATCAACCTGCACCACCGCTGTGTGACTGAAACGAAAGCAACCAATCCAGATGCCCACCCAAAAACTCTCTATTATACCCACGGCATCTATCCTGTTGTTACTCTTGCTCTCAGGCAAACCAAGCTCGGCCAACTTCTTTCTGGTCCCAGTTTGGTCAACCAATATTTTCATTTCTTTCATCACGCCACAGGCTGTTACTAACTTATCGGTGTAGTGGTATATTCAAATATAGGACACCTTGTCACTAATTTATTCTACTGCAAAATATGGGTTTATGATTTTATGTGTGGGAAAGATAGAAAATCCTGCGGCATAGTGAATTAAAATTCTTGCCAAATTCAAGTCCGAGCAGTAAATCACGATTCTAAATGGAATTTGTCTTAAAGAAACCAAAATGTGCTATTTGATAACATGCACCCAGCTTTTGCAGGTTGTGAGATCGCCCACCTTTAGGTTAAAGTAATACACACCACCTTCTATATCGCGTGCAGTCCAATCGTTTTTGTAATCGGCAGACTCGAAAACATTTTTTCCCCAGCGATCAATCACACTTAATTGCAGGTTAAGCCCAGCCGACTTTGGATCAATTACATTTGGCCCGAGCCCCACCTTAAATGTATCATTGAAGCCAGGTGAGGACTCCGGTGTAAACACATTGGGTACAAATAACTTAAAGATCGGCAGTTGCACTTTCTCTTCGAAAATACAAAATTTGTTTTGCGCTGTAAATTTTAGTGAATACAAACTATCTTTTTTATAGGAGTATTCCACTTCGGTGTCTTCGGAACTTGTTCCATCGCCAAAGTCGAAACGAAAAGTAATGCCTTCCATCGGGGGGGTTAGATTCTTGACAAACACTGTTGGGCGGTCAACACAATTTGCTTTTATGCGATGCTGCCATTCTAAATCAACCTTGCTCACTACACCTACCATTATTGTATCTTTTTTTGTACAACCATTCGCATCGGTGACTGTAATAAGATATTGAGTTGTTTTGGTTGGCTGCACTACTGGCGAAGGGCTGGTCGAACTAAAGCTGCGATCCGCGGTTGACCACGCGTAGACACTTCCGCCAGGTGCTGTCAGCTGATAAGTAGTTCCCTCACAGATTTCAGCATCATCGCCCACTTTAACTTTATTTCTAAAATAGTAGATCGTTTTCACAACTGAATCGACCTTGTTACAAGTGTTGAAATTAAAAGCTTTCAACACAACTCTATAGATACCTTCTTGTTGGAATTTATGAACAACAGCGGAAGTGTCGCTTTTTGTTTTCGACACAATCGTGCCATCTCCAAAATTCCAGGTAAAGTTATCACCCTTTGAGCTGAGGTTTTTAAATCGAATGCCATCTGGATAGCAGACATTGTTGAAGCCCGGTTTCGAAAAGTTCACATCATAAGTTTGAAAAAGCGCCCGGACATTTTTGTTAACGGCAATGGCCAGAGTATCTTTTTTAGAGCAACCATTTGCGTCAACTACGGTGACATAGTAAAGAGCACCATTTTGTGGCCAGATAAGGGGCGAGGGTTCCAATGAAGAGAAGTTACCTTCGCTGTTGGTCCACCTATAGCTCACGCCACCGCTTGCCGTTAGCCGGAAACTTTTCCCTTCACACACAATGGCATCTGGCCCCACAACAATATTCGGTCTAAAGTAATTAATCACTTTTGTTATCGAATCGGTTTGGCTGCACGTGCTCAAATCCGTGATTTTAAGTTTTACCCGGTATTGCCCCGCTTGCTTGTAGGCATGAATCAGTGATCTTGGATCTTCAGGTAGTTGGTTGATAATCGTGCCGTCACCAAAGTCCCAAACAATGTTTCGTCCACCCGTACTTTGGTTTTGAAATACAATCGAATCAGGGTAACAAACATTGTTAAAACCTGGCTTTGTTAACGCTAGGTTATTGGTATCGAAGTTGGCTCTGAGGGAAGACAAATCGAATTTGAATGCAGCATTATTACAATTCTGACTTCTGTTTAGTCGCGATTTAGCGTTTGAAGTTGTTGGAAAATCGGATGAGGGCAGGCCGGTCGTATTACCAAACTGACAGCCCGAACATACTGCGTGGTATACAATGCCAAACTTATCGAAGCGCGAGGTGCCGCCATCGACATGCGTCTTTGAAGAGCCACCACCCAGGTAAGTGGAATAGACTAACTGTGTTGCGTTGCTATTCAATACCATAAAGTAGAAATCTGAACCTGATGTTGTTTTCTGATAGGCATCGTTGGTAACGGGCATCCCAAATGTTGTGCTTTGCCAAAAACCAGTGCTTGGGCTGGAGTTAACAAAACCGCCCCAGCCCGCCATATAAATATTATCGCAGTCGTTCACTAAAAAAGCTGTTGGGGAGATGTTAGGGATGATCAGTCCGCTACCAGACCCCGAGCCAAAGACAGTAGAGAACTGCAAGGTGGATAGGTCAGCGGAAAATTTCTGAAGAAATTGTCCGCTGTTTGGATTATGGTAAACACCAGACGTTACTGGCATTTGCCCGGCCGTTTGGCCATAACAAAATATATTCCCGTTTGAATTCAGGTCGATAAAGTAGACCTGATCGAATAATATCGTTCCGGTGAATGTGGCATTCAATATCGCGCTTCCATCGGCAGCCACCCTTGCCACCCAGCCGTCAACGATGCCTTTGAAGGTTGTTTGATAAGCACCTGTAGTTGTTGGAAAATTTGTACTGGTCGTTCCACCCGCCAATACAATATTTTTATTGGCATCGAACTTTATGGAGTACGCGGCATCAAAGCCCGAGCCGCCCAGATAGCTGGACCAAACGATGGACGATAAATCGGAATTCATTTTGACAACCACACCGTCAGTAGTGCCACCGTTGAAAGAATTGTCAAATCCGTTCACGATGGGGAAATTAGCAGATCCGGTAACTGAACTGATATACACATTCCCAATGTCATCGGTAATCACATCACCTCGCATTTCGTCTCCGTAGTTCACCACCAATGGCCCTCCTGATTGTTTTGGTAAATTCAATCCATCATTGCCCGATCCTCCAAGAAACGTAGACCCAATCAGTCTATCTCCCTGTGGTGAAAGGCGAGTAACTACTATATCCCATTGGTCGCTGGTGTTCAGCACGCGATTAAAAACAGTAGTGCCCAGATTGAAGGTTCTGTCAAACGATCCAGCCCCGGTAGGAAAATCGGACGAACCGGAGATACCTAGTACAATCAAATCGCCCGATGTTTTATCAACCACCAGGCTTGCGGGAGAATCGTTACCTGCCCCACCCAGATGTGTAGCGTATAGAAACCTGGTGCCTACCGAGTCATATTTTATGATGGCCATATCAAAGCTTCCTCTATTGCTGGTTTGAAATGCTCCGGTTGTAGCCGGAAAAAATCCGCCAAGGCTTTGATGTGTAACACCGGCCGAGTAAAGCGTTCCATGTTCACCAGGTGTTGCTGTACTTCCCCAATTGTCGGCTGTAGAACCAGAGTAAGTAGAAAAAATCAAGAGTGGGTCGATGACCAGCGTGCGGCATTCATCATAGGCTGCAGGAAATGAAAATGAAACAGTATTGCTTCGTAAATCGTATTCGCTCGCAACGGTTCGTTTGTTATCCTCATCATCTACCTGGTAAGAAAATGGTATTACTTCTGTAAGCGCACCTACATTCGTTGAGATTTTCAATGCACCATTTATCTTCTCTACACCATCTGCACCGCAGTATTCAATTTTGATTTGCGATGGGTCAGCTTGTGGCCTTACAATGAAGTCATATTTGAGATTGTTCCCACTGGACGACACGCGAAAATCAATTCCTTCATACACATTCTGATAAAGAATCGATGCATAGGCTTTTACGTTGGTAGCCCATCGGCAAGAATCGCTACCCAAGAAATAATTGGTATAGCCATCCAATGGCATTTCAACGATGGC
>VYLB01000290.1_pt1 | contig 10155 bp, 5 predicted proteins | sample 5114431 | NCBI WGS metagenome assembly VYLB01 (sample SAMN12291786, study PRJNA351875) | freshwater metagenome | isolation source: freshwater lake | place: USA: Michigan, Gull Lake | collected 2013-08-08
CGTCGAGGGATGCCGCGCGCCTTCCCCGGCACGGACGGCCGGAGCCGGCGCCGCCAGCGCGGCCAGGGCAAGCAGCAGGCTCATGCGGCGAACTCCTGGGGCGCTGCGCAGTGGCGGGCGATGAAATCGGCGTGTCCGAGCATGTGCGCCACCTCGCGAGCATTCAGTTTCGGCAGGATGTCCAGGTATTCCGCGATCTTCGCCGCCGGCATCGCGTCGGCCAGCGGATGCCAGGCGTCGGGCATCATCCCCTGTCCGACCAGCACCTGCAGCCAGCCGACCTCGGTGAACAGCTCCTCGCGCTCGCGCGTGATTTGCGCCGCGGCCTTCCACAGGTCGAGCTTCGCCGCGAGCGTATCGGGTAGCACCACCGCGCGACGCTCGCGCCAGAACGCTTCCTCGCGGCGGTTGGCGACATAATGGAGCAGGATGAAATCGCGGATGCGCTCATATTCGAACACCGTCTGCCGGTTGTATTCGTCGCGCTGCGCCTGGGCGACGCGACGGCCCGGCAGCAGCCTAAGCACCCGTTCGATCGCCGACTGGATCATGTGGATGCTGGTCGATTCGAGCGGTTCGAGGAAACCCGAGGCGAGCCCGATGGCGATCACGTTCGCCTTCCAGAACGCCCGCCGCCGCCCGGTGGTGAAGCGCAGGGACCGCGGATCGCCGAGCGGCGCGCTGTCGAGATGGGCGAGCAGATGATCGCGCGCCGCCTCGTCGCCCATATGCGCGGAGCTGTAGACGATGCCGTTGCCGGTGCGATGCTGCAGGGGGATGCGCCATTGCCACCCGGCGCCGTGGGCGGTCGCACGGGTATAGGGCGTGACATCGTCCGCCCGGGCCGACGGCACCGCCATCGCACGGTCGCACGGCAGCCAGTGCGTCCAGTCCTCGTACCCCGCCCCCAGCGCGCCCTCGATCAGGAGCGCGCGAAAGCCGGTGCAGTCGAGGAACAGGTCGCCCTCCACCCGCCGGTCCCGGTCGACGATCAGCGCGGCGACGTCACCACTTTCGCCGTCGCGCTCGACCTGCATGATCCGCCCCTCGATCCGCGCGACGCCGCGCGCCTGGGCGAAGCGACGCAGATAGGCGGCATAGAGGCTCGCGTCGAAATGGAAGGCATAGGGCATGTCGGGCAGCACCGACGCCGTCCGCGCCGGTCCCCGCTGCATCCGCCCGGCCAGCGCCGCCTGGTTGTTGAGCGAATAGGCGGCGAGCGGTGCGGCGATCCCGTCACGCCGGCCGCGCAGCCAGAGATGGTGGAACGGCGCCAGCCCGCTGTCGCGCCCGACGTCGCCGAACGCGTGCATGTAGCGTTCGTCGGCGGCGCCCCAGCCGACGAACTCGATCCCCAGCTTGAACGTCGCGCCGGTCGCGCGGACGAAGTCGTCCTCGTCGATGCCGAGCGCCTGGTTGAACAGGCGGATCTGCGGGATCGTCGCCTCGCCGACGCCGACGGTACCGATCTCGTCAGATTCGACCAGGGTCACCGCGAAGCCGTCCCCCAGGAAACGGCCGAGCGCCGCCGCACACATCCAGCCGGCCGATCCGCCGCCGGCGATCACGATGCGGATCGGTGGGTTGGTCACGCTACGCCTCCCGCGTCAGGTCGGATCCGGTGCGTGGCGCCGCATCACGACGCCACGAACCGGACAGGGTGGGACGTCAGAACTTGTACGTGACACCCAGATAATAGTCGCGCGTGTACCGCTGGTATTCGCGCACCAGCCGGGGATCGCTCGCTTCGCTGGTGACGAAGGGGGCGTCGGTCAGGTTCTTGCCCTGGAGCAGGATCGACAGACCCGTCAGCGGACCCGACTTGAACTCATATCCGATCTGCGCGTCGAGCACGCCCTCGGCCTTGCCCTGGCGGAATTCGGGATTGGCCGACAGGCCCGCCAGCTCGGCGAGGAAGCTGGAGCGATAGCGATAGGTCGCACGCGCCTGGAAGCCGCCCTTCTCGTAATAGGCGGTGCCGGTGCCGACCCACTTCGACTGGCCCGGCAGCGTGATCGTCTGCGTCGGATTGGACCCGTATCGGATCGCGCTGTCGACATAGGTCCCGGTTAGGAACACGCCGAAGCCGTCGAGCGCGTCGGCGAACATCTTGAACGGCAGCGATGCGGTAGCCTCGACGCCCAGCACGTCGCCGCCGCCCGAATTCGTCGGTTGCGAGACGAGGCCGAACTGCGCGTTCTGGCCGACGATCGTCGCCTGCTGCGCCGGTGTCAGCGCCGCCAGCAGCCCGGAAAAGTCGAACAGGGTCGAGCTCGACGGATCGACGAAATCGGTCAGGTGCTTGTAGAAGCCGGTCAGCGCGAGATAGCCGCCCAGCGGGAGATACTTCTCGAAGCTGATGTCGATGTTGGTCGACTTATACGGCCGCAGGTTGACGTTGCCGCCCGTCGATTTGAACGGGCTATTCTGCGGCAGGCTGCCGCGACCGATGTTGGCGATGTCGATGCTGACGTCCTGTGTGATCCGCTCCTGGTCCAGACGCGGGCGGACCATCGTCTGGGCGCCGTTCAGCTTGACGTAGAAGGCCGGGACCAGCTCGACCGACATCGTCGCCGAGGGCAGGATGTTGGTGTAGCTCGTCTTGCCGGACACGGGCGCGGTCGTCACCACGCCGCCGTTCAGGCTGGCGATCGCCCCCGACGAGCCCTGCTCGGTGTGGACCACCTGGACGCCCAGCGTCCCCTTCAGCGCCTTGCCGCCGGCGAGCCCGTCGATGACGAGCTTGCCGTACCCGGTCCAGACCTTCTCGGTCACCACATTGTCGCGCACCAGCGACGACGGGCGATTGTCGAAGGCGGAGTTCAGCAGCGCATAGACCTTGAGCGGATCGTAGGTCAGCATCTGCGGGACGCCGAGATAATCCAGGCTCACCTTGCGATCGAGCAGCACGTCGCTCGGCACCGCCAGGCTGGTCGGCGTCCCGCTCGCCACGGTGCAGTTCGTGCCGCCACCCTTGGGGCACAGGAAGTAGGAGGTGTAGTTGCTCTCCTTCTGCCGCCGGCTGAAGTTGCCGCCGATTTCCCACCCCTTGATGACGCCCAAATCGCCGAACTCGCCGTCCAGGCTGGCGCGCAGCGACTTCAGGTCGTCGGTGAAGTCGGGCCGGTTGAGGAAGCCGGCCTGCACCACCGCGGCGGTGCCGTTATACCCCCAACCCCGCGGGTCGGTCAGGCGGACGATGCTGGTGTCGGAATAGTCGAGCGTCGGCACGATGTCGTAGGTGCCGTCGCCGTTCTGCGAGATGCGGATCGTGTCCTTGGCGCCGCTCGCATTGTAGCCGGTGCCCGAATAGGTTTCGAGCAGGAAGTCGGTGCGCGTCGCGCGGCTCCAGCTGGCATCGACCTTCAGATGCGTCGTCTCGGTGATCGCGAAGTCGTTGTTCCAGCCCAGCGACAGGTTCTCGGCCTTGCGGCGGTTATAGTCGTTGCGCTGGACCGCGGCAACGTTGCTGATCGTGGCCGCCGTCACCAGTCCGTTCGATACCGTATAGCCTGGCGCGATCGCCGTCGTGCCGTTGTTCTGCGTGCCGGACCAGTCGGGGTTGATCGGGAATTCGATGCCGCGCAGCCGCTGCGTCTCCTCGAAGTTCGAATAAAGCACGTCGAACGTCGAGTGGAACCGGTCCGATGGCCGCCATTCGACGGTCCCGACCCCGCCGTAGCGCTTCAACAGGTTGGACTGGACGTAGGGCTTGGCGCCGCCGAGGATCAGGTTGCCGCCCGCCTGCGACGCATTGGGGAAGCCCCAGGCGGCATAGCGCTCGATCTGCGTCGGGGTCTGCGTCGCCGATGCGCCGATCGCGATGCCCAGCGTGTCATTCGCGAATTGATCGACATAGGTCGCCGACGCGCGATAGCCGTAGCGGGTGCCGTCCGGGTTCAACGCCTTCTTGTCGTTCATCTGACCGCGGCCCGAGACGACGACGGTGCGGGTCCGCTGGTCCAGCGGACGCAGCATGCGCAGGTCGACCGTGCCCGAGATGCCGGCCGCGATAAGCGCCGGGTCGGCGCCCTTGTACACGTTGACGTTCTGGAAGAACTCCGACGGATACTGGTCGTACTCGACGCCGCGGTTGTCGCCGACCGTCACCTGCTCGCGACCGTTGAGCAATGTCGTGGAGAAATCGGGGCCGAGGCCGCGGATCGACAGGCGCTGGTCGCGACCTTCCAGCCGCTGCGCGGTGACGCCGGGGATGCGGGCGAGCGAGTCGGCGATCGAGACGTCGGGCAGCTTGCCGACGTCCTCGGCCGACACCGAGTCCACGATGACCGTCGCATTGCGCTTGGTGCGGGCCGATGCCGCCAGCGAGCCGCGGATGCCGGTCACCACGATATCGGCGCCGGCGTCGTCCCCGGTCGTGCCGGGGGCGACCGGGCCGCTCGGCGGGTTCTCGACGGGCGCGTTCTCGGCCACCTGGGCGCTTGCTGGCATGGCGACGCCGAGCGCGATGGCACTCGCACCCAGGATCAGTCCGGCGCGCCCGCGCGTCGAAATGGTGTTGGAATACCGCATGAAAGTCCCCTCCTGTCGCCCGCGTCGCATCTTGCTGCACGCTTTCCGGGCACCGCGCCGATCGGCGGGCTCGGCCGGCGATGTGGAACACCGGACGGTTTTGGGGAAGCAAAGAGCATACGTATTCAGAACGCCCGTTCCACCACGCCGGCATTCGCGCTAGGCTGGCGCACAGGGAGAGTATGTCGCAGGACAAACCGACTTCGTTCGACATCGCGGAACTGGCGGGCGTGTCGCAGCCGACCGTCAGCCGGGCGCTGCGCGGCGACAGGACGGTGAGCGAGGCGACGCGCATCCGCATCGAGGCGATCGCCCGCCAGTTGAACTACAAGGTCGACAAGAACGCGTCCTCGCTCCGGCGCGGCATGACCAACACGCTGGCGCTGCTGTTCTTCGAGGATTCCGCACTCGACGACTCGCTCATCAATCCCTTCTTCCTGGCGATGCTGGGATCGATCACCCGCACCTGCGCCAAGCGCGGGTTCGACCTGCTCGTCTCGATGCAGCAGCTGTCGGCCAACTGGCACGTCGATTACGAGGACAGCCGCAAGGCAGACGGGATCATCCTGCTCGGCTATGGCGACTATTCCACCTATCGCGTGCGGCTCGAACAATTGGTCGCGCAGGGTACGAACTTCGTCCGATGGGGATCGGTGCGGCCGGGCCAGCCCGGCCCGACGGTAGGCTGCGACAATGTCGAAGGCGGGCGCCTGGCCGCGCAGCATCTGATCGACCGTGGTCGCCGCAGGATCGCGTTCCTGGGCGACGCCTCCGAGCATTATCCCGAATTCGCCGATCGCTACCGTGGCTACGCGGCCGTGCTGCGGGCCGCCGCGCTGCCGGTCGATCCCGGCCTGCAAGTCGACGTCGTGGCATTCGAGGATGCCGGCGAAGACGCCGCCCGTCGCCTGATCGACCGCGGCATCGCGTTCGATGCGATCTTCGCCGCCTCCGATCTGATCGCGATCGGTGCGATGCGCGCGCTGGCCGACGCCGGCCTGTCCGTGCCGGGGGACGTGGCCGTCGTCGGCTTCGACAACCTTCCCGCCGCCGCCAGCGCCAACCCGCCGCTCACCACGATCGCACAGGATTACGGCCACGCCGGCGAGGTGCTGGTCGATACGCTCATCGCCCAACTCGCCGGGCGCGCAGTAACCAGCGCGACGTTGCTGCCACGCCTCGTGACGCGCCTCTCGAGCCAGGTGTCCATTCCCGGCGTCTGAAGTATCGGTTCGACGATGGGGTGGCGCCGCCGAGCGTCTTGAGCCGGCGGGCAAAGTTACAGGCCATGAAGTCGGCGAGGTGGGTCCGCAGTCCGGCGATCAGCCTTGTCGACCAGCCGCGTGACCGCGACCTTGCTGGTGCGATCAATGCCGGAACGCCACGACCATTGCCTCTTCAGCCTCGGACAAGGAGGTTGGACGAGGGGCCCCCGCTCCGGCCCCCTACCCGCCGCTGCCGAACCGCACCGTCCCGGTCAGCCCCCAGACCCGCGGCCTGCCATAGGCACCGGCCACGTTGCCGCCGAACAGCGACTCGTCGAACGCATAGATGCGGTAGCGCTCCTCGAAGATGTTGTTCACGAACGCCGCTACTTCCCATTTCCCCCCGGCCGGCGCGTACCCGATCCGCGCGCTGGCCAGATTGTAGGAGCCCTCGCGCTCGACCGGCGCGCACAGAACGGTGAAGCAGAAAGCTCCGGAATGCTGGACGGCGGCCTGCACCGACGCGGTTCCGCCGAGGACGTCGAAGGCATAGCGGGCGGTGGCGTTGCCGGAGAAGCCGGGCGACTGGGGCAGGTCATGGTCAACGATGCTGCTGAGGTCGGGCAGCGGGACGTTCAGTACCGCCGTATCGAGGAAGGAGCCGCTGAGTTGCAGGCTGAGGCCCCGGACCGGCCGCGTGGCGAACTCGACCTCGACACCCTTCGACCGTGCCTTGAGGTTCACGACCGTCTGCACCGACCCGTATTGGGCGAAGGCCTGATAATCGTGATATTGGTACACGAAGCCCGCGATGTTCAGGGTCGTTCCCGCTGCCAGCGTCGATTTGACGCCCAGCTCGAACGCATCCAGCTTTTCGGGCCGGTACGGCGTCCCGTTGAGCGCCGACACCTCCGCGCCCGGAAACGGCGTTCCCGTCGAGAAGGTGAAGCCGCCGCTCTTCGATCCGCGATTGTAGCTGGCGTAGACCAGCAGCCGGTCGGTCGGCTTGTAATCGATCTGCGCCCGCGCGGTCAGCCCGTCGAAGGTCGGTGCGGCATCGGCGGGGGTGACGGTCAGGCCCGTCGACAGCTGGACGACGCCGAACGAGCTGTAGGAGATCTCGCGCGGGTTGAACCGCAGCGACACGCCGGTGCTCGGCTCCGCACCCGCATAATCGCCGATCCGCTTGTCATGCCAGTATCGCAGCCCGCCGATCAGCTTGATCCGGTCGGTCAGCGCCCATTCGTCCTGCGCGAAGAAGGCGTAGGACCGGGTCTTCTGCGAAAACGCGACCTGCGGCAGATAGCCGTAGAAGGGATCGCCGAACGACCCGGTGTAATCGCCGTCGTTTGTCATCCCGTAGACGCCGGTCGCCAGCTCGTGCCGCCCGAGATGCGCCAGCACGCGGATCTCCTGCGATGCCTGGTTCAACCGCGACCCCTGCGAGAAGGTCGTCGCGAGGTCGGGCGAACCGTCCTCGTCGCCGGTCAGGAATTTCTTGCCGTACTGGTAATCGGTGATCGACACGATATCGACCACGCCCAGCGCGATCTCCGCCCTGAACGTCGCGCCGAACACCTTGCGGTCGACATAGCCGGGTTCCTTCGTGGCGGTGCGCCAGGGATTGCCGCCGAACTGGGGCATGATCGCATCGTTGCGATAGCCGGTGGCGATCGTGCCCGGCCCCGGGTTGCCGATGCCCACCCAATAGCCGCAGATCTCATCCGACCGCAGAAATTCCCCCTGGAACTGCGCGTTGGGACAGGCCGACGCCAGCGTATACATGCCCGCCTGCCGCTCCTTCGGCGCGCGGAGATACCGCAGCGTCAGCGTCGTCGCCACGCCATCGGCCGGCTGCCACGCCAGGATGCCGCGCAGCGCCCAGTGGTTGCTCGCCCCCTGATCGGGGAAGCCGGGATTGATGTTCTTGATGTAGCCGGTGTCGCGTTCGCGCGTGCCGGCGAGGCGGAATTGCAGCGTGTCGCTCAACGGGCCCGTCACCGCGCCTTCGGTGACGATCTGGCCATAGCTGCCGGTCCCGATCGTCGCATAGCCGCCGAACGTCCCGGCCGGCTTGTTCGAGATGAACTGGACGGCCCCGCCCGTCGCGTTGCGGCCGAACAGCGTTCCCTGCGGCCCGCGCAGCACCTCGACCCGCGCCAGATCGAAGGTGGGGAAGCTCGACAGGTTGATCGAGCTGGCATAGCTGTCGTCCTGATAGACGGCGACCGGCGGTTCCTGCTGGTCGCCAAAGTCGTTCTGCGACACGCCGCGGATGTTGAACACGACCTGTGCGCTGGAATATGCGTTCATCTTGAGCGTGGGGACGATCCGCGACAGGTCCATGGCATTCTGGACGTTCATCTGCTGGAGCGCGTCGCCGGACATCGCCGTCACGGCGATGCCCACGTCCTGAAGCCTCTGCTCCCGCCGCTGCGCCGTGACCACGATGTCGCCCGGGTCCGCCTCCGCGGCCGGGACCGGCGCGACCTGCGCGGCCGCCGACGTGGCGATCGTCAGGGCGAAAGCCGACACGCCGGCGAAGATTACGCTTCGAGACAGTTTCTGCGATGTCGACACGTCCGGTCCCCCCCGATCATGGTTGGCGAGTCCCTTCGGCGTCCTCTCCTTGTTGCCGGCCCATCGTCGCCGCGGTCTTGTCGTTGTCGGTATGGGGCGGCCAGATGTCGGGCCGCGTGCCCGCATCAGCAGTCGAGCGTGGTATCGCACTCCCACTGCGTCAGATGGCGGGCATAGTCGTTCCATTCGGCGTATCGGAGCTTCAGATAGGCCGGAACGAGATCCCCCAGCGCCGATCGCAGCACGTGCGACTGCTCGAACGCGCGGAGCGCGTCGAGCAGGTTGAGCGGCAGCTTCTTGGCGTCCGGAATCGAGTGCCCGTCGGTGTACATGTTGATGTCGAGCCGCGGGCCGGGATCGATCGCGCGGGCGATGCCGGACAGCCCCGCGGCCAGCGTCACCGCCGGCATCAGATACGGGTTCACCGCACCATCGGCCAGCCGCAGTTCGAACCGGTCGCCTTCCGGCACGCGGATCATGTGGGTGCGGTTGTTGCCCGTCCACGTCACCGAATTGGGCGCCCAGGTCGCGCCCGAGCTGGTGCGCGGCGCATTGATGCGCTTGTAGCTGTTCACCGTGGGATTGAGGATGGCGGCAAGCGCATTCGCGGATTCGATGATGCCCCCGATGAATTGCCGGCACAGGTCGGAAATGCCGTAGGTCGCGGCGTCGTCGACGAAGGCGTTGTCGTCGCCCTTCCACATCGAGACGTGCATGTGACAGCCGTTGCCGGTCAGATGCGTGAACGGTTTCGGCATGAACGTCGCGCGCAGGCCGTGCTTCTCGGCGATCGCCTTGACCATATATTTGAAGAAGGCGTGCCGGTCGGCGGTGACGAGCGCGTCGTCGTAATGCCAGTTCATCTCGAACTGGCCGTTCGCGTCCTCATGGTCGTTCTGGTAGGGTTGCCACCCCAGCGCCAGCATCGCGTCGCAGATTTCGGTGACGACATCGTAGCGGCGCATCAGCGCCTGCTGGTCGTAACACGGCTTCACCTGCGTATCCGCGCGATCGGCGATCGCCGAGCCGTCCGGCGCGATGAGGAAAAACTCGCATTCGACGCCGGTCTTCATTTGCAGGCCCTGCGCGGCGGCCTTCGCGATCTGGTCCTTCAGGACGTTGCGCGGCGCATGGGCGACGGGGGCGTCGTTCATCCACAGGTCGGCGGCCAGCCAGCCCACTTCCGGCTTCCACGGCAGCTGGATCAGGCTGTCCGGATCGGGCCGTGCGAACAGGTCGGGATCGGCCGGCGTCATGTCCAGCCAGGTGGCGAAACCGGCGAAGCCCGCGCCGGCCTTCTGCATCCCGTCGATCGCCGCCGCCGGGACCAGCTTCGCGCGCTGGAGCCCGAACAGGTCAGTGTAGGAGATCAGGAAGTATTTGATGCCCTTCTTCCGGGCCACGTCAGACAATTTGGTTCCCACGGCGATGTCCCCCCAAGGGCCGCGCGGCCCGATAACGTCTTTCGTTCGCTGCCGGCCGAGCCGGCCGCCGTCAGAAGCCGGCCCCGCCCGGTATCCAGCTGGTGCCAGCCAGCGGCACGCGCGCCATCGCCGCCGCCTCGATCGTCAGTGCGACCAGATCCTCCGGCTCCAGATTGTGGAGGTGGCTCTTTCCGCAGGCGCGCGCGATCGTCTGCGCCTCCAGCGTCAGCACGGCGAGATAATTGGCGAGCCGCCGTCCCGCCGCGACGGGATCGAGCCGCGCCGCCAGCACCGGGTCCTGCGTGGTGATGCCGGCAGGATCGCGCCCCTCCTGCCAGTCGTCATAGGCGCCGGCGGTGGAGCCGAGCGCGCGATATTCCTCCTCCAGCGCCGGGTCGTTGTCGCCAAGCGCG
>VYLB01000307.1_pt1 | contig 10057 bp, 7 predicted proteins | sample 5114431 | NCBI WGS metagenome assembly VYLB01 (sample SAMN12291786, study PRJNA351875) | freshwater metagenome | isolation source: freshwater lake | place: USA: Michigan, Gull Lake | collected 2013-08-08
TGAAACCTATATCAATCAATATATCAACGAAGATTGGGTGCCTATCTTGCAAACACCTCCATTTCCGGAATATACCAGTGGTCACAGCGTCATTTCTTCATCGGCTTCAGTAGCGTTGACAAAATTGTTTGGCGATAACTATGCCTTTACCGATTCAACAGAAGTTGAGTTTGGTATGGGCGCAAGAAAGTTTACTTCCTTTTACCAAGCGGCAGAAGAAGCAGGTATTAGCAGAATGTATGGCGGCATACACTACCGTCCTGCCTTTGAGGTGGGCGGGAAACAGGGTAGGGCTGTAGGTGAGTTGATTGCTCAACGAGTGGTCACTAGAAAGTAGAATGGTTATCCTGAAAGATGTTTCGACCGGAATTCCTTGGGTCTCATTTTTTTCTTTTTTAGGAAAACTCGATTAAAATAAGTGAGGCTTTCAAAGCCAGTCTCCCATGCTACCTCTGCAATTGGTTTGTCAGTTTCAATTAGCATTTGGCACGCGTGACCTATTCGTACTTCATTCACGTAATCTGAAAACGTTTTTCCGGTCAACCTTTTAAAAAATTTACAGAAAGCGCTTTCTGAAAGATAAATAAGCTGAGCGATTTGACCTAGCGTAAATTTTTTAGTTGAATTCTTTTGAATGTATTCGCATACCGTATTGATCCGCTTTTCATTTTTGCCACCGATGGCTGGCTCAAACTTAGCTGAGGAAAGGAAGGCTGCTTTTCGTTCCGCCAATTCGCTCAAAACCAGCAAGAGATTTGAAATCTTTTCAACGCCTGTCTTTTCTGTCAGCTTACTTATTTTTGTGACTATTCCATCTGCTTTCTTTGTGGAAAAATGCAAACCACGATTCGCAAGAGACAGCATTTTTTTGATAGACTGAAATTCCGACAATTCGAGCAACGGCTCAATTAAATTGCAAGAGAACTGTATGACAACAGCTGATGATAGGCGGGAGTCTGTCAGTTCACTAACCCACGTGTGGGGGAGGTTTGTCCCTATCAATACCAAGTCACCAGAACTAAAGTCCTGATAGCTATCTCCAACAAATCGTTTTCCGCTGCCCTTGGTAATCAGAGTCAATTCGTATTCCGGATGATAGTGCCATTTGAATTTAAATTGTTTGGTACTAAATGAATAGGCTAAAAACGATTGATCTTTCTTCTTCGATTGGATATCTTCAAAGGAAGCCTTCATGGTACAGAATGGTTAAGAATATTGCAATTATTAGATATTTAAGTACAATATAGTGCTAATATTCGATTGTTTTGTTTCGACTCAGTTGTTTGAGAATGGATATGTTTGTTGATAATTTAACTCACATGGCTAAAGCACTTAATCTATTAACCTTTATTTTTTTAGGCACTGTTCTTGTCACAAGCTGCTCTAAACAACGCTCAGGACAACTTCAAGAAACTGAACAACACCAAAGTCTCTCTGAAAAACTTCAGCTCTTACGCTTTTCAGAAATTAAACCAACCGGTTGGCTCGAGAAGCAAATGGTTGGCGATTTGGATGGCTTCACCGGGCATTTGGATAGCATCGTGCCCGACTTGATTTTGAAAGACGATATTTATGGAGAGGACAGACTTTCAAAAAGCGTGAAAACGAAAGACGTAGGGGCTATCACTGATGACGGCCTGTGGCAGGTTCAATTTCTTTGGTGGAACTCAGAAACCCAAAGCAATTGGTGGGACGGCTACATACGTAACGCAATTCTAACGGGCAATGCTTATCACCTGGCAAGAGCAGAAAAATATGTAAACAAAATACTTCAGACGCAAGATGAGGATGGTTACTTAGGGATCTATGATCAGGAACTAAGGTATAAATTTGACAATGAAAACGGAGAGCTTTGGTCCAAAGCAACGTTGCTCAGGGGACTTTTAGGTTGGTATGAATATACCCAGGACGAGAAAGTGCTAGACGCAATAGAAAAAGCTGCCCAAAATATTATAAACAACTATCCAATCAATGCGTCTCATCCATTCTACTCTACTAACCCCGATGCCAGTGGACTGACACATGGGTTAATGATTACAGACATATTTGAACGACTATTCCAACTCACTAAAAAGAGTGAGTACAAATCCTATTGTGTTTTCCTTTATAAAGATTTTTCTGCGAATAAACTGAACGAAGATGCACAGATACCGAAATTGATGGACAGTGCTTATAAACTTCGCGGGCATGGCGCGCATACGTATGAGCACCTCCGTGCATTGTCGGCAGCGGCTTATTCATCCGAAGATACTGAATTAATGAATGCATTGGATAACTTCCTTAAGAAAATAGCTGGCACAACAGCTCCCTCAGGTGGGCCGATAGGAGACGAATGGATTGGACAACGAGAAGCGGATGCAACCACTACTGGCTATGAGTTTTGTTCTACACACGAGTTGATGCATTCCTACATAAGTCTCTTGGGAAAGACTGGCGCTATGGAGTACGCAGAAAAAGTGGAGCAGGTATTTTTTAATGCTGCGCAAGGTGCTCGACACCCACAGCACAGCGCGATTGCCTATTTAAAAACGGATAACTCTTTCTCTATGAACGGTAAGCGCAATGATGATACCACTCAGCCAAAACAAACCCGTTATAAGTATTCCCCGGCTCATCAGGATGCTGCAGTTTGTTGTGTGCCTAATGCTGGCCGTATAGGACCCTACTATGTTCAAAGTATGTGGATGAAAGACACTGAGGGCTTGGTTGCCACTTTATTGGGGCCATCTGAAGTAAGCACTGAAATAAATGGTGAAAATGTGTTGATCAAAGAAATAACAGAGTATCCTTACAGTAATTCCATACGATTTGTGGTTGAAAAAAGCGGCAATAAGACACTGACGCTGAAAATCCGTAAACCTTTCTGGGCGGATGAAATTACTTCTTCTGTAGATTACCAAAAAGAAGGTGATTTACTTGTCTTCATATCTGAAAAGGAGTTAATGGACTTCGAAGTTACTTTCAAAACAAGTATCAAAGAGCACTCATTTAAGAAGGACGAGGTCTATTTCACTTATGGATCGTTAGTCTACGCGTTACCAATTTCCAGTCAAGAAACAATCAGTAAGAATTTCCCGGTATCGGGATTTCATGATTACCAATATAGCCCTCTTGATTTTGCAAGATACCTGTTGCCAACCGCGTCAAATTTGACGGGCGATGACTCCAAAATCACAGGTATTTTTCTGAATGAAAGAACCCGAAAACAGGAAAATCGCGAGCTAGTACCAATTGGCAAGACGATTCTGCGGCAGGTTACCTTTCAAAGACAATAGGATGTGAAACATCGAGACGAGAAGCTTGTTTTCTGTTATCGATAAATTGGTATATTGGTGGACATATGTTGCCATTGATTAACTGAGATAGCCATGAGATTTTCACTTTTTTTTGCCTGTTGGTTTTTATGTTTTTTGTCTCACGCCCAATCGATAGAAGTATATCCTCCACATTGGTGGGTGGGTATGAAGTTAAATACGGTTCAAGTATTGTTGAGAAGCACAGATCCGACATTTAGTAAGCAGACTTTTACTGTTAATTATCCGGGCGTATCGATAGTAAAAAGCCATCTATTTGAGAATGGAAAATACCAGGCGTTGGATGTTTTAGTTTCGTCTGAAGCGAAGCCGGGTGTCGTTACGTTTTCCGGAGTAGATGGAAAAAAGAAAAGCAAATTCAACTGGCCATTGAATCCACGCAGACCTGGAAATGGTTCTGCTTTTGCATTGGGTGTCACCTCTAGAGATTTCATTTACCTGATCATGCCTGATCGATTTAGCAATGGCGATCCGAAGAACGATAAAATTGCCGGGATGCGTGATCAAACGCTCAACAGAGATTCGATCTTTCACCGACACGGTGGTGATCTCAAAGGCATAATTAATCATATTGATTATCTAAAAAATCTAGGTGTCACGGCTTTGTGGTCAATGCCCGTTTTAGAAAATGATCGGACAGAACGCTCCGAGCACGGATATGGTTTCACCAATCAATATAAAATTGAGCCTCGCTTGGGCGGGCATGTGGCCTATAAACAGCTCAGCGACTCACTGCATAAACATGGATTGAAATTGATTCAGGATGCAGTTTATAATCATGTAGATATTGATCATATTCTTTTCAAGGAAAAGCCTGCAAAAGATTGGTTTCATAACTGGCCGTCTTATACGGGCACAGCTTATAAGGATCAGCCACTGTTCGATCCATATAGTGCAATGGCCGATAGAAAGATCACGACTGATGGCTGGTTCACCAAGCTGATGCCTGATCTAGACCAGACCAATCCTTATGTCGCCAATTATCTGATTCAAAATGCAGTGTGGTCGGTAGAAGAATTTGGTGTGGACGGTTGGCGGGTCGACACGTATTTGTATAACGATTTGAATTTTATGAATCGGTGTAATGCGACCTTGTATGCGGAATATCCGAAGCTTACCATTTTTGGCGAACTGTGGGTACATGGCGTACCCTCACAATCCTATTTCGTGGAGAATAACGTAGATGCACCATTCAAAAGTAATTTACAGGGAGCAACTGATTTTCAAACTCATGACTATGGTATTGTACCCGCTTTAACTCAACCCTTTGGCTGGACCGAAGGTGTAAATAAATTGTACACTACGCTTGCGTTTGATTACCTGTATAAAGATGCTTACCGCAATGTTTTGTTTTTGGATAATCACGATGTAAGCAGATTTTTTTCAGTGGTAGGTGAGGATGTAGCGAAACAAAAAATCGGAATTCAATGGTTGCTTACGTGCAGAGGCATTCCGCAGATGTATTATGGAACTGAAATTATTATGAAAGGTTTTACTAATCCCGATGGATGGGTCCGGTTGGATTTTCCGGGTGGTTGGGCAGGCGATAAAAAAAATGCATTTACAGGCGCAGGCTTGACAGAAAACGAAGTTTCCGTCCAATCTTTGGTAAAGACATTGGCGAATTACAGAAAGCAGTCATCGGCCTTAAAGACAGGTAAGATGATGCAATATGTTCCTAAAGATGGGCTGTATGTTTATTTCCGCTATGATGACCAACAGACGGTGATGTGTGTGATGAATACAAGTGATAAGCCAATGGATGTAGACTTTGCTAACTATGGCGAGCGGACGTCCAAATTCTCTAGGGCTATCGATGTATTGGGTAGTAATTCATTTGACCTCTCCACAAAGACCAAAATCCCCACTAAAACCATGTGGGTGCTGGAGTTAAAAAAATAGAATAGTGCCAAAATACAATTATTAACGCTTGGCTTTCAAACACCTCGTTGACTAAGCTTTCGTAATTGTGTGATACAAGATACAACTGCTTAAAACTAAGACATACTGGACTTATTAAAACAACTATAAGACTTGACATGTCAATATAGTGTTGGTATTTGCCATTACGATGAATGTGCAATTGAGCAATCAACGTAATTTTGATGAAAACAAACCAGCTATGCAACCTTCAGATTCTATTTTAAAGTTTCTAGATGAGCCTCATCCGTTAACGGCCGAGCAGGTATCTTTCTATCAAAAAAATAGATATATCAAGTTGAAACAAGTGCTGAATGAAGAAACACTTGATTTCTTCAACAAGGCAATTACCGTTCGGGTAAATCAAATGAAAGCAATTGATACCCCTCTGGAACAACGAAGCACTTATGGAAAAGCATTTTTGCAGTTATTCAATCTTTGGTGCGAAGATGAGGTCGTGAAGAAATTAATTTTTAGTAAGCGTCTGGGAAAAATCGCTTCTGATTTGATGCAAACTGATGGGGTTAGAATTTACCACGATCAGGCACTTTTTAAAGAGGGTGGTGGCGGAATTACGCCCTGGCATGCCGATCAATATTATTGGCCATTGGAAACTGATAAAACAGTTACCGCCTGGATGCCATTGCAAGCAACCCCGCTTGAGCTAGGACCGCTTGAATTTAGTGCAGCAAGCCATCAGATTGTGGAAGGAAGAGAACTTGAAATAGGCGATGAAAGTGAAGCCGTTATTCAACAAAAACTACGGGTTACGGATTTCAAACATGTGATTGAACCTTTTGATGCTGGTGAAATAAGTTTTCATTCGGGATGGGTGTTTCATCGAGCAGGAGCCAATGTGACTAATCAAATGCGCAAGGTGATGACCATTATTTTTATGGACAAAGACATGAAGTTGAAGACACCGGAAAACAAAAATCAAATTAACGACTGGAATACATGGTGCCCTGGGGCAACTGTCGGAGAAGTAATTAACAGCCCGATTAACCCGATCATTTATCAACGCTAGTATTGATGGAGATCAAGTTTGTCTGTCCGTATTGGGGGCAAGAGGGAACATCACCTTCCGACTTTTTCAGGCGTATTCTTCAGGAGGGTTATGACGGTGTGGAGATAAACATGCCCGAGTCATCGGATTTTACAAAGGAATTTCAAATTGAATTGGAATACGCGCGTAAAATGGATAAGAACTTTGTCTTCATTGCACAACAAGTTCTCACTTTACGGCAAGAGAGCGTTAAGGAATATGCAGCTTGCTTAAAAAAGCGACTTGATACTATTGTTGCGCTCAAGCCAAATTTCATCAATAGTCACACAGGAAAAGATTATTTTTCATTTGATGATAATTGTAGGATTATTGAAATGGTTGAAAACATAGCACAGCAGTCGGGAATACAAATTTTACATGAGACTCACCGCGGACGTTTTACTTACCATGCTGCTTCATTGCTTCCCTACTTAGAACGGTTTCCACAACTTAAACTAACAGCAGACTTTTCACATTGGTGCACTGTCTCCGAAAGCCTTTTGAGCGATCAAAATGATATAGTTGAGAAAGTAATTCCTTTCGTTTACCATCTTCATGCCCGCGTGGGCTATGAACATTCGCCACAAGTGAATGATCCTTTTGCTCCTCAATGGAAGTCAACTCTAGAGGCTTTCATGGTTTGGTGGAGAAAAATAATGAGTGCGCGAAAAATGACCGAAGACGTTTTTACAATTTGTCCGGAATTTGGGCCTGTACCTTATATGCCAACCATACCATTCACACAAAAACCGTTGGGCGACCAATGGAAAATTAATGTAAGAATGAAAGATTACTTACAACATGAATTTGACTCTCGTTACTAGTAACTTACTTGAGGAATACAATAGAAAGGATTTTCCTGAGTTAATTTCAGAATGAAAGAAATAGCAAATGAATAAATTGGTAAATAGACTTTTGGTATCGATTGGGTTGGTTGTTTTGTTTTTTGCTTGCCAGAATCAAGCAAATGATGACAAGGATTTTACTCAATTTGTAAATCCATTCATTGGCACAGAAGGAACGGGTCATACCTTTCCCGGCCCTTGTTTGCCGTTTGGGATGGTTCAACCGGGACCGGATAACAGAGACCAAGGTTGGGACTACACCAGTGGATATCAATATCAGGATTCAACCATTATTGGATTTTCTCAGACACGTGCCAATGGCACTGGCATCAGTGAGTTTGGTGATGTGCTCTTGCAGCCAGTTACCGATTCCAGGATTGAGAAATTTGGTGAGGGTTACAACAAACAATCAGAACGCGCAACGCCAGGTTATTATTCTGTTACGCTCCGTAATCAAGTCAGGGTCGAGTTATCTGCCAGTGAACGGGTTGCTTTTCATCAATACACCTATCCGTCCAACCGAGCAAAGCTATTGGTAGATTTACAACATGGACTTCGTTTTCTTACGGATTCGTTAGTGTTAGAGAGTGACGTAAGATTGAGCAATCAAAATAGTATTTCGGGTTTTTGCCACACCAAAAATTGGGTGGATCGAAAGTATTTCTTTTTTATCCAGTTTGATCAACCATTTGTCATCAACACCGAATTGGTTAAGAAACCTAAGGAGAAAGCGCCAAGATACTTTTTGGAGTTTGAACTTAAGGACAAAGTGCTTAAAACAAAAGTTGCATTGTCGACCGTAAGTGTAGAGGGTGCACTAGCAAATCTAAAAGCTGAAATTCCTGAATGGGATTTTGATGGGACTGTAGCACAAGCCAAACGAAAATGGAATGAATATTTATCTCGTATTGAAATAGAAGCAGATCAAAAACAAAAAGAGATTTTCTATAGCTGTATGTATCGATTGTTTATTCAGCCGTCCAACATTGCAGATGTAGATGGAAAGTACAGGGGTGCAGACGATGTCGTCCGTCAAGCGGAAAACAATGAGTACTATTCTACACTCTCCTTGTGGGATACTTACCGCGCGGCTCACCCACTCTATACGCTGATCGCTCCTGAGAAAGTCAACGGGTTTGTGCAATCGATGATCGCTCATTCCAAGGCTGCCGGTTTCTTACCGATCTGGACAGCATGGGGTCAGGATAACTACTGTATGATCGGCAATCATTCCATTCCGGTGATGGCCGATGCATACAAGAAAGGTTTTACAGGTTTTGATGCAAATGCTGCCTTGAGCGAGATGGTTAAAACCACATCCGAAAAACACATCAACAGTAATTGGCCTTTGTTGAACAAGTATGGCTATTATCCTTTTGATAGTTTGGACAACGAAGCTGTTTCAAGAACACTAGAACATGGAGTAGATGATTATTTTGTTGCCACCATGGCCGAACAGTTGGGTAAACGAGATATTGCGACACAATATTTTAAGCGTGCTTCTTTTTACAAAAACCTATACGACAGCACAACCAGGCAAATGCGTGGCAAGAATAGCTTGGCTAAATGGCGAACCCCCTTCAATCCGCTGATGGCAACATCGCCCATGAACAACCCGGGTGATTATACAGAAGCAAATGCATGGCAATATTTTTGGACACCTGCCCAATATGATGCGGAGGGGCTTATGCGTTTGTTAGGTGGCAAAAGAAATTTTACTGCACAATTGGATAGTTTTTTTACCATCCGCGCACTCAACCCAAATAAACACCTAGGACAAGAAGCAATGATTGGGCAATATGCGCATGGCAATGAACCAAGTCATCATATTGCCTACCTATATGCCTATTCAGAGAAGCCCCAAAGAGGCAGAGAATTGATCACGCAAATTTGCAATCAATTTTATAACAACACACCCACAGGAATGATAGGCAATGATGACTGCGGTCAAATGAGTGCGTGGTACATTTTTTCAACGCTAGGTTTTTATCCGGTTAACCCGGGAAATGGCACTTTTGTGTTTGGAGTTCCTCAGGCAAAAAAGATAGCTGTTAAACTAGCTAAGAGCAAAGAGTTAATTATCAGTTTAACTTCGAACAAACAGAACGTTTCGGTTTTTGAAGTACAGTTAAATGGTAAGAAAACTTTAGATCATTCTGTAGCCTATTCGACTCTTATCACAGGTGGAAAACTTGAGTTTGTCAGTGGAAATCGATAGTATTATGACCGCGTAACAAGTGCAAGAAAGTTAACTCAAACAGATGAAACCGATATTCATAATCACTCTATTTGTATGTTGTCATCTCGTGTCGATTTCTCAAGTGCCCAAGGTTTCTTCAGGAACCATCAAACACTACGAAAAGTTTGAATCAAAATATGTGGTTTCTCGTAATGTGGACGTCTGGCTTCCGGATGGTTATGACTCCAAAAAGAAGTATGCGGTGTTGTATATGCACGATGGGAAGGGTCTTTATGATTCCGCTATCATGTGGAACAAGCAGGAGTGGGGAGTAGATGAGGTATTGGGTAGATACGCGCCACCCCGAGTATTTTCCGCAAAAACCATATGAGAGTTTATCTCAAGTAGAAAGGGATACAATTACAGCACAGCTGCAAAAAATGGGAAGGACAAAGGAGATGTTTAAGCCAATATCAGATAATTACTTGAAGTTTTTAGTGGAGGAGTTAAAGCCTTTTATCGATAAAAACTTTTCAACGAAGACAGACACAAAAAATACTTTCGTGGCGGGCTCGAGTATGGGTGGATTGATTTCCATGTACGCCATATGCGAGTATCCTAACGTGTTTGGCGGAGCGGCTTGCTTAAGCACCCATTGGCCAGGCACTTTTAAAGTAGAGGGCAACCCAATTCCAGAGGCCTTCTTCAATTACCTAGCCAAAAATCTGCCAAATCCTAAGTCGCACAAGTTGTA
>VYLB01000551.1_pt1 | contig 10025 bp, 9 predicted proteins | sample 5114431 | NCBI WGS metagenome assembly VYLB01 (sample SAMN12291786, study PRJNA351875) | freshwater metagenome | isolation source: freshwater lake | place: USA: Michigan, Gull Lake | collected 2013-08-08
GTGGGCTTCGGCATCGACATTCCGCGGCTCAGACAAACGCGGAGGCGCTAATGGTGCACGCATTCGTTTGGCTCCTCAAAAAGATTGGGCGGTTAACAATCCTGTTCAGCTAGCGAAGGTGTTGAAAACATTGGAAGGCATCCAAAAGAAATTCAATGCCAGCGGCAAGAAAAATGTTTCCCTTGCCGACTTGATTGTACTCGGAGGTTGTGCCGCCATTGAAAAGGCAGCCAAAAAAGCAAAGATCGATGTGAAAGTTCCTTTTATGCCAGGACGTGTTGATGCTACACAAGAGCACACCGATGTAGAATCATTTGCTGTATTGGAGCCGGGTGCTGATGCGTTCCGTAATTACATCAACAAGAAGCACAAAGCAAAAGCGGAAGACTTGCTCGTAGATAAAGCACAATTGCTTACGCTGACCGCTCCCGAGATGACCGTGTTGCTAGGCGGCTTGCGTGTGTTAAACGCCAACTTTGATAACTCGAAGCACGGTGTGTTTACCAACAAGCCGGAGACATTGACCAATGATTTCTTTTTGAACTTGTTGGATTTGGGCACCGCATGGAAAGCAACTTCAGATGCACAGGAGACTTTTGAAGGACGCGATCGCAAGACAGGTGCTGTAAAGTGGACGGGCACACGTGCTGATTTGATTTTTGGTTCCAATTCAGAACTTCGCGCTATCGCAGAAGTGTACGGATGTGCCGATTCACAAGAGAAATTTGTGAAGGACTTCGTGGCCGCGTGGAACAAAGTGATGAATCTGGATCGGTTTTGATTTGTAGTAATTTATAGGTGGAATGACCTACTGGAGGTGAAAAAAGTAATCTAAAAGAAAGAATGCATCGATAGACTTGATACTAAGAAAAGGTGCTGATGTGTGCAGAACAAGCCAGTAGTCGAAGAAAAGATTAAAATGAGTTAGAATTATAAGTATCCACTTAGACTAATTTTAAGATTTTCCTCGACCCTGGTCTGTTTAAGTTTGTACTAAGTATTAGCTTGCGTCTGGTATGTTTACCGCTGCTCATCCACAATTGCCCATGCGAAATAAACGGTTACCCGTGATTTCTATTTAAACAGTTTACATACTGAGGAGTTTGGTGGTGAGCGCTACCTCATGGTACAAAAAAGGCGATATCCAAATTCATCTTTTTTGAATTTAAAGAACTTGATCCTAAAGAAAATTGCGGGCAAGTATACGCGCGAACACCCTTTTTGTTGCGAATGTTTGTGACAGCAATCGTGATGGAGTAGGTGGCTTCACCGGGTTGTGGTTTTTTGGCGTTCTCATTTTCCATAAAAACGGAAAAGGAATCGGTCATATCATGCGGATGATAGCGGGCAGTTCTAATGGTGACTTGTTGTCCAAAAGACTCCGCGCATACAATCAGAAATAGAAAGACGAGCCGATTCATTTGTTTATTCAATGAGGTAAGATACAATTTTCCAAGAATGTATATGCGAGAATTTATAGAGCTTACCATTGGAAAAGGAAATTTATCCGCTTGGGTCGGTTGAAGGACAATCCAAAGTTAGATACTGATAGAAGTCATAGATGTTGCCGAGTCAGAATTTTAATATTGAGTAAAGTTTTGTGTATGGCATATCCACTGCTACGTATAAACAACGAATTTTGGAATCACGAGCGAAGTCTGTCCGCGCTTTTGGTGTATTTGGCTATTTCTGTCTTTGTATGGATTCCGCTGGGCGATTATCCTGGTCAATGGTGGAGTTTTTTGGTAAGTGACATTCTATTCAATCTCATTATTTTGGCTGGCGTGTTTTCAGTAATGACAAGATGGAAACACCAGCTATTTTTTATCGCCATCGCGATAGCAGCCAGCTTTTCAAGAATTCTATATTTTGTTGTCCAAGATCAATGGATTCAAATTAGTAGTTATTTTTTTGCGATGGTTTTTTTTGGATACCTCGTGAAAAGGGTACTGTCTCATATTTTCAAAGATGGCCCGGTGAATTTCTATCGAATTCAAGGTTCAGTAGTGGTATTTATGCTAGTGGGATTAATATACTCTCTTCTGTACACGCTGGTTGAGTTTTTTTTCCCGGGTTCGTTTAGCGCCACCCATGTGTCTTCCACCTATCAGCCCATCTCTTCGCATTTTATGTATTTTAGTTTTGTTACTATGACGACACTCGGCTTGGGCGACATGATCCCCGTTGGTTCGTTGGCTAAATCGTTGGTCGTGTTTCAGGGAATGATTGGATTGCTTTATCCAGTGATCATGATTGCAAGACTAGTATCCATGGAGGTGGCTCACTCCACATTGGGAAAGCGTAACTAAATGAAGGAGTTGAAAGGACATCGGAAAGTGTAGAAACCCTCACATAAGTAAAAAGTCAACTTGTCCATCTTATATTTAGCGGGATTAACTAACTTTTATTCCAGATGCGTTCGGTTGTATTTGGGTGGTTTCTTCTTTGCCTTTTTTCCTGTGGTAAAAGGGAAGCAGTAAACAATTTGGATGTTAGGGTGCCACCCATTGTCAAGGCCATTATAGAGTCTATTCATGACCCGATTGACAGCAGAGGATTACAATACAATTCTCAAATTTCAGAAAACTCGTACATCGTCAAATCCCTTTTTACGGAGCAAGGTAATCTTAAACAAAAGGAGAAATATGACCAAAAGGGAAATATGGAATGGCGTGAGGTGAACAGCTATGACAAGTCGAATAACCCTATTAAACAAGTCCTGTATCATTATCGGAAAGTCTCGCGCAAAACGATTAACCGATTTAATGAATTAAACCAACTCATTGAAAATACAATCTTTGATGCAGATGGAAAGTTAATTGAGAAGAAACTGGCGCAGTTCAATAGCCAACAAGAAAGGACGCTCACATTGTACATTTTGAAGAGGGGTGTTTTAGAAAAAAATTCAGCTAGCGTATTCAACAAGAGTGGAAACAATATAGAGAACCTATTTTTCTCTGACAAGAAACTAGTTCGCCAAGAGCTAAACAAATATAACAATCGCGGCAACCGAACCGAAAGTTTGGAGATAGATCTCAATTCGGGAATGAAAAAATTAACACACTTCAACTACAACATCCGAAATGATATGACGGAAATGATTACGTTGAACACCAGCCTCATGATCGAATCCAGAATTACCTACGCTTACGATAGCGGTCATCGTCTGATAAAACGGTCTGGTTATGGCGTAACGGGCAATCATCAAGGGAGTAAGGACTTCCTTTATGAATTTGATGCGACCGGGCAATGGATAAAGCTGATCACTTTTGAAGAAAGAAAAGCCGTTTCAATTACTGTTCGAAGCATTGAATACTACTAGTCTCAATTCAATGCGGACATGCTCATTTGTGTTGCTGCTTTTATTTAATTTTTGGCTTGCAGTAAATCTCATATTAAAGATAAATCAAAAGACCCCTCAAAGTCCCGGATCGCCAGAAATAGTAACCACCAACAAAAAAATATATTTTGTGTAAAATAAAGTTACTTTTAAGATTACTTAGACATAAAAAGGCATGGAAAATCTACAGGTTATTATCATTATTATTTTTGTTTTGGCAATCATCACGCTGTTCGGTGTCTTCGTTACGATCAAGCAGGGCAACATAGGTGTGATTACGGTTTTTGGAAAATTTCGAAGAATTCTGCGGCCCGGACTTAATATACGCATTCCGCTTATCGAAAATATTCACTCCAGAGTTTCCATCCAGAACCAGTCGGTTGAACTCAGTTTCCAAGCCACGACACTGGATCAGGCAAACGTGAACTTTAAAGCCATGCTTCTTTTTTCTGTATTAGATCAGAATGAAGAAACAATAAAGAATGTGGCGTTTAAGTTTGTGGACGAAGAAAGTTTTATGACGGCTTTGACGCGTACCATTGAAGGATCGATCCGAAGTTTTGTGGCTACCAAAAAGCAGTCAGAGGTGTTATCACTCCGCACGGAAATTGTGCAAGAAGTAAAAAAACAGTTAGATCAAACACTGGAGGGCTGGGGCTATCACCTAATCGATTTGCAATTAAATGATATTGCTTTTGATGAGACTATTATGAAATCCATGGCGAAGGTAGTTGCGTCAAATAATTTGCGCGCGGCTGCGGAAAATGAGGGGCAGGCGCTATTGATTACCAAAACAAAAGGAGCAGAAGCGGAAGGTAACGCGATTAAGATTGCTGCCGAAGCGGAAAAAGTCGCTTCACAATTGCGAGGCCAAGGTGTGGCACTTTTCCGCGAAGAAGTGGCAAAGGGAATGTCACAGGCAGCGAAAGAAATTCAACACGCCAATTTGGATGCTTCTTTTATCTTGTTCTCTATGTGGACGGAATCGATCCGGCATTTTGCTGAACACGGAAAAGGCAATACCATTTTTCTTGACGGATCAGCGGAGAATATGCAACGTACGCTTCAACAGCTGATATCAGTAAGCAAAGGAGCTACTCTTCATGTAGATAAGAAAGAAGAAAAATAGCTTGCAAATCGCAGAGCGTCTTGGCTCTGCGAGTGCTTTTGGCCTTTTAATTACCTTTTACTCTTAATTCAAAAACATCGGGCCGTGCATAATGGCCGATGACGTCAAAGTCCATTTTTGCTTTGATGATTTCTCGGTGATCAATTTCTGCTGTTAGGATTCCTTCTTGATCATAAAGAGGTCCCGCTAGCCTTTTTCCCAAGGGCGAAATGATGCAACTCCCTCCGGTGCTGGGCAATGAAAGGTTTGCAGTTGATAACTGAGATTTTAAATCTTCCGGATAATGTTCGCTTGTTAGAATTTGATTGCTGCCAAGCACAAAACACCTTCCTTCACACGCGATGTGTTCGAGAGACGATTGCCAGGTACCTCGGCAATCGGCTGTAGGCGCCACATAAATTTCAATACCTTGTTGGTAAAGCGCAGTGCGCGCCAGGGGCATGTAATTCTCCCAACAAATTAGTCCGCCCAATTTTCCTAACGCTGTGTCCAACACAGTTAAGTCACTGCCATCTCCTTCCCCCCAAAGAATTCTTTCTGCGGCAGTTGGTTTTAATTTTCGATGCTTGTGAATGAGATTTCCCTCCGGAGAAAAATAGAGCAAGGTGCAATACAACGTGTCGCTGATTTTATCTTTTTCGGTGACACCAATCACTACATACGCTTTTGCTTCTTTTGCGGCACGTGCCAGTAAATCGGTCTCTGGCCCTGGTACTACAATCGAATTTTCCCAGTAGCGCAAGAACATCTCCCGTCCCTCGGGAGAGCGACCTCCAACGGTAGTTCCGAAAATCAATCCGCGTGGATAACCCGGAATAAATACTTCCGGGAAAAGGATGAGTGAAGCTTTTTCTTTGGAGGCTTGGTCAACTAAGGTTTGTATTTTATCAACCGTTTTTGTTTTGTCAAAAAATACAGGCGCTGCTTGCACCACTGCCGCGATGAATGGGTAGGGAGTTTCCATGAAAAAGATTTAGGGAAGCTAAAAGTAATGATTCAAAGGTAATGTTGGAACGTAGGATAGATTTTCTTTGCCGATAATTAACTATACGTTAACCCAGTAGGCCACTCTCATCTTGTCGAAGTATGGATTAAATAAATTAACTTGCTCCTGCTATGCTTACCGCCATTCACCCAAAATTACCCATGCGCAACAAAGCTCTTACGCGTGATTATTATTTAAACAGTTTAGAGTTTGAGGAGTTTGGCAGTGCCGACTTCGAGGGCTATTTAATGGTGCAAAAGGACAACATCCAAATTCACTTTTTCGAGTTTTGGGAACTTGATCCTAAAGAAAATTACGGGCAAGTATACATTCGAACGGATAACATTGAGCAATGGTACCAGCTAGCTGTCAGCAAGAAATTAACCATGCCCAAAGGTGTTCATTTAGAAATCAAGCCGTGGGGACAAAAGGAATTTTCTCTTCTCGATCCGGACAACAATCTGCTTACTTTTGGCGAGAGTATTTTGTAAACAGATAAATCGTTCTGTCTTCAGCAGCATCAGGACGTGTGTTGAATTTATGCCTTATGAACTAGGTACACCTCACGCCACACTAGTTATCTTTGCGCTATGTGTTTCAGTAAATCCTATCTGACGAAACGTGCCGAAAATATGGCCAAGCGATACGGCCACAACGCACAAGAGGTGTCGTTTATTCAAGAACAACTTGGTTTGCTAAACATGAGTCCGGTGTATGCGGTCTCTGGGTTCACTCATCCGTTAGTACCTGTGATCACCCATGCTACCAAAGAAATTCACCTATTCGCGTGGGGACTAATTCCAAACTGGATCAAAACTCCCGCGGAAGCGGTCACCATCAGCAATAGCACACTCAACGCACGCGCTGAAACGATGTTTGAGAAACCCTCTTTCCGTGAGTCCGCGCGTGAGCGGAGATGCCTTGTCTTGGTCGATGGCTTTTTTGAACATTACCACAAAAACGGAAAAACGTTTCCGCATCACATCCAACTTAAAAGTAATGAGCCCCTCACCTTTGCAGGCTTGTGGGATGAGTGGACAGACCAAACATCAGGGCTCGTTCGTAGAACGTATACCGTTGTCACCACGATGCCGAACAGGATTGGCTCAAACCTATTCATGAAAAGGCTGATAAGGAACTCGTGGAAAGCCTTGTGCAGTCATATCCGGAGAATGAACTGGACGCGTTTACTGTCAAACGACTGACTGGCAAAGAAGCAGCAGGCAATACACCGGAAGCGCTTCGGCCCTATCGCTATCAAGAGCTGGAAGAACAACAAGGGAGTTTGTTTTGATTTCGGTAGGCTAAGCAACCTAACTTTGTTGGAGTTTGATCGCGAACTTATGAAAGGGTTTTTGTTTATCTTCGTTCAACCTAATTCCGTTTTACTATGCGACTACTACTACTATTTCTGTTCTTTATTGCCATCTCTTGTAAACAGGCTACTACCGATGCACCTGTGAGTCAAACAAACTACTTCACCTATGGCGATTCGATCGAATCAGGTGGCGTAAAAATGATTCCCATCCATACTCCGGTGGGTGATTTTAAAGTATGGACAAAACGTTTTGGGAGCAATCCCAAAATCAAAGTACTGTTACTCCATGGCGGCCCTGCCTTGACGCATGAATACATGGAGTGTTTTGAGACATTTTTCTTGCGAGAAGGTTTTGAGTTTTATGAATACGATCAATTGGGCTCTTACTACAGCGACCAACCTACTGATAGCAGCCTGTGGACGACAGAGCGATTTGTAGAAGAAGTGGAACAGGTTCGTCAGGCCATCGGTGCGGATAGCACGAATTTTTATTTATTGGGCAACTCGTGGGGTGGTATTTTAGCGATGGAGTATGCACTAAAATATCAACAACACTTGAGAGGATTATTGGTAGCCAATATGATGGCCAGTGCTCCCGACTATGGAAAGTATGCCGAGGAAGTGTTGGCCAAGCAAATGAACCCCGAAGTGCTGGCAGAAGTGAGGGCCTTAGAAGCGAAGAAGGATTTTAGCAATCCCCGCTACATGGAACTGCTTTTACCTAATTTTTACCAAGAACATTTGTGTCGTTTAGCAGAGTGGCCTGATGGTTTCAATCGGGCAATGAAACATGTGAATGGCACTATTTATACTATGATGCAAGGGCCGAGCGAATTTGGCGTTGGCGGGCGACTCGCAAAGTGGGATATCAAAAATCGATTGAAGGAAATTACCGTACCCACCTTGATGATTGGCGCAAAGCACGACACGATGGATCCTAAAGCAATGGAAGAACAAAGTAAGCTGGTGCAAAAGGGCCGCTACTTACACTGCCCGAATGGAAGTCATTTAGCAATGTGGGATGACCAGAAAGTATTTATGAACGGAGTGATTCGCTTTATCAAGGATGTAAATGAAAATGAATTCTGATTTACTAAAAACCTAAAACCGTCTCACTATGACACCTTCGCCTTTTATCAGCAAACTAAAAACCTTTTTTTCTATTGCGGAAATTGTTTGTGTTGTGGGATTTGTACTCGGCTTTTTGTTAAAGAAACAAGACTACCCAATCGGTGGCGAGATAATTATGTTATCATTGAGTGCCGTGGCTGTAATTTACTTTTTATCAGCTTACCTGCCATCAGACGCTCGCCCCGAAGGTGAACCGGCTCAGCCGGCAGGCTTTATGAGTTTACTTGGGCGAACCATTTTACCAAAAGTGATAGGCATCGGATCAGCCGTAATGGTAATCGGGATTTTGTTCACGCTTAATCACTTCGAGGGTTCTAAACAGATGCTTACGATAGGAATCGCTTCCTTAGGTGGTGCCTGCCTTGTCGGCTCTGTAAGCATTGCAACAAATGAAAACGCTCGCAAAGTTCTTGGCTCACTGCTTTTGCGTACTTTTCCTTTATTATTGATTGGAGTATATCTTTTGTGGAATTTTCCTTCAGACAATTAAGCCATCTGTTTCGCTCGCTACTAGCTGGTAAATTCCTCACCTAATCCAAAATATCTCAATTGCGTTTAGAAGAAATTGCAGCGATGTTAAGAACATTTTTTAGCAAGTTTAATCCAGAATGATCTTACCTTGTATCTTTGGATAGCACCATAGACCCTAAAGCCATTTATTTTGAACACAAAAAAATTTGACATTGTTATTATCGGAGCAGGGCACAACGGCCTGGTAGCAGCCACCTATTTAGCAAAAGCAGGTAAGAGCGTTATTTTGTTAGAAGCAAATGCTGAAATTGGTGGAGCCACCGCAAGTGTGCGTTTCATTATTGCCCGATCAGATTATTCAGGATCTGGGACTGCGATTTAAAACCCTTTCGAGGAACGTGGCCAGTTATACTCCTTTTCATCATGAAGGGAAAAATCAAGGACTTCATATTTCTCGGATTTGGGATGAAAAAACAGCTGCTTCATTTCGGGAATTGCCCAATGGAGAACAGGAGGCAAAAGCATGGCAACATTTTTATGGCGAAATAGGAGTGCTGGCAGAACGCATGGCACCCTCTATGCTTCAACCGCTGCTTACTCGTTCGGAATTAAAAAGAAAAATCGGACTCGATCAAGTGTGGGATTACCTCATGGAGAATCCTATTGGAGAAGTGATTACCGAACGATTTAAGAACGATGTGGTGCGCGGTGTGGTGCTTACCGATGCATTAATAGGAACAGATACTTCTGCATTTTCGCTACAGGCCAATAAGTGTTTCCTCTATCATTTGATCGGAAATGGAAATGGCGAATGGAAAGTGCCTGAGGGAGGCATGGGAGCGCTAGTACAAGAGTTAGAACGAGTGGCTACTTCGGAAGGTGTTTCTATCGCGTTGAATAATCGAGCAGTAAAGGTACAATCAGATAGTAAAGAGGTCCACGTGACCTTAGCGGACGGTAACACCATTTCCGCAAGCTATTTGCTTTCTAATGCAGCGCCACAAGTGCTGGCAACGTTGCGTGGGATAACTCCTCCGAAAAGTTTGGAAGGCTCGCAAATGAAGATCAATATGTTGGTGAAGCAATTGCCAAGACTTAAATCAGGAGCCGATCCGCGCGATGCTTTTGCGGGCACCTTTCATATCAACGAAAGTTTTACTCAGTTAGAAAATGCTTTTCAGGAAGCGCAATCCGGAAAAATTCCTTCAACACTTCCGCTTGAAATTTATTGCCACACGCTTACAGACCCAAGTATTTTGAGCGCAAAGCTGCAACACGAGGGCTATCAGACATTAACACTTTTTGGGCTTCATACACCCGCCCGCCTTTTTGATGTCGACCATGATAAGCAACGCGAAGTTGCTTCAAACGCTGCTATTCAATCACTCAATGAATATTTGATCGATCCCATTGAATCGGTTTTGGCGCAATCATCCGATGGCGAGCCCACCATCGAAGTGAAAACACCCCTCGATATTGAAGCAGCCATCGGTTTGCCGAGAGGAAATATCTTTCATCGCGATTTAGCTTTTCCATTCCGTGAAGATGAGGAAGCCCCCGGTTGGGGTGTTGAAACGGATGATCCCAGAATTTTTATTTGTGGGGCAGGTGCAACTCGCGGAGGAGGCGTCAGCGGTATACCAGGTCACAA
>VYLB01000568.1_pt1 | contig 10024 bp, 9 predicted proteins | sample 5114431 | NCBI WGS metagenome assembly VYLB01 (sample SAMN12291786, study PRJNA351875) | freshwater metagenome | isolation source: freshwater lake | place: USA: Michigan, Gull Lake | collected 2013-08-08
TATCGTATATGGCGGGGCACAGTGTTGCGATCAAGAAAAGTTTTCTTAACTTAGTTCCTCCACGTGGGACAGGTTGGCGTTTCAAAAGCCCGCCACATCCGATACACACACGTTACCAACAATGCGCTTTCAAAATCTTGGCTAACGAATAAAACAGACGACATTTCTCCATGAGGACAAGTGTGACCAAAGAAGCCCGCCCACATTTGGCACATTTGCAGGCCGCACAAACCCGCCCGACTCCAAAGCCAGCAAAAGAGCCAAATCGGCCATCCCGCAGGTGTGGACTAACTGAATGAAATCGTTATTTTTGGACAATAGCCAAACTAAAGGACAAATGAGTTTCGAAAAAGCATTTTCAGAGGTTAAAAGATTAGTAGAGAAATTTGAAAAGGGCCAAACTCATTACTTAGGACAAAGTTATAAAGAACAAGAAGCCAGACAGGACTTCATCGACAACTTCTTTATTGCACTTGGTTGGGACGTAAGACATGAAGAGCAACACGACCCATATCAACAAGAAGTAAAAGTTGAAAGAACAGAGAAAAATCAAAAGCGAACTGATTACGCATTCTTTCTAAACCCGAACTATAAAGACCCTAAATTTTTTGCGGAAGCTAAAAAACCAAGTCAAAATCTCAGAAATGCTGACTATTATTTTCAAACAATTAGATACGGATGGAATGCCAATACACCTGTTGCTGCCCTAACTGACTTTGAAGAATTTGTAATTTTAGATTGCCGCTACAGACCTGATATATCCACTGTTTTAAGCGGACAACATAAATATTTTCATTATCAACAATACAAGAACGAAGAAGTCTTTAAAGAGATTTACTATCTATTTTCACGTGAAGCTGTTTCAGGTGGCTCACTTGAAAGATACTCAGACGGTTTGCCAAAACCTCGTGGCAAAGCTGTTCAAAAAGGACTATTTAAAGGTGGCTATAAAACAATTGGTGACGAATTCTTAGAGTACATAGATGAAGTCAGAGAGTCATTAGCTAAGGCATTCAAAAAAAATGACCAATCATTAACAAGTGAAGAACTTACAGAAGCTACACAGAAAACAATCGACCGCTTAGTATTTATCAGGTTCTTAGAAGATAAACTGATTGAACAAAATAATTACGTAAGTGAACTCGGAGATAACGGAAACGGATGGGCTGATTTTATTGCAGCATCAAGACAACTTGATGCCAAGTACAACGGAGTTGTATTTAAAGAACACTTCATAGATAAAAAAACATTTAAAGGCCCAGACCCAAATGAATTCCTAAACATATGTGATGAAATAAGTCATGTAAATTCACCTTATGACTTTAATGCAATTCCAATTCACATTCTTGGTTCCATCTATGAGAGATTTCTTGGCAAAGTTGTTCATGCAACTGACAAGAGAGTAAAGGTTGAAGAAAAACCGGAAGTAAGAGATGCAGGTGGTGTGTTTTACACACCCAAACACATTGTCGACAATATTGTTGCTAACACAATTGGAGAAGCTTTAAAAGGGAAAACACCCGAAGCAATTTCTAAGTTAAGATTTGCTGACATTGCTTGTGGTAGTGGTTCATTTTTAATTAGTGTTTTTGAATTCATTCTTGATTACCATCATAGATTTTATCAAAAGAATCCTGAAAAAGCCAAAAAAGATGGATGCATTGAAGTAGATGGACGGTTTGTATTAACAATTAAACAGAAACAAAAAATATTAACCAATAATATTTACGGTGTTGACATTGACCAACAAGCAGTCGAGGTAACTCAATTGTCATTGGCTCTAAAGATGCTTGAAGACGAAACGACTGCGACAGCTAATGAAATGCAAGTACTGTTTCACGAGAAAATATTACCTGACTTGACTAAAAATATAATTTGTGGCAACTCACTTATTGGTACAGATATTCTTGAGCAATCACTATTTGGCGGAAGCGAAGAATCTAAATTAAACCCAATGGATTATGAAACCGCTCTTCCGAAAGTAATGGAATCAGGTGGCTTTGACGTCATAGTTGGTAATCCACCTTGGAGTTCAAAAATGCCGAATGAGTACAACAAGTATATCGGAAATAAATTCGGGGTTGACTCAAAAAACTTAAATCTATTTGCCCCATTTATTCTAAATGGAATTCGTAAAATTAAAAAAGATGGCGTTTTAGCATTGTTAATTCCAAAGGTTTTCATAAAGAATACTTCTTATAGTTCAATCAGAAAACAAATTCTTGACTCATTTACTCTGACTCAACTAATCGACTTTGGTAAGTTTCCAGGTGTTGCATCTGATTGTGTGTGCCCAATCATTAAAAATAAAAAGCCTAAGAACGAAAATGGGTCATTAATACAAAAAGTGTTTGACGGTCAATTGAAAGAGGAAAAGACAATCAATCAAAATTTATACTTAAAAAATCCCGTTTATGCCTTTTCATTTGACATAACAGAAGAAATCAGTGAAATTTTAGACAAGATTAAATTAAATAGCTCAGGTCTTGGCTCAATAGCATTTGTTAAGAGAGGAATAGAACTTGGTCAAACCTCAAACTTAGTTAAGTGTCCGAGTTGTAGCAATTACAATGAAGCTGACCAAAAATATTATAATCTTAAAGAAAGTAAAGTTTGCAAGCATTGTAAAACTAAGATTCCTCCTGCACAAACAATTATTAGTATAAGTAGTAGAAGTGAAAATGATAAGTATAAATTAAAGTGCGTTTCAGGCAAAGAAATTTCAAAGTATGGTATTCTTAGCAATTACTTTATCCCTAAAAAGTTAACAGGTATTGACTACAAAGACGAAATATTTTCAGGTGACAGAGTTTTTGTGAAACGAATAAGCACAAAACCGGAGGCAGTATTTATTCCTAAAAGTGAAACTCTATACTCATTTAATACCGTTTACTCAATTTATAATTTAAAAGGTGTTGGTTATCAATTCCTGACAGGAATTTTGAATTCAAAATTAATGGAGTTTTACTATGAGCACACATACAATTTAGGGATGAACCTAACAACTCAAATAACAATTGAGTATCTAAAGGAACTACCGATTAAAAACATTGACATTAAGGATAAAAACCAAAAGGACATTCACGATAAAATTGAAAATCTCGTTAACCAACTTACAGTAGCAAGAAAGACTTTTGATGAATCTAAGACCGACAGGGACTTATCATATTACGGCAGACGAGTAGAAGAACTAACGACTTCTATTAACATTGAAGTTTATAAGTTATACGACCTTGCCCCTGACGAAAGACAAATTGTTAGTTCTGCCAAATTTGAATGATTTACTAAATCGCGCACACATTGTTTGGCCGCGCATTCCACCCACGGCCAAAGCCAAACAATAAGTGCGCTCAGTTTTGTTTAGGTGGACACAGTTGTTTTCAAAAAGTGAAAATATAACGTAGGACATGCGCACTGTTGGTAACAAAATGTTTCTGCAATGGCGCAGTGACGTGTAAGTTATAAGTTTTATCTTCGTTCCACGTTTGGTTTCGGGGACAGGACGCGGCTTCGGAAGCGCGCCACTGCAGAAACACAAACGTTGGCGGTAATTAATTTTTATGAACAGAGTTTTGTGTTTCTTAGTAGGCTCTTTAATACTTGGTTGTAGTAATCCCAAACAATCTGATGACAGAAACAGTCTACAATTGGAAGACTCAATTACGAACAACTCACACCAAGATCAGACTCTGACAGAGACTCCGATAGACCTCGACAAGGCAAAACAGAAAATCGAAGAAAATAAGGCTAAGTTCACGAGCATAACCGGGGACTTTCAGGACTTTAAAACTTTAACACAAGGTTTGAACAAATTCGACCTTTATACAATTTCGACAACGGCTGACTACTTAAGAATTTTTCTGCCTAAAGCCAATCAATCTGACAAAGACTCGACATACTTATACTTCCTGCAGACATTTTACAGGGCGGTGAACAATCTGACTGACTCTCTAAGTATTAAGTTTCCAGAGACGATGAAAAAGATGGAAGAAGGTAAAGAGGACGTCCAAACCAAAAATCTTGAAGAGTACCTAAGTTTGTTTGGCGCTGGGATATTTATGACTGAAGGAATGTTTTACCTTGACGTTGACCCTGACTACTTTCTAAGTATTTTCGACAAGCAAGTTTCCAATGGGCTTAATGCATATATAATTCAAAGAAAACAGGAGTTGATCGAAGGGTTCTCTGAGGATGCCGGTTTAATGATCCCTTTTGACAAAGTATATGAACGTGTTCTAAAGTGGGAGCAAATAGTAGCCAAAAATCCCAATTTCTTGATGATGGACCAATCTCGGTACTATTATGAGACTTATCTTGAAACATTGCTGACAGGCATGGACAATTCAAGAGTGTTCGACTTTGAAGGTGAACCATTGACTCCGGAGGTTAAAAAGCTTTACGAATCTGTTATCAAATCTGGACCAAATACCAAGTCGACTGAAATAATCAAAGGTTACTATAATTTGCTAGCAGACAATGACTTTAAATACTCGGACAAAGTGGACGATTACTTAAGGAAAAACGGACTGAGTTCAATGTTAGGTGTACAACCCCATTCGAGATAAAAATTAACTACCGCCAACAATGTATTTGCGTCAAGCGGGGTTGACGAGTAATCCAACGTTTTCGTATCTTTAATGCGTTCGGTGTCGGGGACAAGGCGTGGCTTCGGAAGCCCCGCTCGAACGCAAATACTCACGTTGTGGGCAACCCCGCTGGACAGATGAGAAAACTGAAAACGATATTGACTTTAATGCTATTAAGTTGCTCGACTGCGGACAAATATGAATTATTTAACGTAGAAACAGCCGACAACTTCGAGTTTCTTGACTTTGAGCAAATAAATGACATCAAGACTTTTAATGAGAAATTCTGGTATTCGGACTCACTAAACGATGACTTTTTTTTTATTGCAAAGTTTGACTTTAAGAAAGGTGATTTTTCAAACAATTCGGACAAAGGAATTAAACTTGAAGGACTGCCATTTCGGTGTCTGGAGTTTGACTGCAATAGAGGATATGTTCAAAAATTGTATTTAGGAAACAATTATGAAGCTCTGAATGATGACATGAAATTGTTAGATGAGCAACAGATAAAAGAACTAGTAAAAGCAAATATTCTAAACTTTGGAAAAGAACCTTCCTTATCAGATGAGCCTAAACAAGCAATTTTCAGACTCTATTTAAAACCAGAACAAAGATTAGATAAACTTGGGAGACTATTCAAAATTATTACTGACGGATACACCGAATTAATTGACAGCAAGAGAATTGAGACTAAAATGACGACCGAGGAGTTAATAATTGAATTCCCACTTCGACTACAACTGAGAGGAGGCATGATTTCGAGACAATTGCCTAATTTGATTGATATACCGGACAATGGACAAATTGAAGAAGAATTACCAATTGACTCAATAGAGTTAAACTTAAAATGAGGACTCGCGGGGCAGCCCACAACACTGTATTTGCGTCAAGCGGGGTTGACGCGTATTCCAACGTTTTTGTATCTTTATTGCGTTCGGTGTCGGGGACAGGACGCGGCTTCGAAAGCCCCGCTCGAACGCAAATACTCACGTTATGGCACATTTAACTAAATGAAAAAGTACCTAATCTATATAACACTAATATTTGTTGGACAATCTTGTGACAAAGGAAAAGGTCAAAAAGTCGACTTAAAAAAATATGACTTTATTGACTCGACAACATACCGACCAGAAAGCAAGATATTAGTTGGTACTTACTCTGACCGTGAACATGAGATTAATATCGATGTACTTCAATATTTTGACAATGAGATAAAGATCATTCAGACAATTGGGCCGTTGGACTCTCAATTTGGAGACAGTGAACCATTCTTTGAAGACTTCAATCGAGATGGACTGAAGGACGTAAAATTAAAATCGGGTTCAGGAGCACGTGGAGCAAATACTCTATTCCATTTACTGACCCAAGACACATCTGGGAAACTAAATTATGTTCGAGGATCGACAGAAATTCCAAACTTGGAATTCGACACTTTGAGACAAGTTGTAATGGGGACTTATTTTTATGCAGGAGTATCATTTGTGGATTTCAAACTAGTCAAGGACTCTTTGATTCAGATTTCCGGAGTAGATGTTTCAGTCGACAGCACTTGGACCCACAGGGAATACTATACAATTGACGACAAGGGAATAAGAACAATTGTGAAAAGAGACAGTGTAGAGGATAACGGAGACGGATTTTATACAAGAGAGGAGTAAGTTAAACGTGCCATAACAATGTATTTGCGTCAAGCGGGTTTGACGCGTAATCCAACGTTTTCGTATCTTTATTGCGTTCGGTGTCGGGGACAGGACGCGGCTTCGGAAGCCCCGCTCGAACGCAAATACTCACGTTGTGGTCAAGCTGGCGTGACAACTTCGACAACTAATGACTGACGAACAAATGTTTTGTTCACAAGGATAAAAAGACAATTGTGACGACTCCCGACACAATAAACAATCCAGACAGCGACTCAGAATGGTGGGACGAGGCAAATGAAGAAATCGAAAACAATTTTGACAGTTATGTGGAAATTGAAAAAATGGACAGCCATGAATCATTTCGAATAATGGAAAAATTTATAGATACGGTCGACAACGTACCGCTGCATGACAGACTTGAAGATGCATTAAGACGACCAAAACCATTTGCAAACTTTAAATTTGACATTGATAACTCTGGACTCTACCGACAGAAATGGTTTGACTTTAAAAAACAACAGATGATTGAATGGGTACGGGGACAGGTAATTGTAAATGACCTGTGACTGGCCAGCCAGCCCACAACAGACGCGTAATCCAACGTTTTTGTATCTTTATTGCGTTCGGTGTCGGGGACAAGGCGTGGCTTCGAAAGCCCCGCTCGAACGCAAATACTCACGTTGTGCGCTATTCCACCCATCCCCGAGACGGGAATCAATTTCGGTAGTTAACGTTTGGGACAATTTGAAGCAAAAAATGGGGTTAGAGACGGTAAAATTGGTACTGATAATCAACACTTTACAAAACGTTAGTCAGAATTGATTTTAAAAAAATGAGGATACTATTGACAGGAATACTAACACTGACGAATTTGGTTTTTACTTACGGGCAGACAGTTATGAATGAAAAGGTAGTTTATGAAACCAAAATAAAATACAAGCAAACGAACCCTGACATAAATAGATATCCAATTGACAAATCAACAATAAGAGAAATTATAGAAATAGCAACCAATGGACAACGTTCTCCCAGCGAAGTAGACTCAATCCAACGATTAGTTTGGAATGCAATGATAAATCCGATTGAGTTTGACAATTTATTCAAGGATTTTTCTGACAAAACTCTCGGTAGCGGACATTCTCAAAAATCAGACGGAACTATTGTAAAAGAGCCCAAACCATTTTTAGCCGAATGGAGTGTCGCCCATTCGGAGTTGACTTATTACCAATTTGTAATCACCTACATTCTCACCGAGTTCCACGCAATCAGCTATGGGGACGATGGTGATGGAGTGCAGGCTGCTTTTTATCAAATACTCCAGACTAGAAAGATTAACATCGGAGCAGCGAAATTCAATGGAGGAATATATAGTTATCTTAAAAATATAAATGAAGTTGTTCTAAGAAACTATGACAAAGTAGCTTTAGTCGAAAAGGGAGACTTTACAATTTTCGTTTGTAAAAAGAGTGAACAAAATCGCTTTATCGAATTGACAAGAAAAATTAATTGGACACTAGTAGAGCCTTAAATCAACAGCGCACAACAAGATGTATCGTATATGGCGGGGTACGGTGTTGCGATCAAGAATAGTTTTCTTAACTTAGTTCCTCCACGTGGGACAGATTGGCGTTTCAAAAGCCCGCCAGAGACATGCTGAAAAAAATATTAGTAGCTGGACTTTTTTACGCTGTGACAATTCAGTCGAATGGACAAATCTTTCAAGTTTTAGAACCAACTTCATCTGGTAGAACTTTGGACTTCAGTGAAGACTTTATAAATAAATTTAACTCCAAGGGATCATTAATTGAATGTGAAAATGTTAACAAAAAAGTAAGTGCAGAGGGGAGAGACTGGAAACAACTGACTGAATCTGAAAAGGAAGTACTTAAATATTGCGATCAAATTAAAGAAGATGTATGGGATATAGTCGGGTCTGGGTGTAGTTGGTATTGCGGTGGAGGACTAGGCACTTTGACTGCATCGTCAGAGCTAAAACCGACAAAAGATGTTAACTACATTGCAAGGAACGCTCATGACTTAAGCTACAAAACAGCTTGGGTAGAGGGAGTTCAAGGATATGGGATTGGACAATATTTGGAATATCACTTTCCGCCTGACAATCCAAGAATAACTAAAATAATAGTAGTTAATGGTTATGTAAAGTCCGATAAGGCATGGCGAGAAAATACTAGAGTAAAGCAACTAAAACTATACCTAGACAATAAGGAATTTGCAATCCTAAATCTTAAAGACACTAAGCAAGAGCAAATCTTTGCATTTGACCCAATTGGTAATGGTAACAGGACGGACTCTAAAAAATTGAAAAGTAAACCTTGGTGGACATTGAAATTTGAAATAATGGACGTTTATCAAGGTGACAAATTTGACGACACAGCAATCACCGAGATTTACTTTGACGGAATTGACGTTCATTAAAAAGTAGAGTGAAGAAAACGGCCGCCAACATTGTATATAAGCCATAGCGCTGAGGGATTGTTAATTTTTTATTTTTGTCTCAGCGCTACGGCTTATATACTTTCGTTGTGGGAAATAAGGCCGGGATTCCGCGAATAGCCACCTTGACAAGAAATTCACTTCTGACAATACTCGTAATCGTCAACCTTTTTGTTTCGACTGGATTTTTAATTGTAAATCACAACAATCCAAAGACAAGGCAATCTTACGGACTAAATGGGAATGTTCGATCAGTGGACATAAAATACTTTAATACTTCTGAAAGGGACTCATCCTATTTTAAAAATGAAGTCTACAAATTCAATAGAAATGGTTACTGTACCTACGAGAGAATATATAATTACATTTGGGGTTACCCAAATTACAAGAATGAGTACTATTTTGATTCTAAGGATAGGCTTCTATCCAAGAGAAAATACAATCACAACAATGAGATAGTTCAAATTGAAGTGTCCTTGTATTCTATTAACTCCGTTACGAAACAGCTAGTTTTCAATAGCGACAGTAGCACAGTAAACAAAGTTAACTTGTACGTAAATACTAAAAATTTGCAGATTAAAGAAATGTTCAATAACCTAGACACAATTATATCGACAAAAAATCATCCAAATATTGACTCAGTTCTCAATCTGAATGAACAAGTGATTTTAAAAAGCTATTACTGGTCACTGCTTAGTAATCAATATAAGTTGCAACGTAAAGTAATTTATGACAAGGAATATCGCGAAATAGAAAGTTATCAAGTCGGCAGGCCTGACACTAAAAGTATTTGGTTTACATATATAGATCAAGCAACAGGTGGAAAAATTGATGATTGTTGTGACAGTTGGTTTTTATACATATTTAATCCTCAAGGTAAAGTAACCAAAGAAATTCAGTTAGATGAGCAGACACAACTTCCATGTATTGTTAAGACTTACACTTTAGACAAATTTGGAAATCCCACCGATGTCATTGTAACAAATATTCTGGAGCAAACGAGTAAAATCAAATTTAATTATACTTATGACTCACATGGTAATTGGACAACTCGTGAAGAAGTAAGGAACGAAAAGATATTTGAGATGGTAACACGAGAAATCCTTTATGAATAAATTGGAACAAACCGCACTGGTGCCAACACTGTATTTGCGTCAAGCGGGGTTGACGTGTAATCCAACGTTTTTGTATCTTTATTGCGTTCGGTGTCGGGGACAGGCGCGGCTTCGGAAGCCCCGCTCGAACGCAAATACTCACGTTGTGGGAAATAAGGCCGCGATTCCGCGAATAGCGATCGGTTATGAAAGACAAAAAAAAGAAGAAGGGGAAGTTTGATTGGTAGCT
>VYLB01000637.1_pt1 | contig 10022 bp, 10 predicted proteins | sample 5114431 | NCBI WGS metagenome assembly VYLB01 (sample SAMN12291786, study PRJNA351875) | freshwater metagenome | isolation source: freshwater lake | place: USA: Michigan, Gull Lake | collected 2013-08-08
TCAGATAATTAAATCCAAAATACAGCATTACAATGGCCATAGCTACAAACAGGCCAACCTTGAATTCTCTTGTCTTAAACAACATCAGTTTATAGATTCAATTTCAGTTTTATAATCTTTAAAGGCTCTATAAATTCCAGACGCGATCAAGTCCTGCCCTTCTTCTGAAGCCAAGAAACCTTCTTCTTTACCGTTCGACAAAAAACCACACTCAACCAACACGCTGGGCATCGAGGTGCGCCACAATACTAAAAAGCCAGCCTGCTTTACGCCCCTACTATACCTACCTGCTTTCGTCTTAAATTGCGACTCTACCTTCTGTGCAAACCGTAGACTACTCTCATGATAAGCACTTTGACTCAAGGTAAACAAAATGTAAGACTCCGGGCTTTTCGGATCAAACCCTTCGTAACGCTCTTTATAGTTTTCATCCATCAAAATTACTTCGTTCTCTCGTTTCGCAACTTCAAAATTTCCTTTATCCTTGCTTAGCCCCATTACGAACGTCTCGGTGCCGTAGGCAGGTGCACCCGGCAATGAGTTGGCATGAATGCATATAAAAAGCTGTGCCTTATTTCGATTCGCAATCTCTGCCCGCTCATCGAGTGAAACATATTCGTCAGTTTTACGCGTATAGATCACCTTTACCCCCGGGATATTTTTTTCAATATAGCTGCCCAACTTCAGCGAAATTTTAAGAGCAATATCCTTTTCCTTAGTCTTATTGCCGTGAGTGCCGGGGTCTTTGCCACCATGGCCGGGGTCAATAACAATGGTTTCCAATTTGAAACCGGTTGGACGAAATGTAGCCGAAGAGTTTAGCAAGGTTATTGCTAAGATCAAAAGCTTAAATTGGATATTGTTGTGTAAAGTTGTGAATTTTTCATTAAACCGTAAACTACTGAAAATCAATTTCAAAGGAAGGAAACCTTCCTCCATCATAACTTTATTCACTTTTGCACTGATGATTGGATATCCAGTGTTTGGCCAAGTTGAGCGTTCCGTTAAACAACCAGGCCTTCTTCCGATAAAGACTGACACGCTTGGGACTAGACGATTAAATAGCAACCCACAAGATACTTCAGTCGTCAGCCAAGATTCATTGAAGGTAAAAGCGCGGCAGGACTCTGTTAAAAATGCAAAAAAAGGAGATATCGAAACCACCATTTTTTATTCCGCCACCGATTCAATCAATTTCAGTCTAGACAATAAAATCGTAAAGCTCTATGGCGATGCAAAAGTGAAATACGGCACTATTGAGTTAGATGCCGAGTTGATTACCATTAATTACGAAACCTCCGAGATTACAGCCAACGGCAAACCAGACTCTTTGGGAAGGCTGGTTGGTTTTCCGATTTTCAAGGATGGCAACGACTCATACGAGACCAAGGACATGGTCTATAATTTTAAAAACAGAAAAGCCAAAATCTCGGAAGTCGTCACCAAACAAGGCGATGGCTTTGTAGCTGGGGATGTAGTTTATAAAAATTCAAAAAATGAATTATTCACTATTGGAAACACCTACACTACTTGCGATTTAAAAGATCCTCATTTTCGAATCGTTTCCAAAAAAGCAAAAGCAGTGCCGGGCGACAAAACAATTACCGGTCCTTTCTACATGGAATTTAATCATGTACCAACTCCACTGGGCTTTGCGTTTGGTATGTTTCCTTCACCCCGAAAAAGCGCCTCAGGTATCATCGTGCCAGAGTATGGGGAAGAGCAACGAAGGGGCTTTTTCCTACGCAATGGAGGGTACTTTTTTGATATTAGTGACTACTTGAAAATTACCTTGCTTGCAGATCTCTATACAAAAGGATCTAATGCGTTGAAGATAAACACGGTCTATAACAATCGGTATAAATACAACGGCTCTTTTAATTTTTCCTATACCAGTAACCAGGTTTCCGATAAATTCGAGGACCAAAGCCGCCTCCGCGATTTCCAGTTAACTTGGAGTCATTCGCCAAAATCAAAGGGGAATACTCGTTTTTCTGCTTCTGTTAATGCTGCCACGTCTTCGTTTACTACTAACAATTTTTTGGGCGTTAATGTTAATCCAAATATGCAGCGCCCTGATCAAATTTCAAGAAAACTTACCTCCAACATTTCGCTGTCAAAAATCTTTCCCGGCACCCCTTTTTCAGCAGGTATCAACTTAAGGCACAGCCAGGATTTGGCAACCGGGCAGGTCGATTTGCCGATGCCTGACATCACATTTAATGTCAACAACTTATATCCATTAAAGAACAAAAAGCTGGGTGAGGCCGCTGACAATTTTAATATTCGTTATAGCCTGGCCGGAACAAATCAAATCACAAATAACTTAGGCCGGATAGGAAATCCCACGAAAGACAGCATTGCGAGTTTTGATTTCCAAAACCTACCCACCCTTTTCAAAAACGCGAAGAGTGGTATCAAACACAACATCCCGATCTCAACCACCGTGAAGGTGATGAAATTTTTTGCGGTTAGCCCGAATATATCGATCGATGAAACATGGTACTTCAGACAACTTAATTGGGGGGCGGATGCAACCGGAAAAACAGCGGTGGTCAAAGACACAGCTAACGTCTTCAATCGTATCAATAATTTTTCGATGGGAGTCTCTGTTACCACTCGAATTTTTGGAACTTATTTGGCAGAGAATCCAACGAGTAGTATCAGGGGGATTCGGCATGTGATCACACCCAATATCTCCTATAACTACACACCGGACTTTGGAGATCCCAGCTATGGTTACTACCAGGCCGTAAAGCTAAAAGATGCGAAAGGAAGAGAATATGAAGTAAGAAAATCAAGGCACGAAGGATTTGTGTATGGCTCATCTAGACAAGGCATAAGCAACTCACTTAGCTTCGGCTTGGGAAACACCATCGAAATGAAAGTGAGGGGAAAAAAAGATACAGTCGATAAAAAGATTCCGATTTTTAATAATTTATCTATTGGTACAGGCTACAATTTCGCAGCCGATTCATTTAAGCTCGCTACGATTTCCATCAGCGCCAACACGAATATCTTAAACAACAAAGTTAACATTAACATAAACGGATCATGGAATGTAGGGCAAGGTCTTGGCAGGATTACATCTGCAGGACTGGCATTTAGCACCAATCTTAATCCAAAGGGCCAGAAGAGCGACACTCAGTCGCGCGATCAAATTGCCAAATCAAATGCTTCTGAAGCTGATAAAGCCTACCTGCTTCAAAATGCCAATACCTATATCGATTTTAAGATTCCGTGGAATTTGCGCCTGAATTATAATATCAATTATTCAAGAGGCACTAACCAACCCGCGCAAATTACGCAGGCTCTGAATTTTTCAGGCGATATTTCCATGACAGAAAAATGGAAAGTAGTATTCAACTCGGGCTACGATTTTGTGAAAAGCGAAATCACGCAAACGAGTTTTTCGATCAATAGAGACATCCACTGCTGGCAGTTATCTCTTAGCTGGGTCCCTTTTGGCCCATTCCAGAACTACATGTTCAATATTGGTGTTAAATCGGCCTTGCTACGCGATCTAAAACTGAATCGGACGAGATCATTCTTTGATGTTCGCTAGGCGTTTTGCCAACCTTCAATTTCTTGTAACGTTGGGTTTTGTACCGTTTCAAGTTTTAACTTCTTTCGCATCCCGGGGATGTCATTAAAAAGTTTCGTGGGCTTTATCTCTTTCAACTGCGCCATCGACTGAACACCCAACTTAGTTAAGATCGGAATCAATTCAGCACGAATGCCTGCTTGCTCAAATTCAGTTTGAGGATCTACGGTTAGATTTTTTTCCGGCTTCATCTGAGGGAAGAAAATCACATCCTGAATAGAAGATGAATTAGTCATCACCATTGCAAGGCGAGCAAAAAATCTTCATCGAGTGTCATCGCTTCTTCATCGCCTCGCTTACCTAGCTCCAATTGCTCTTCAAATCGGGCGCGCTGATCAATAGGGTCATTTAATTCGGAGAACGAATTGCAGATCTCCTTTCGATTACAAATGGCTTCAAAACGTTCGACTAGCCCGGGTTTGCTACGATGCTTCTTTGCCAGTGGTGACATCTCCAACGGATAGTCAGTTATAAAAGTAGGCCGAATCAACTGATGCTCACATTTCTCTCCAAAAATCTGGTCGATTAGTTTCCCTTTCCCCATCGTGGCATCGGCAGGAACCTGCAGTTGCTTGCATGTTTCGCGCAATGCCGTTTCATCCATTTGCGAAATATCAACACCTGTAAAATGATGGATCGCCTCGTACATGGTGAATCTTTTCCAGGGTCGTTTAAAATTGATGATGTTCTCGCCTACTTTTACTTCAGTATCATCCAATAATAATCTTTGTAGGCCACATACAATTCTACCTGAGTGAACTCCGGATTATGGAACCGCGACATGCCTTCATTTCGGAAATCTTTTGAGAATTCATACACACCATTGAAGCCGCCAACTATCAATCGTTTTAAATACAATTCATTGGCAATGCGCAGGTATAATGTCATATCCAGCGAATTGTGATGCGTTTTAAAAGGCTGCGCGGCTGCTCCTCCATACAGTGGTTGAAGGATCGGTGTCTCGACTTCCAGGTATCCTTTTCCGGTTAGGTAGCTACGCATGGAGTTGACCAATTGAGTACGCTTCACAAACGCATCCCGAACTTTAGGATTGACTGTCAGGTCAACATATCGCATACGATAGCGTTGTTCAGGATCTGTAAAAGCATCGTGTAAAACGGTGTTCCCTTGCTCGTCTTGCGTTTCTTTCACAATAGGTAACGGGCGCAAAGCTTTTGCCAGCACCTTGAAATCTGTAACGTGAATAGAGACTTCTCCCGTTTGAGTTGTAAACACAAATCCATTGACACCAATGATATCACCAATGTCTAGCAATTTTTTGAAAACGATATTGTAGAGTGTTTTATCGTCTGTCGGGCAAATATCGTCTCGCCTGAAATAAATCTGAATACGACCTGTTTCATCCTGTAATTCTGCAAATGAGGCATTGCCCATTACTCTACGTGTCATTATCCGACCCGCAATAGAAACATTCTTGTATTCCTTTTGCGGATAATTTGCATGAATTTCTTGTGACGTAACATTCACTTCAAATAACTCAGCAGGATAGGGATTGATTCCGAGTTTGTTCAACTCGTCCATACTTTGCCTACGGATGATTTCTTGTTCGCTTAGCATACCTTTTCTTAAACTAAAATTTTGTTAATGTACTGTTTCAAAACTGGTAAATGGGTGTGGATCAATTGCCAAACCTCTTCTGAGTCTATTCCAAAATAATTATGGGCAACCAAGTTTCGAAAGGACTTAATTCTGCCCCAGTGGATCTCGGTATTGGTCTTCTTAAAATCGTCAGTCAATCGCTCAACAGATTCGCCAATGACTACAAAATTCATAAGAACCGAATCAAATGTCTTTTCATCCTTGCGAAATTGCTCGCTATCTGCTATTCCTGCAACAAAGTTTTCAATTTTTCGGACAGAATCTGCGATGGCCCGGAGGTTGATTGTATCTTTTTCAGACAAAAATGACATCGCGCATGATTAGTTCTTTCACATTTGGCTTAATAAACTTCTCTCGACAAATGTCAGTTGGAAAATTAAATCTCGCTTCTATAATTTGTTTGATCTTAAACTTCTTTTCGAAAAGATCTTGTGTGCCTGGCTCAAACTCTACCATAATGTCTATGTCATTCGGCTTCTCGTTGCGAGCAAGTGACCCAAAAAGGCCAATCTTACTAATTCCCATTTCCGTTTTAAAGGCAAGCTTTTGCAGTCGTAAAAATGCTAGGATGTCGTCCCTTTCCATGATTACAAAAGTAACAAATATTATATGTGTTAACCCGGTTGACTTCTTCTCTTCAATTCCTTTTTAATAAGCCCAAGCTCTCTACTGCTTTGCCCAGCAACAGACGTATTTTCAGCCGCCCGCCTCAATAGATAAGGCATAACAGACTCAACTGGCCCGTAGGGTACATACTTTGCCACATTATAACCGGCCTTTGCGAGATTAAATGAAATATTATCACTCATTCCCAATAACTGAGCAAACCATACGCGCTGATCGTTGGTCTTCATCCCATGCTTATGCATAAGCACAGTCAAATATTGATTGCTGTATTCATTGTGAGATCCACACAAAACCGAAACGCGCTGTTTGTTGTCAACGCAGAATGCCAATCCTTGATTAAAGGCGTCATCGGTTGCTTGTTTTGATGGATGAATCGGATTTGGATATCCTAGTTTGGCCGCCCGTTCTGCTTCCTTCTCCATGTAGGCACCACGAACCATTTTCACACCCAGAAAATAATTATGCATGGCCGCGTTGTGAAACGCAGTGCGCAGATTACCCAGCATATCTGCCCTATACATCTGAAACGTGTTATAGACAATCGTTTTTTTCTGATTGTACTTCTTCATCATTTCATAAGCCATGTCATCAATGGGATTTTGAATCCAACTATCTTCCGCGTCAATCAGAACGGGCACTTGAGTTTCAAAAGCACGCTGGCAGATTTGTTCTACCCTCGTTTTCACTCGGCCAAATGCAGCCATCTCTTCTGCTGTGAGAACTGACTTTGCTTGCACTCTTTCTAGTATTTCGGAAGAACCTAGGCCTGTTATTTTAAACACACAAAAGGGAACAGAACGGCTTTTGGTTGCTTCGTCAAAGGTGGATAATATCTCGCGGGTTGTCTCGTCAAAACTCGCTTCATCGTGTTTGCCTTCTACAGAGTAGTCTAGGATAGTACCCACTTTGTACTGCGCTAATTTTCCAATTGTTTTTTCGCTTTCCTCGGCTGTTTCGCCTCCACAAAAGTGTTCAAAAACAGTAATCCGAATTAGATTTTTAACAGGTAGACCAACGGCCAAACTAAACTTCACTAAAGAAGTAGCTAAACCGGATATCATTGGGTGATTGACCAATGAAAAAATGAAATTGGCTTTCTTCAATTCCTGATCACTTTTGTAAGAAAACGCAACCTCAGTGTTGTCGAATTGTATAGTTGGGATAGTTTCCATAAGCAATTTGGCCACAAATATAAGAGGGAAGGAGATTTCTAGGGATTAAATGATTCGAAAGGAGATATTTCGCCTATTTTTAAGCTCGAATGTTAACCATGTCAACTGCCCAGATTTTTTTCAATAAAGACGCCAGTCTGCTTATTTCCAATTTTTTAAGAGAACAGTCCTTTACTCAATTGGGCGTTGTTGTTGACAACAATACTAAAACCCATTGCTATTCACTGGTGAAAGATGCACTTCCCACCCATTCATTAGTAGAAGTCAATGCGGGCGAAGAATCGAAAAATTTAGATACATGCACGCAAATCTGGCAGCAATTAACCGACCTCAATTTTGATAGACATTCGTTCCTTCTTGTTATTGGAGGGGGAGTGTTGGGCGATATGGCCGGATTTTGTGCCGCCACTTACAAGAGGGGGATCAACTTCGCATTGGTGCCAACGACACTACTGGCACAAGTAGATGCAAGCGTAGGCGGTAAACTGGGCATTGATTTTCTCCATTTTAAAAATCAAATCGGGGTTTTTCAGGTGCCAGTTGCAACACTAATAAGTTCTTCTTTTCTAAAGACTTTGCCCGAGCGAGAGCTTCGCTCTGGGTTTGCCGAAGTGATTAAACACTGCATTATTGCAGACAAAGAAATGTGGGATAGCATCTCAAGAAAAACACTGCTTGAGCAAGATTGGGATCTGCTGATTGCCCATTCTGTAAACATTAAGAAAAAGATTACCGAAGAGGATCCCCGCGAACAAGGGCTACGGAAAATACTGAACTTTGGGCACACCATAGGCCATGCCCTTGAAACCCATTATTTAGCAATAGAAACGCGTATTTTCCATGGGGAAGCTGTTGCAATGGGGATGATCATGGAGGGCTTTGTCGCTTGTGAGAAGGGCCTAATCTCGAAATTAGAATTAAGCTCAATTTGTGGATTCATCAACAGCGTTTTCAAAAAGCCAACTCAGCTGTTCGATCATGCCCTTGTAATGGGGCTGATGAGCCAAGACAAAAAAAACAAGGGAGAAAAGATACTAATGGCTTTGCCGAAAGGTATTGGAAAAGCTGTGTGGAATCAAGAAGTTAGCACTGAGGAAGTAAAGAATGCCTTTGTGTACTATGAAAGCCTTTGATACAAATCTTAAACGTAATGTACGTCTGAGTCGTCTTTCTTTTTGTCTTCGCTATTAAAAGCGTTCTTAATGTCGTTAGCCGCCTTAGACACAAACTCCTTCGTCTTTTTCTTACGGTCACCTGTTAAAAGCCAAGCGGCCAGCAAGGCACCACCTGCTACCCCCAATCCTAACGCAATTTTCTTCGATGTATTCATAAAAGTGTTAACTGATTATAAAATTAATTTGTTTCATCTAAACTAAAAAAAGTACATTAAATTTTAGTTTCACAATTCTAAAGCGAAAAGATTACTTGACTTCATATATTTCCATCAAAGCAAATTCTGTAGTTCGAGGAACAGTCAACGAGTTATCCTCTTCCAAAAGCATTAGTAACCGGGCGCTGTTGCTACAGGCGTTAAGCAATAACCAATCGATCGTTAGCAACATGTCGGTTGCAAGGGATACCCAACTAATGGAAAGGTTAGTCTCTAACCCGGACGTTGTAATTGATGTCTTGGATGCCGGAACTACGATGCGATTCCTTACAGCCTATTTTGCCCTATCTGGAAAACATAGAATAATGACTGGAACGGATCGAATGAAGGAAAGACCGATCGCGTTGTTGGTCGATGCCTTACGAAAAATTGGTGCTTCTATCGACTACAAAGAAAGGGAAGGGTTTCCACCGATTGAAACAAAGGGCTTCAGTGGCCAGCTAGCCGACCAATTAGAAATACCAGGCAATGTGAGTAGCCAATACATCTCTGCACTAATGATGGTGGCACCTATTCTGCCAAAAGGGTTGACAATTCTTTTACAAGGAAAAATTGGCAGCATACCCTATATTCGAATGACCGCTGAACTGATGAAACAGTTTGGCGTAGAGCCTTTTTTGGATTTTAACAAAGGGCTCATCAAGATTCAACATTCAAAATTCAAAAAAGCTGATATAATAGTGGAGGCTGACTGGTCATCGGCCAGCTATTGGTTTGCTTTTGTCGCATTGGCGAAACAGGCTGAGCTGACTCTTCCGAGTGTGTCTGAAAAGTCTTTGCAAGGCGACATAGTGATTGTTGATATCATGGATCAGCTAGGCGTTCAAACTATTTTCAAAAACGGGAATGCGCTACTTTCTAAAAAAGAGGCCGCCAAAAATCTGACCTGGGATTTTAAAGATTGCCCCGATCTGGCACAAACCGTATTGCCCGTTTGTGCGGCCAAAGGAATTTCAGGTGATTTTACTGGCTTAGACAGCCTCCGGATAAAGGAAACAGACCGTATCGCAGCTCTACAAAACGAGCTACGTAAAATCGGAGCTGTACTCAGCGAACCGGCAACTGGGAACTGGCGACTTGAAACAAGTAGTATTCCGACTCGGTCAATCGCTATTCAAACTTATCACGACCATCGCATGGCCATGGGTTTTGCTCCGTTGGCAACGATCCAAGACTTGAAGATTGAATCTCCCGAAGTTGTAAACAAATCATATCCGGGTTTTTGGCGGGATATGAATTCGGTAGGTTTTGAAACGACTACTCTGTGAGGGAGGCAAAATAATCAGGGGCTAGCAACATTCTGCTTCCATACCAGGAAAACAACTCTCCGTCCACTAAAGTGACTTCCGAATTTGGAACAACCGCCTTTAACTCTTGGATATGCTTTTGCTTAAACGGATAAGGCTCCGAAGAAAGATAAATTAGCTCTGGCTGCATTTGCTGAAGTTGAGCATCAGAAAGGGTCGGGTATCTTGCTTCTTCCACTACGTTCACTAATCCGATCTTGGAAAGCATGCTATCGATAAATGTGCCTTTACCTGCCGCCATCCACGGTTGGCGCCAAATAAGGTATAGAACACGTGTGGGCTTTTTCTTGGGCAACCTTTCA
>VYLB01000340.1_pt1 | contig 10011 bp, 7 predicted proteins | sample 5114431 | NCBI WGS metagenome assembly VYLB01 (sample SAMN12291786, study PRJNA351875) | freshwater metagenome | isolation source: freshwater lake | place: USA: Michigan, Gull Lake | collected 2013-08-08
GGCGGATTGCCTCCACCACTTGCTCCGAAAGTCCCAGTTCACTAAATGATTTCATTCGTTTCTAATTGTTTTTTTTTGGTCTCATGGAATGGCTCACTAAGCTGCACCTCAACACTGAGCGCAGTGTGTAACCATTTCATTAAAATTGTTTATGTGTAAAAATTAAGCCGCAAAGGTAACCTAATTAATTGGAAGTGATATTATTAGCTCAATCAGCAGCCCCAAAGGGTAATCTGCTGTTGAAAGCAAAACCACCCCTACTTTATTCGGAAAAGGAGAGTTTTTGCAAGAATGGCCTGCCAGCCTGAAATAAACGTCTGGGCGTGCCCCTTGCCGAGGCGGCCGGGTCGCGCTGTCGCTACTCGCCACCTGCCGCACATTCCCTGCCTGTGCGGCAGGCAGGCATTTCGGGCTCAAACCCCGATAGCTATCGGGGCTCCATCGCTCACGCGAACCCAGAGCCAGCTACCAGCTCTGACAGTAAGAAAAGAATTTATGCACCAATTTCACTACACATTTTTTCCTTCTTAAAAAACGTGGTTTTCCCCGTTTTTTCGAAGCAATTTCTGGCGTACATTTCCAACGGGTTAAATTATAGTATAAGTAATCTTAATTGGTCAAGTAGTTCGTAGTGAAAAACGAAGCAACCGCACGGATAAGAATCAATAAACTGCTTGAAGAAGCAGGGTGGAGATTCTTTGATGATGAAAAAGGGCAAGCCAATATCTTACTTGAAAATAAAGTCAAGATCACTCAAAAAATCATTGATGAGTGGGGCGAGGATTATGAAAAGACTTCGAGCGGATCTTTAGACTTTTTGTTGGTTGATAATAGTAGTAAACCCATTTGTGTACTCGAAGCCAAGAAGGAAAGTATTCATCCTCTAGCAGCCAAGGAGCAAGCAAGAAAATACGCAAAGACAGTCGAAGCCAATTATGTAATCCTATCAAATGGAATTGTCCACTATCTATGGGACATTAGAAAAGGAAACCCTAAGCCAATTTTCAAATTTCCTTCACCAGATGAGATTGGAGCTATAAAAGAATGGAACCCCGATCGAAAATCATTGGCAGAAGAGATTGTTGATGAAGATTTCATTGTAAAAGTGCAGATGCCCGATTATGCTGAACGGCCAGATTGGAAGGGAAGCATAACAGCAAGTAAAAATTTCATCTGGACAAATGGATTAAGATTCTTACGAAAGTATCAGTTAAGTGCTATTCAACATCTACAGAAAGCGGTAGCGCAAGGCAAGGATCGTTTTCTTTTTGAAATGGCCACAGGAACTGGCAAGACATTGACTTCCGCGGCAATCATTCGATTATTTCTTAGAACGAAAAATGCAAGGCGTGTTTTATTTCTCGTTGATCGTCTTGAATTGGAAGATCAGGCATGGAAAGCATTCGTAAACTATTTAAAGCCTGACTACAGCACGTTCATTTATAAAGAACACAAGTCAGATTGGCAAAAGGCAGATATCGTTGTAACAACTATACAGTCTTTAATGGCAAATGATCGGTACCGTTATGACTTCAAGCCTTCCGACTTCGATTTACTTATTTCCGATGAAGCACACCGATCCATCTCTGGAAATGCGCGTGCGGTATTCGAATATTTTCATGGCTATAAATTAGGGTTAACTGCTACTCCGCGCGATTACCTAAAAGGTGTTGACTCAGACAAAGTAAAGGACAATGACCCACGGGAAATTGAACGGAGAATGTTGCGCGATACGTATTCTACCTTTGGATGCGAAGGTGGTGAGCCTACATATCGTTATTCATTGTTAGATGGTGTAAAGGATGGCTTTCTGGTTAACCCTATCACACTAGATGCACGCACCGAGATCACTACGCAATTGCTTTCCGATGAAGGCTATGCGGTTACGCTAACAACGGAAGAAGGTGAAGGAACAGAAGTTTTTGTGTCACGTGATTTTGAGAAGAAATTCTTTTCCGACAAGACCAACAGTATTTTTTGTCAAACGTTTATTGAAAATGCATTGCGCGATCCCATCACGAAGGAAATCGGGAAGACAATCATATTTGGCGTAAGCCAGAATCATGCGCGTAAGATCACTGAAATGTTGAACGAATTTGCAGAACAACTCTATCCGGGTAAATACAATTCTGATTTCGCTGTGCAAGTGACTTCGCAGGTTGGTGATGCCCAACAAATGACAATAAACTTCACAAATAACAACCTGAATGGAAAGACCACCTGGCTGGAAGCATACAAGTCAAGTAAAACAAGGGTGTGCGTTACTGTAGGCATGATGACCACGGGCTATGATTGCCCCGATCTGCTCAATGTGTGTATGATGCGCCCTATTTTTAGCCCTTCTGACTTTGTACAGATAAAGGGACGAGGCACGCGCAAAAATACATTCGAGTTTACGTATAAAAATGAATTGAATGAGGAGGAAATACAGCGTGAAGAAAAGGAATCATTCAAACTGTTCGACTTCTTTGCCAATTGCGAATACTTTGAAGATAAGTTCGACTACGATGAAAAACTAAAGTTACCCAAACCAAGAAACAGTGGTGAAGAAGGTGGTGGTGGCGGAGGAATCGACATAGACAAATACACCAGTTACATCCTTGATCCTATCTTAAGCCTTGTTGAAGAGAATATTGGCCCCGAAGGCATGCGCATTGATCGCGAGCTTTTCAAAAAGTTTGAAGATCGCATTATTATGGACGACATCATTCGTAAAAATGTAGAGTTGGGCAATTGGGAGAATGTAGTCAGTCACATTCAGCAAGAGATATTTGATAAACCTGAACAATATTTTAACCTGGAGAAACTACGCAAGGCTGCAAAGATTGATCGCAAGGTTTCCATACGCGAAGTTGTAGAAAAGATTTTCGGTATTATTCCAAAGTTCAAATCGAAGGATGAAATGCTGGAAGAGGAGTTCGATAAATTTGTTTCTATCTATCCTCCAGATGAAGATGTCAATGTACGAGCACTGAAGTATTTCTTTAAAGCCTACATCATCGATCAGGACATTCGCAAGATTATTGAAGCAAAGGACTTTCAGGCACTACAAACAAATCCTACGCTCACCATTTCACAATTCAAGGAAGTGGCTCCCAAATATCGGGAAGTAGTGCCGATGTATATAAAGGATTACGTAAAACTAGAACAGTTCGCAGCTTAATGTTAATCTTGTGAACATATAGGAGTTTAATGCTCCAGTAACTACAAAACATGCTAGACACCGCTACCAAAAAAAGAATTGACGACTGCCGCGATATATTGGTAGGTAAGCTGCCCGACCCCAAAGCACAGATTGAACAAATTACCATTGGGCTCATCTACAAGTTCATGGACGACATGGACAAGGAAGCGATTGAATTAGGAGGTAAGGCAAAATTCTTTCAGAACTATAAGCTACCCGATCCTGAATTTCCGAAAGATCGCAAGAAAGATAAAGTAATTCCCTTTGAGCAATATCGTTGGGATAATTTGCTGGATGCTAAAGTAACAGCAACGGAAATGCTGCGCTTGTATTCTGAAGCTATTGTGGGGATGGACAAGAATCCGAACATTCCACAATTGTTCCGTGATATTTTTAAGAATGCCTATTTGCCGTATCGCGATCCGGAAACGCTAAAGCTTTTTCTAAAAACCATTGGCGAGTTTGAATACACTCACAGCGAAAAATTAGGCGATGCATTTGAATACCTGCTTTCGGTAATGGGTTCACAAGGCGATGCCGGACAGTTTAGAACACCACGGCACATCATTGATTTTTTAGTCGCCATCCTTAACCCTTCAAAGAACGATACGATACTTGACCCCGCCTGTGGCACGGCTGGCTTTTTGATTTCTGCCTTCAAGCACATTAAAGAACAGAATAAAAAAGGATTGACACCGGACGAGCGCAAGAAGTTAATTCAAAACTTTATTGGCTACGATATTTCACCCGACATGGTGCGCCTCAGTTTGGTGAATTTGTATTTACACGGATTTTCTGATCCTCACATTTACGAATACGATACACTAAGCAGCGAAGATCGTTGGAACGAAAGCTTTGATGTGATTCTCGCCAACCCGCCTTTCATGAGCCCGAAGGGCGGCATACGGCCACACAAAAAATTTAGCATTGACAGCAACCGCAGCGAAGTGTTGTTTGTGGATTACATAGCCGAGCATCTTAACCCCAAAGGCAAATCAGGCATCATTGTACCCGAAGGTGTGATATTTCAAAGTGGCACAGCCTACAAAGACTTGCGCAAAATGTTGGTGGAGAGTTACCTCTATGCCGTGGTGAGTTTACCGGCTGGTGTGTTTAATCCGTACAGTGGTGTAAAAACTTCTATGCTGTTAATGGATAAAGAAGTTGCTAAAAAGAGAAATGAAATTCTCTTTATAAAAATTGACAATGATGGCTACAACTTGGGGGCACAACGGGCAGCCGTTAAAGGTAGTCAGTTAGAGGAGGCAATTGAATTGGCTCACTCTTTTGTAAATACAGGCGAACACAAAGAATCTTTGATTGCTCATGCAGTGGCCAAAAATGAAATCGCTAAAAGTGGAGATTATAATTTAAGTGGTGAGCGCTACAAAGTATCACTTAAAGTCTATGACGAATCCAATTTCAAAAAGCTTGGAGATATTTGCGATTTCAAAAGAGGACCTTTTGGAGGGAGTTTGAAAAAGGAAATCTTTGTTGAAGACGGTTATGCGGTCTATGAACAGACGCATGCCATATATAATCAGTTTGAAGACTTTAGATACTTTATTTCTGAGGAAAAGTTTTTAGAGATGAAGGGGTTCGAGGTAAAAGCAAATGAACTTATTATGAGTTGCTCGGGAACAATGGGCAAAGTCGCTATAGTTCCAAATAATGCACCTAAAGGAATAATCAATCAAGCACTTTTGAAACTCACACCCTCTAAAGAAATTTCCTCTCTATATCTAAAACTCTTAATGGAAAGTGAGCCTTTTCAAGGAGCACTGAATGAAACAGTAATGGGTGTGGCTATTAAAAATGTGGCTTCAGTAAAAGTCTTGAAAGAACTTCAAATCCCCCTTCCTCCCTTATCCATTCAGCAAGAAATAATAGCCGAAATAGAAGGCTATCAAAAAATCATTGATGGCGCTAAGGCCGTAGTAGAAAACTACAAACCCAAAATTGATATTGACCCAGAGTGGGTGATGGTGGAGTTGGGGAAAATTATTGATGAATTAGAGACAGGGGTTAGTGTAAACTCTGAAAGCAGAACTATTCGTAATAAGGAAAAAGGTGTTCTGAAAACAAGCTCAGTAACTTACGGGGTGTTCAAGCCTGAGGAACACAAAACCATTCTTGAGAATGAATATGATCGTGCAAAATGCAATCCGAGGAAAGACTCAATAATTATTAGTAGAATGAATACTGAGAATATGGTCGGAGCTAGTGCCTACATTGACGAAGACTATCCAGACTTATTTCTGCCAGATCGTTTATGGCAGACAGTAATAACTCGCAAGGACGTATCTGCTAAATATATTCAACTTGTTATTTCATCTGAGGAATACAGAAAGATGATTACCGATATATGTGGAGGGACAAGTGGAAGCATGAAAAATATCTCCCAAAAGAATTTTTTTACAATTAATGTTCCTCTTCCCTCTCTTAGTATACAACATAAAATTGTAGCCCAAATCGAAAAGGAACAAGCCTTGGTCAATTCCAACAAGCAACTCATTGAAATATTTGAGCAGAAGAAAAAAGATAGGATCGCTAAAGTTTGGGGAGCCAGTTAACAGGTAAACTATTATTCAAACGGATTGCCGATGGAATCAAAAATACTACTGGGTAAAATTCTTCAGCGATTTGAAGATCAAGGATATGCTAAGGTTGATGGTTATAATCGATTTGATCTGGTTAAATCAGGTGAAACGTTTGCCACTGTTCTAAGACAAAAAGGCACCGAAGCCAAAGTGGATTTTAAAAGGCTCTTAATCGGTATTGATTTCTACAAAGAAAATAATTCGGCCTACGATGAAGGGCCAACCGCACTGAGACGAGCCGGAATTACGCACATAACAAGTCCTGTATTTTCATTACTTCACTTACTTAAGAAAGCAGCCTACAAGTAAAAATAAAATTCGAAGACCTTAAGATCATATTGAATATGAAAAAGATTTTTAATCCTGAACCTATTGACATCAAAAATAATCCTGACATAACAGAGAAAATCATTCAGGATATTATAGCAGAGAACCCTTCTATTATAGGATTAGGCGATCTTGTTCTTAAGGATAAGGAGCGCATTCTTCCAAAGTCGGGCCGTTTAGATTTACTCATGCAAGACCCGGAATCAAGCAGGCGCTATGAAATAGAACTTCAATTAGGTAAAACGGATGAGAGTCACATAATAAGAACTATTGAATACTGGGACATCGAAAGAAAGAGATATCCGCAGTATGATCATTGTGCTGTTATCATTGCAGAAGAAATAACAAGCAGATTTCTCAATGTGATTAGTCTGTTCAATGGTTCTATTCCATTAATTGCTATTCAAATGAAGGCGTATAAGTTTGATGACCAAATCGGGTTAATATTTAACACCGTATTGGATGAATCAAGACTTGGCCTGGTTGATGAAGATGAGGAAGTTCAGGAAATAACCAATCGTGACTTTTGGCTTAAGAGGGGTACCGATGATACCTTGAAAATGGCGGATGAAATTCTCGAAATTGTAAATAGTATTACACCGGGCTACGCCCTCAAGTACAACAAATTTTACATCGGCCTCGCCAAAGATGGCCAACCAGACAATTTTGCAATCTGTCGCCCCAAGAAAAATTATATGCGCATCGAACTTCGCATACCCAAGTCCACCGAAATGGATAACATCATCGAGAAAAGTGCCCTCGAAGAAATGGACTACGACTCAAGATGGGGCCGCTATCGAATTCTGTTAAATAAAGGTGATATAAAAAAGCATCATGATGTGATAAAGAATTTTCTAACGCTTGCTAAGAATGGGTAGTAACAACAAGTTGATTATATTAATGCGACATTTTTAACCCAGCCTTGGTTCGTATCTTCATCAAGCAAAATAGTGTGTTTCGTGAGGACACGAACCAGGGGCAGAAGCTTTCAGTAAGGATGATCAGTCAGTGTGGAGAAGAGACTACTGCGTTTTAACAGTTTTTTAGAAAGATATACAGGTAATGGAGAAGTTATACGATATCACCTTTTGGAGCGAGCAACCGTGGCTAAACACGGGCGGAACTCGTAACAAAAAAATTTATCTCAACCCGGCAGATAACGAACTCTATTATTTTAAGCAGTCGCTGAAGAAGGAAAAAAAAGATTACAAATACGAATTCTGGTCAGAGATCATCGCGTATGAAATTGGCAAGATGTGTGGGTTCAATATCCTTCCCTACCATGTGGCCGTGCGGGGTAATCAAGTAGGGTGTATATCAAAGTCCATGATCAATCCCGATAAGGAAGAGTTAGTCGAAGGCGGCAGGTATATTCAAGCTTTCGACAACACATTCAATCCTGAAGATCGGTCGCTACGGAATCAATACACATTTGAATTAATCATAGCTTCTCTAGCATCTTTAAAGCTGGATAAGTATTATGAGCACTTTATCGAAGTCTTGGTCTTTGATGCTCTTATTGGAAACAGCGACCGTCACCAGGAAAACTGGGCATTTATCACTAGCCATACTTTGTTATCAAAGTCTTTGGCTGATTTTGAGTTTTCAATTGAGCATGAGAAATTCCTTGAAGCCGCTCCAAAATTGGTTAAGAAATTTCTTCAGACAGTTTATCTTGTGAGAGGGAAACTGAGGCCAGAGTACAAAAAATTAAGGCTTACCTCTCCCAAGTACACAAAGTTTTCGCCCATCTACGACAACGGTTGTAGCTTTGGCCGTGAGCTTGTGGACGACAGAGTATTGGAAATGATCAACGACCCAACCCTCATTGAAAAATACGTTAAAAAGGGAGAAAGTGAAATTCACTGGCAAGGCAAGAAGGTAAGCCATTTTATTTTGCTGGATAGTCTGTTGAAAGAAGAAGATTTCAAGCAAATGGTGGAATCCCCCATAAAGAGGATAATTGAAAAGTTTGACGAGAAGACCGCAACTGAACTTATAAACCAGGTTGACGTTGAACTGCCAGAAGATTGCGAATACATCAAAATACCTTCGGAAAGGAAGCAACTGATTTGTAAATTGGTAGTTTCGCGGTTTAATTTGTTAAAAGCACTGATCGGAGGAAAGTAAAGTGAAAGAGATAGGTCATATATATCTAAGCTGGCGGAGGGGCCAGGGCGAAAGAAGGCACATTGTTGGTGTTTTGAAGAAGAACATTACCCAGGGTGCGCGCTTTTCCTATCTACAAAAAGGAGTAGATGCCGCTAAGCTGGAAGGTTTTACACCCTATCCAGAGTTTCCGGAAACAACCAAGGAATACACTGATAATGTAGAAGAAATTTTTGGTCAGCGTATTACAAAATCAGAGCGATCTGATATTACAGACTTTCTTGATTTTTGGGAAATTGATCCCAAGTTTAAAGACCAAAAATTCTATTTATTGGCTCACACTCAGGGGTTAAATCCCACCGACAACTTCGAGTTTTTGGCAGACTACAACCCAGTTAAATCACTTCGGTTTCTGACAGATTTGGCGAGTCTTAGTGTGTTGAAATTACCAGCTGGAAGCATTGAAAAAGGGGATAAGCTTACCTACCAATTAGAATCTGATAATCCACACGATAAAGAGGCCGTTAAAGTTTTTAAGGGAGAAACTCTTGTAGGTTACATCAAAAAGATTCACTGCAAAGTGTTTTATAAACCTCGAGCAAGCAAACTCAAGCTTACTGTTAAGGCCATAGAGCAAAACGGTGTTATGAAGCGTGTATTCGTAAAAGTAGCTGGTCAGTAAGAGTCCTTAACCCACCTTAGTTCGTGTCTTCGCGAATCAAGCAAACTCAACCCTCTCTAGCGCAAGCATCTCGCTTGTGCTTCTACTTCTGTGATGGCTGACAAAAGTCCAAGCGTGACGCTTGAACTAGGTTGGGGTGATTTCCGAGTAGAACTAAATGAAGGATTGCAGGTCGGAGACCAACAATAATAACGAAACTTTTTTGATTTTCTTTTTCAGTTTGAGAGAGTGCATTCCTAATTTGTAACTACTCGATTTGCTTACTTTCGAACAGCAAAATTCTATTCCTTTGATTTACTAGATTTGGTAGATCCTTTTTCCAATATGGCTATACACAGAAATTCCGGATTGTTGATCTAGCAAAAAGATCATGTTTTGGTATTCCCTTAAGTGAGTGTAAACAGGTGGAACCTTAGCTTTTAAAGTATCTGTGTAGAATTCAATAACAACTTCTTTTGTGATTGGATTGACTTTTTTGATAGACGCATCTGCGGCATCAAAAAGCCAAAGCTTATTATCATTACTTGGACAGACCAAAGTCGGCTGAATAGCCCACGAGGGTTCTAACAGGTATTCTTTTCCATTCTCAAAATAACGGCCGTAGATCCAGTATTTTTGGTTTACATGACTATATAAAAAAATGGAAGGATGATACCAGGGCTCTAGCAATGTCGTGTTCTTACCTTTTAAAGTGGCCATTAACTTCCCTTGTGCGTCAAATTTTTTGATCACATTGTTCTTTGACACGATAAAGAAATTGCCCAGCCGATCAACCGTTGCACAGATAACTTCAGCACTCTTAATTTCTTTAATTTTTTTACCGATCTGCTGGCCGTTTACGAAGCAACAGGAAAACAACGTGAAAAAGAAAAAGCAAATTATTTTACTAATTGACATGGCGATAGGTCTTCAAAGCAACTGCCTGTCCGTCAAACTCTGCATAAGTGTTGAAATGAACCCACTCTCCTAAATTGATGTAGCGACTATTTACGCCCACTTCCAGGTCAAGTGGTAAGTGACGATGTCCAAAAACATAGAAATCGTGGTGCGTCTCTTTTTCAATTGTCTTGCAATAGGAGAGCAGGAATTCATTTTCTTCCCCATTGAAT
>VYLB01000609.1_pt1 | contig 9995 bp, 7 predicted proteins | sample 5114431 | NCBI WGS metagenome assembly VYLB01 (sample SAMN12291786, study PRJNA351875) | freshwater metagenome | isolation source: freshwater lake | place: USA: Michigan, Gull Lake | collected 2013-08-08
GCTTACCGTTGGCCAGAACTTAGCTTCCTTCACAAATGAAAGTGGGTAAGCAGCTTTTTGCCTGCTGTAGGGACGATTCCAACTATCGGCTGTAATGACTGCTGCAGTATGAGGAGCGTGTTTCAATACATTGTTCTCTTTGTCTGCTTTGCCTTCTTCTACTTCACGGATTTCATTTCTAATTTCTATCAATGCATCAACAAAGCGATCCATCTCTGCCTTGGGTTCGCTCTCGGTCGGCTCGATCATGATGGTACCAGCTACCGGGAAGGAAACGGTGGGGGCATGGAAGCCATAATCCATGAGTCGCTTTGCAATATCCTCTACCTCTACTCCAAACTTTTTAAAGTCGCGGCAATCCACAATCATTTCGTGCGCACAACGGCCTTGTGTGCCGGTGTATAGAATTTTATAATGGCCACTCAATCTTTCCTTGATGTAGTTTGCAAAACCTTCACTTCCCATCATGGCGATATAGGCGTAAGAGATAGCCAAGATGCTAGCGCTTCCCCATGGTGCGCCAGATACTGCGCTGATCGCTTTTTCTCCTCCCGTTTTTACAACTACATGACCTGGAAGAAAAGGTCTCAATTTATCGTTACAACAAATCGGACCCATGCCAGGACCGCCACCTCCGTGTGGGATACAAAATGTTTTATGAAGATTGAGGTGACAAACATCCGCACCGATGTTAGCGGGTGATGTTAAGCCCACTTGCGCATTCATGTTTGCTCCGTCCATATAAACCAATCCACCATTTTGGTGAATCGTTTCACAGATGTCGACAATGGCTTCTTCAAAAACACCATGCGTTGATGGATAGGTCACCATCAAACATGCCAGATTATTTTTGTACTGTTCTGCTTTCGCTTTTAAATCGGCTACATCTATTTTTCCTTCAGCATCTGATTTCGTGACGACCACTTCCATGCCAGCCATTACTGCACTGGCTGGATTTGTTCCATGAGCCGATGAAGGAATCAATGCGATGTTCCGATGATGATCACCTCTGTTTTGGTGGTAGGCTCTGATCACCATCAATCCTGCATATTCACCTTGTGCCCCGCTGTTGGGTTGCAGTGAAATTCCTGTAAACCCAGTAATCTCTTTTAACCAAATCTCCAGATTAGAAATCATTTCTGAATAGCCTAGTGTTTGATCACTTGGTGCGAAAGGATGAATTTGTCCCATCTCAGGCCATGTTACCGGAATCATTTCGGTTGTAGCATTTAACTTCATGGTGCAAGAGCCCAATGAAATCATCGAATGCACCATGGATAAATCTTTGCTTTCTAATTTTTTGATATAGCGCAGCATTTCATGCTCGCTGTGATGTGAGTTAAAAATAGGATGAGTTAAGAAATCGGATTTTCTAACTAACGAAGCCGGAAGATTGGTTGTAGACTTCTCGCCATTCGTTGAGGAAGAAACGCCAAATACTTTCAAGATTGTTTGAAGGTCTTTCAAGGAAGTCGTCTCATCCAATGAAATTCCTACATGGCTATCACTAAAATAACGGAAGTTCAGTTCATGCTTAATGGCTTCCCGCTCAATCGCTTTCTTATCCGCCACAGCAATTTTAAGCGTATCAAAGTAGGCAGCGTTTACTTGTTTAAACCCAGCCGCTTTCAAATTTGATTCCAGAACATTAGCAAGGCCATGTATTCGACCAGCGATTTTTTTCAATCCTTCAGGGCCGTGATACACCGCGTACATGCTGGCCATTACGGATAATAAAACTTGTGCAGTGCAAATATTGGAGGTTGCTTTTTCTCTGCGAATATGTTGCTCACGCGTTTGCAGAGCCATTCGATAACCAGGATTGCCTTGAGCGTCTTGCGAAATGCCAATAATTCTTCCCGGCATTTGTCTTTTGAATTCATCTTTAGTTGCGAAAAAAGCAGCATGAGGGCCACCGAAGCCCATGGGCACTCCGAAGCGTTGCGAACAGCCTACCACTACATCTGCGCCCATTTCACCTGGCGATTTTACCAACAGCAAACTCATTAGGTCGGCACCCATCACCACAAAAACTTCTTTCTCATGAGCAGACTCAATCATTGATGTATAGTCTTTTACTTCGCCATTGTTGTTCGGATTTTGAATATAGATTCCAAACAGGTTAGCTTCTGTAATGTCTAATTTTGTGAGGTCACCTACAATGAGTTCAACACCAATAGGATTTGCGCGCGTTTTCAGCAAGTCAATTACTTGGGGAAAAGTATGTTCATCAACAAAAAATTTATGTGCATCTTTTTTAGATGCTTTCTTTGATGCGTATAAAAGATGCAGTGCTTCAGCGGCAGCGGTTGCCTCGTCCAACAATGACGCGTTGGCGATTTCCATACCCGTCAAGTCGATGACCATCGTTTGATAATTGATCAATGCTTCCATCCTGCCCTGGGCAATTTCTGCCTGATAGGGTGTATAAGCTGTATACCACCCTGGGTTCTCTAAAATATTTCTAAGAATGACTCCCGGAGTAATGCAGTTATAATATCCGGTGCCTATATAAGACTTATAGATCTTGTTTTTGGAAACCATCTTTTTGAATTCGTTTAAGAATTCAAACTCCGATTGTGCAGCTGGCAAGTTCAACGCCTTTTTCAAGCGGATGTTGGCCGGCACTGTTTGGTCGATCACTTCATCCACTGATTTGGCTTTTACCACCTTTAGCATTTCAGCTATTTGTGTAGCACTAGGTGCATTGTGTCGCGACTCAAATTTTTCGGAGTAAAGGGGATCGATGTTCATAAAAAAACTTATCTCTTAATCTTAAAACTTATCGAAGAACAAAACGGATGGGGAAATGTTCCCAGTTCCCGGTTACAAGTTTGAAATCCTTCTACCTGAACTTGAAACTAGAAACTGGCAACCTTAGAACCTTTCAAACTGCGAAAAGAAGAAACTTCCCTCAATCTCCGCATTAGCATCTGAATCAGAGCCATGGATCGCATTAGCGTCAATCGACTTAGCAAATAGTGCGCGTATAGTGCCCGGTTCTGCTTTTTTTGGATCCGTTGCACCAATCAGTTTGCGAAAATCCTCTACTGCGTTAGCTTTTTCAAGGATCATCGGAACAATGGCACCTGATGACATGTAGCTAACCAGTTCGCCATAAAAAGATCGCTCTTTGTGAATTTCATAAAATTTGCCAGCCAATTCGCTGCTCAATCTTGTCTTCTTCATTGCAACAATGCGGAAGCCTGCCTCTTCAATCATTTTGATAATTGCACCTGAATTATTTGCTATAGTTGCATCAGGCTTAAGCATTGTAAAAGTTCTGTTTCCTGCCATTTTAGTTTGTTTTTTGAGGTTTTTTAGTTGAATAATTCGGGCGCAAAAGTATTAAAAGAACAGGGAACATAGAAGCCCGAATCCAGAATCATTGATTATTTTTGCCCCCTTAAATGAAAGACCTGGAAGGACTGAAAACACTACTCGCATCACCGAAGAAAGTGGTAATTGTGACCCACTTTAAGCCGGATGCAGACGCCTTGGGTTCCTCGCTGGGTTTGGCAGGCTATTTAGCACAAAAAGGCCATTCCGTTGCGGTAATCAGCCCAAGCGATTACCCTGACTTTTTGACTTGGATGCCTGGCAAAGAAATGGTTATTGCCTTGACAAAGGACTCAACAGCTCTGCTGCAAAAAGCAAAAGCGTTGACCGAGGCCTGTGACGTCCTCTTTTGCCTAGATTTTTCAAGTTTGAAAAGGATAAATGAAGTTGGAGAGATGGTGAAAACATCTACCGCAAAAAAGGTGATGATAGACCACCATCTGGAACCTGAGAAATTTGCCGATTTTGAGAAGTGGGATGTCAGTTCTGCATCAACAGCAGAGTTGATTTTTGAACTGATCGATGAATGGGGAGATCGTGAGTTAATTGATCAAGACATTGCTAACTGTTTGTATGCAGGACTGATGACCGATACTGGTGGATTCAGGCATAATAACACCACACACAAAGAATTTTTGATTGCCTCCGAGTTGGTGAGCAGAGGGGCGAATCCAAGTGAAGTAGCTAAGCAAATATACGATACCAACTCACTAGATCGTTTGCGTCTGACAGGCTATGCACTCAGCCAAAAGCTGGTTGTGTTGCCAGAGTATAACACGGCTTATATGACACTTACATGGGAGGAACTCAAGCAGTTTGGTTCACAAACTGGGGATACTGAGGGTCTTGTTAATTACGGCCTTTCCATTAAGGGTATTAAAATGGCCGTATTGATGTATGACCGTAAGGAAGAAATAAAATTGTCTTTTCGTTCGTTAGCAGATTTTGATGTGAATGCCCTGGCGCGCAAACATTTTGAAGGCGGAGGACACAAAAATGCCTCAGGGGGGCAGTCAAAACAAAATCTAGAGGAGACTTTGAAGAAATTTTTGGCGATCTTGCCGGAATATAAAGAAGCTTTAAACAAGTAATATACCAATTCTATTTCAAATAAAACCACACAATGAAAAATTCACTTATTGCCGTTCTTTTCGTATCTCTTTTTGTTGCCGCTTGCAGTGGTTCTAAAGAGACACCTTCCGGTTACAAATTCAATGTCGTTCGCAAAGGAGATGGCGTCAAAATAGATTCCGGCAAATTTGTCGTGATGAATTTGCGGTTCATGGATGGTAAAGACTCCGTTTGGAACGATTCAAAGAAGAATGGCTTTCCGGCTGTTATTCAGATGCAGGGAACGGTACCTAAAGGCGATGCTGTCTTAGAAGTCATCAAAATGCTGTCGAAGGGAGATAGCGTTGTTTTTAAGGTTCCCGCCAAGAAACTGTTTGAAAACACCTTCCGCCAGCCTTTACCGTTTTCAGTTGACTCTACATCATCGTTCACTTTCCAGATTGGTTTGTCTGCCGTTCTCAATCAGGAGGAAATGAATAAACTACAGACCGAACTGATAGCGAAGCAAAATGAAAAGATGCTTCAGGATCAAAAAGTGCAGTTGGAGAAGGATATTACAGCCATTGACGATTTCTTGAAAGCAAAAAATGTAACAGCTCAAACTACCGCTTCTGGGCTTAGGTATATTATAACAAAACCCGGAATAGGTGAAAATGCAAAGGCGGGACAGCAAGTGAAAATTGACTATTTGGGGTACTTATTAAACGGCAAGTATTTCGATACAAGTATTGAATCGGAGGCGAAAAGAAATAACATCTTGACCCAAGGGCGCTCGTACTCTCCGCTAGAATTGACAGTGGGTGCGCAACAAGTAATACCAGGTTGGGAAGAAGCTATTCAATTGATGAATAAGGGATCCAAGATGACTGTCTATATTCCCTCTACGTTAGCCTATGGTAATCAACGAAGAGGTGAAGTGATTGCTGAAAACTCTGTTTTGGTGTTTGATATGGAGTTGATAGAAGTTAAGTAATAGTAAAATGAAATATCTGGTTTTTTTATTGTTGGCAACAGTTGTCGGCTTGTCTGGATGTAGTACCGACACACCCAAGTCCGTCACTTTCGAAGAGCAGCTAGCTAAAGACAGAGCAGCCATCGATTCCTATCTCGTTAGCAAGGGAATTGCAGGATTGACTGATCCTGATGATTATGGCGTAAAATACGTAGTCAATGTAGACGGCACAGGGATTAAGCCGCTCGGTGCGTCCGACTCAGTTACTGTAAATTACACGGCAAGATTATTGCCTGCTGAAACGGAGGTTGAAAAATCGACCGCTCCAGTTCGCTTTTTATTGGGGAATTTGATTCCGGGTTGGCAAATTGGACTTCCGCTAATAAAAGAAGGATCAAAAGCCAATTTTTATGTTCCTTCTGGTTGGGCGTATGGATCAGCTCAGCAGGGAACCATTCCTCCAAATTCGAATTTGATTTTTGAGATCGAGTTGTTAAAAGTATTTCCGCAACTCAGAAAAGATACACTCGCGATTAATGATTACCTGGTTGTTAAAGAAATCAAAAATGTGCTCAAGGGACCTGAGGGGTTGAAATACATTATTACTTCTTTGGGAACTGGTGTGAAACCAGTTTCAACAAGCACTGTTACGTTTTCGTATACTGGGCGAGTTATGAACATAAACAGTGCCACCCCCTTCGGTCAACAAAGTTTGCCATCGGATTTCGCATTGAGCGGCCTCATTAAAGGGCTTAGACTTGGGATACCATTGATTCCAGTCGGGACCAAAGCCACTTTTTATATTCCTTCAACCCTTGGTTACGGATTACGTGGCAGTGGGTCGATTCCGAGCAATGCAAATTTAATTTTTGAAATAGAGTTGACGGGTAGTAAATAGTTTTTCTTCGATAAATCAATGAAAGGCTTTCTTTCGGTCGCAGCAATTTTTATTTTATTTGCCCGATGCAGCGAGGAGAAAGTAAATTTGGCCTATAAAGACCAATTGAAGAAAGACATTTCATTGATCGATGAATACCTTGCTGCTAATAACATTACAGCCGAAGCAGATACCTCGCAGATACCTCTGGTCTGAGGTATTCAATCGCTACAAAAGGGTCGGATTTCAAACCGCAACTTGTAGATTCTATCCAAGTCAACTATTCGCTTTTCTTGCTCAAGGGCGACTCCATTTTTACAAATGGCCAGAACACCTTCTTGCTTAGTAAATTGATTCGTGCGTGGCGCATTGCGCTGCCGCTGGTTGGCGAAGGTGCAAAGTTAAGATTGTTCGTGCCCTCTGGCTTGGCCTACGGCAATTATAGAACAGGTCCCATACCGGCCAACTCCAATTTGATCTTTGATATTGAATTGAAGAAAGTTATTCGTGACTACACAAGTCAATTAACTCGGGACGTGCTTGCAATTGATGCTTTCCTGCTCTCGAAAAACATTGTAGCGCGCAAAGATGCCGCCAATCTTCGGTATGTAATTACCAGTGCTGGTGGTTCCACTGCGTTGGCACCACTTTTAACTGACTCGGTTGTTTTAACCTACACGGCGAACAAGAAATTTCAAAGGGTCTGAGGCTAAACGCGCGCTCCACGTTGCCGGCCTGGAAAATTGTGTTGCCCTTACTTCGTGAGAGGACGAAGGCGACTATTTATATTCCTTCTGGATTGGGTTACGGTGCTTATGGCAAAACAGGCGTATCGCCTTACACTAATTTGATCTACGAAGTGACAGTCGATAAGGTAATCCGAAAGTAAATGGAACTTTGCTTCGCTACAAATAACCTTCACAAAATTCAGGAGGTGCAAGCGATTTTAGCCGGTCGACATACCATTCGTGGCCTTGCTGATATTGGATGTACCGAGGAACTGCTCGAAGAGCAAGACACGATTCTCGGAAATTCTTTTCAGAAAGCAGACTATGTTTTCAGAACGTATCAAGACAACATGAATTTGGTTTTGTCTAAACTGAGCAATACCGATAATAGAAAGGCGCAATTCCGAACGGTGATTACGCTCGTTACGGCTTCTACAACTCAGCAATTTGAAGGAACACTGAATGGGACGATTCTCACTGAAAAGAGAGGAGCCGGAGGGTTTGGTTACGATCCCATTTTTTTACCAGATGGATACAACAAAACACTTGCCGAGATGAGTGCTGAGGAGAAAAACCAAAAAACTTCAAGCGACATACCTCCGGGTGTAATCCAGAGGCGTGTAGCTTGAAGCATGTGGCTTGAAGCCACTATTGAAGAAAAACTACGCCTTTACCGTCTTTACCTCAGGTTTGGAATTCGAGTCTTTACTTTTATCAAAATCAACCACAATAGGAGCAGCAATGAATATGGAGGAGTAAGTTCCTATTCCGATCCCCACCAGCAAGGCAAAAGAGAACCCGCGCAACACTTCACCACCAAAAATTAAAAGTACAACTACAACTATCAACGTTGTTCCGGAAGTAATCAATGTTCTGCTTAGTGTGCTATTAATTGCATCATTGAAGATTCTGTTTCGATCGTGGCTTGATCCAAACGCAATAAACTCACGAATACGATCGAAGATAATTACCGTGTCATTGATCGAGTAACCAATGACGGTTAGTATAAGCGTATCGTGTATCAATGCAATGATAGCACCTGCGCTGTATTGCCACTTGCGGAAGCGAACAAGTATGTACAGGAAGATCGCAATAATGGAGAATAATCCAGCTTCTAATGCCGAGCCCTTGATATCATCGGCAATAGTGGCGCCCACCTTTGATGACGAAGAAATAGTAAAATGAGTATCATCAATTTGTGCATCGTTTTCAGAGTATTGTAAGCCACTAAATTTCGATACACCGTCAATCAATGCCGCTTTCACTTTATCATCGGCCTTGTCGGACTCATCACCAATCAAATAAGATGTAGTCACTTTCATGACTTTGTCATTGCCGAAGTTTTTCACTTCCGTACCAGCATTTTCAAAACCACTTGCGAGTGCAACTTTTACGTCAGTTGCTACTACGGGTTTGCTAAATGACACGATATAAGATCGACCTCCTTTAAAGTCCACTCCCATATTTAAACCTCTGACAGCTATAAGAGCAAGCCCGATGATGATCACGGTACTTGAGAAGATATATGCAATCTTTCTGTTACCGATGAAGTTAAATCGTCTCCCTTGCGTGTCATCCATTCAATGATTACTCTAGAAATGTAAACCGAAGAAAAGAACGAAGTGGCGATACCAATCATCAATACAATGGCAAAACCTTTCAGTGGTCCTTGACCAAGAACGAAAAGAAACATGGCAGTGAGGAATGTGGTAATGTTAGAGTCAAATATGGAAGAAAAGGCGCGTTCGTATCCTTTACGAATCGCGTCCACCAATTTTCTGCCCTGCGCAAGTTCTTCTTTAATACGTTCATAAATCAATACGTTCGCGTCAACTGCCATACCCATCGTAAGCACAATACCTGCCATACCAGGCAGCGTAAGGGCTGCGTTAAACTGTGCTAATATTCCAAGGATAAAGAAGATGTTGAACAAAAGTGCAATGTTGGCCACCCAGCCTCCTTTCGAGTAGTAGGCAATCATAAACAAAACAACAATGCCGAGTCCACAAGCCATTGAAATCAAACCCTGGTTTTGCGCCACTTTTCCCAATCCCGCTTTCAATACGTTTGCTAAATCCTTTGCTTCTTCATTGGTAAACGAACCAGTGATCTGTGAGTTACCATTTGGAATTTCTCCGTTTACCGAAGGAGCGGTATACACATAGTTATCTAACACAATAGCGATTCGGCCTTGTGGTTGTTTCGCTGCTGCCGCTGCTGTTACTTTTGCCCACGTCTTTGAGCCGGCTGCATTCATTGTCATGCTCACCGCTGGGCGAGCAAACTGATCGAAATCCAAACGTGCGTCATTGATTACTTCGCCTGTTAACAATGGTTTTCCACTGCGCCCAACATTTACAAAATTGAGTTGAATGTCATCCACACCAGGAGTTACTTCGGGGGTTGACTTTACATCCCAAAATAAGCCAACCGTACGGGGTAGCAGTGCACGCACATCGGCTCTTCTAAAAATGGCGTTAATCACAGCCGTGTCTTTCACTTGGTAATAAAATGGCAACGATTGGCTGCTGAGTGCAAACAGCGGAGAGGAAGTAGCCGCGCGAAGTGAATCCAACGCGTTTGTGCTAGTGCTATCTTTCGAAGCAGTACTCAGCGCTTCTTCAAGAGCCGACTTTACCGTATCTGATTTCGCATCTTGTGTTTTTGCGGGGGCATCAGAGGTAGTGGCAGCGATGGCTTCAGATTTCTTTTCGTTCTGTTCCTTCAGTAATAATTGATTGATTGCTCCTAATGACTGGCTCAATTGAGGATCGAAAGGCTCTACAATTTCCCAGAACTCAAGTCGGGCAACACCTTGTAACAATTTGCGCACACGCTGGGGGTTGTCTGCTCCAGGAATCTCAATCTGAATTCGACCTGTGCCCTGTAATCGTTGAATGTTGGGTTGCGAAGTTCCAAATTGATCGATACGTGTTTTTAGAATAGTGAAAGAGCGGTCAATAGCACTTTCAATTTCGTCATTCAAAAATTTCATGACGGCTGCATCGTCATCAGAAAGCTTTACGCG
>VYLB01000530.1_pt1 | contig 9990 bp, 10 predicted proteins | sample 5114431 | NCBI WGS metagenome assembly VYLB01 (sample SAMN12291786, study PRJNA351875) | freshwater metagenome | isolation source: freshwater lake | place: USA: Michigan, Gull Lake | collected 2013-08-08
GGACAGAAATTCAAGCCCTCGGACAGACTACCCACTGTCTATTAGGTGAAAGCTTAATAGATAAGGTAACTGGATGAACAGGGAATCCCTCGCTTTTAGCGATGGGAGCGTCAATAGCAGTTGTCGGCGCTGCTCCAGTGTAATGTACCTCTCGAACTTTGGGAGAAGAAGTTTTGTGACCAACTCGCCTATGGTTGCGGGACTTTGCAGAATAATAAAGTTATTAATCGCGTATTCTACAGCCAAAGCTGGTGTTGTCGTACTGGTTAAGGCGAAGCTTATAAAGACGTTCGTATCGATAACTATGGGTTCACGATTCATCTACTAAAAGCTCTTCCAACTTCTCATCAGTCAATCCCTGACTCTTGGCATAAGCACGAATTTCATTCACCACTTCCATCAAGGCTTGGGTGGTTTCGTCTTGTTCGTTCCCCGTCATCTCATGATTCTCGATTGTGAAATCGACACACGCATGAGCGGACAAGCCTAACTGCTCGATCGCTGTGGGAATCTCGCTAATTTTAACGTTTCGGATCGTTGCTTTCATATTTTCAAAGTAGCACAAATACAAACTTAAAACAACCCTCTCATTACTTTTTGCTCGGTTTCCTTCTTAATCTTGAGTGTAGCGTGTAGTGTAGCGTGTAGGGTGCGTTACGCTAACGCTAACGCACCAATCCCAGTTAGAAACCCAACATTATTGACGACATTGGTGTGGTTGGGTTTCGCTCAAGCGTCGCTAATATTTGACAGACAAGAGTTATTATTGCTCAACCCAACCTACGGCTACTTAAATTTCCTAGCAAGAGTCTGTCAAGGTCTCTGTTTTGGATTGCAATCTTTACCGATGAGATAAAAGCAGACCACAGGGGAATTTTTCCCAGCACATATAAGCAAATTTGTCAAGATGCTGGAAAAATTTTCTTTGCTTTTGCGATCGATTATCGATAGCGTTTTCAGAGAACTTCTCCGAAGACGTTTTCGCGGCACTAAAGCTCTGCAAGAATTATCACTTTAAGCGGTGACATTTTCTGTTTCTGCTGGTTGAATTTCCGGCATTTCTACTTTAATTAAACTCACTCTAGCACGATAAAGTAATTTTTCCCCATGACGATAGCCCCGATAACGAACTATAACGGGTGTACCAATTGCTGCTTGACCATCGATCAATTGATGGATTTGCGGATCGTAACCGACATGATCACCGACACTGTCAATTGGTTGCACTCCCCAGCGCTCCAGTAACTGCATAATCGGTTTAACTAGGGAGAGGATTTTGACGGCTGCTAGGTTGGGATTTTTGCGGGCAACGGCCTCGGCCGTGGGCCATTGAACTAACCAAGATTCGATCGCTTCGATGCTTTGACGTTGAAATTCTGCGGCTAATTCTTCTTTTTGCTGGTCTAATTTTTGCTGTAAATTTTGATACTCTTGTTCGATAATTTTTGATTCCCCTGAACGATACTCTGTCCCCATCGTCGGGATTTGAAAATGAGCGAGGAGATCGCTAACTGGCAGCTGCAGCGCATTAGCTAATTTCACCAAAGATTCAGAGGATAATTTGGAGATTAAGCCATGGCGAACTCTCTGCAATTGCCAAGAAGATAGACCCGATAACCGACTCAATTCTTCCAGATTTTTACAGCCAATTTCTGCCATTAACTGCTCTAATTTTTGCCGATGATATTTATATAAGGACTCATTCATGGGACTTCTCAGCTTAAGCGATGTGTTTAGCTAAAACGGATTTAGGAGCGCGACGAACTAGACAGAGAATTGTTTCTTTACCGAGACGCTGATGAGCTGCAAAGCGATGGCAACCGGAAAAACCGTAGTAGTTACCATCCACTTCTAAAACATCGATCGGTTCTCTTAATCCCTCCTCAGCGATCGATTGCATCAACTGATTAACTTTTTCGGGATCGGTTTGTCTCGGTAAAGGACGACGAATTTGGGACAGAGGAATGTTTTTAATTTCCATAGTGTCTTCACTATAGCACATTTAGGCTAAACTGAAGATAAGTTGACTCGGTTGCTGATGCACTGGTCCGCCTCGGTGCTGGCAGTTTTCTGGCCACAGACAAGATTTTATCACCCAATCCTCTCCTTTTCTGACTATGACTATTCCTCCTATCAATGAAAAAATTATCCAGCAAAATAGCACCAATGCTTCCTATCAGCGCGGTCAGGATTATTACGATAACGGTGCAGTTATTTCTCTTTGGCAACGGGGGCAAAATCTGCAAGCTTTAGTGAGTGGTAGTGAGGTTAAACCCTATCGAGTTGCCATGGATTTTAACCAAGATAATCTTGAGAATGTCTCCTGTTCCTGTCCCTACGATTACGAAGGTTGGTGTAAGCATATTGTGGCGGTTTTATTAACCTGTTCTCGTCAACCGGAATTAATTCTCAAAAAAGCTTCTCTAGAGGAGTTAGTGACACCGATCGATGAAGGTAAATTAAGAAAATTGCTTAATCATTTAGTGGCTAAACACCCAGAAATTATCGAGACAATTGATAAATTTTTATTTCCAGCTACCCCAGTTAATAAAGCGGGAGGGAAGATAACTATTAATGTCAAAGCTTATCGTAATACTGTCCGTAATGAACTGCGGCAATCCCTGCGAGCGATCGAAGAAGATTACTACGAAGAAGATCCAATTTCTAATGAAATTTATGCCCTAGTGGATGAGGCCAAAGATTATTATCAAAAGGGAGAACCGGATAACGCGATCGCTATTTTAGAAGCAATTATTAGTGCCTGTATCGAGGAATGGGATAATTTAGAAGATTACGGTGCTGTTAATGATGATTTAAGTGCCAGAATCGATCGGGTTTTAACTGCAGCAATTTTAAGTAAAGAATTTAATCCCCAAGAAAAGCAAGATTTAAGGGAAAAGATCGAGCAATGGCAGCATGAATGGAGTGCCGATTTTGAGATGAGTTTAGCAGCCTTACAACAGGGATGGGACGATCCAGTTTTAGAGAATATTTTACGAGGAGAATCGGCTAATTTTTCAGAAATGTGGTCAGAGAATATCCCCGATTATGCCCAAACATTAACTTCTATTCGCTTAGAAATTTTCGAGAAACAGGAAAAAGATCAGGAGTATTTGAATCTAGCTTTAGCTTCAGGACAAGTGATAGAATACCTAACTAAGTTAGTCTATCTCGATCGCATTGATGCAGCGATGGCAGCGGCCAAAAACATGATAACTAAAAACGATGAAGCTTTCTTTTTTGCCAAAGCTTTACGGGATGAATCCGCTCCAGAATCCGCTCTAATAATTGCCCAGATTGGTCTAAATTTGCCAGGAAATTATTATTATCAATTAGCTCTCTGGACAAGTGAACTAGCGCAATCTTTAGGGGATATAGATATAGCTTTGGCTGCTAGAATTAAGGCATTTCAAGACCAACCTTACTTTTCCCATTACCAAAAAATTGAGTCTTTAGCTGGGGAAGATTGGCCCGATTTAAAATTAGACTTGTTAGATTACTTGCGCGAGTTTAGCGGTGGACGTTCCACAGAGGCTAAAATTGATATATTTCTCCACGAAAATTTAGTTAGAGATGCAATTGAAGTGGTTTCTGGTAATTCCTATGTGCAGTCTCACCTAATTTGGCGGATAATGGATGCGGCTGCTAGCGTCGATCCTAACTGGGTGATCGATCATGCGCGTCCTCCTGCGGAAAAGATACTCGACGAAAAAAAGGCTGATCGCTACGAAGAAGCGATTAAATGGCTAAAAAAAGCTCGTAATGCCTTTTATATGTCGGGAAGACGGGAAGAATGGCAAACTTATCGGGAAAGTTTAATTAAGGAACACGGACGCAAATCGAAATTTATGGGGTTATTCAAACATCAGGATTTACAATAATTTAAGCTTGTAGCCGTCAGTTATCGGCTAAAACAGGGCTGTTTTTAGCTTGTGGCAGAGGAATTGTCCTAATCTTAAGTCTGTGATGTTTCGACGCAAAGTAGAGTATAATAGAAGATTGGTCTAAACTTATCTCCAGACTACTTATACTGAATATTCATTGTCAAAAAATATGACTGAAACTATTCGCTTTTTGATGTGTTCTCCCGATCATTACGATGTGGATTATGTGATTAATCCTTGGATGGAGGGCAACATTCACAAATCTTCCCAGGAAAAAGCTAGGCAACAATGGCAGCAGCTTTATCATATTCTCAAAGATCGGGCGCTCGTGGATTTAGTCACACCAGAAAAAGGCTGGCCTGACATGGTTTTTACCGCTAATGCAGGTTTAGTTCTGGAAAAAACTGTCGTTTTAAGTCGCTTTTTACACAAAGAAAGACAGGGAGAAGAACCCTATTTTAAACAGTGGTTTGAAGATAACGGTTTTACGGTTCATGAACTGCCAAAAGATTTACCCTTTGAAGGTGCAGGAGACGCATTATTAGATCGGGAAGGACGTTGGTTATGGGCAGGATATGGCTTCAGAACCGAGTTAGATTCCCACCCTTTAATCGCTAAATGGCTCGATATCGAGGTTTTATCCCTACGTTTAATCGATGAACGTTTCTATCACCTTGATACCTGTTTTTGTCCCCTTAGTGGTGGCTATCTTCTCTACTATCCCGATGCTTTTGATGCCTATTCAAATCGGTTAATTGAGTTAAAAATTCCCGAAGAAAAACGCATTATCGTTGAAGAAGCCGATGCGGTTAACTTTGCTTGTAATGCCGTGAATATCGGTCAAGTAATCGTCATGAATAAAATTAGTGACGATTTACAATATAAGTTAGCAGCAAAAGGCTTTGAAGTGGTACAAACTCCCCTGACGGAGTTCTTAAAAGCAGGAGGAGCCGCTAAATGTTTAACCCTGCGTACCACGGAACCCTTAATTCCAGACCATCGCGCTAATGTCACCATTGAAAGTCGCATTCTCCAGTTAGAAGGTCATCTCCTCGACGCGGGAATTATGAATAAAGCTCTCGATGTTGTGGTAGGAAATGGCGGCAGTTTCAAGGTTTTAAACTTCACTTTAGGGATTGAGCGCCAAAGTACCTCCTCAGCAGAAGTGCGCGTTTCTGCACCCTCCCACGAGTTAATGGAGGAGATCATGGTACAATTGATCGACCTCGGTGCGGCCGCTCGTCCCCAAGAAATCTGCGATGTCAATACCGCAGTGGTGACACAAGATGGGGTCGCTCCCGATGATTTTTATGTCAGCACCATCTATCCCACGGAAGTGCGGGTGAATTGTGAATGGGTGCGGGTGGAAAATCAACGCATGGATGCAGCCATCGTCGTCACTGAAAGTCCGGAAGGCAAAACGGCGAAATGTACTCTGCTGCGGGATTTAAAAGCTGGCGATCGCGTTATGGTGGGAGTTGAGGGCATCCGTACTATCCGACAGGCGGAATCCCGGGAACAACGCAACAGCACCCAGGAATTTACCTTTATGGGTGCGGGGGTTTCCAGCGAGCGCCGAGTCGAGTTAACCGTGGAGCAGATTGCCTGGGAAATGCGTAAAATTCGCGACCAAGGCGGTAAAGTGGTGGTAACGGCAGGTCCAGTGGTCATTCACACCGGAGGAGCGCAACATCTCTCCCGTTTAATCCGCGATGGTTACGTTCACGCTTTACTGGGGGGGAATGCGATCGCAGTTCACGACATGGAACAGGCGATCATGGGTACTTCTTTAGGGGTAGATATGCAGAAAGGTATCCCCGTACGCGGTGGCCATCGTCACCACCTGAAGATTATCAACCTCATCCGTCGCCACGGCAACATCGCCAAAGCTGTATCGGCCGGGGTATTGACAAAAGGCGTAATGTATGAATGCGTCAAGAATAATGTCCCCTTCAGTCTAGCTGGTTCAATTCGCGATGATGGTCCGCTTCCAGATACGGAGATGGATTTAATTAAAGCACAGGAAGAATATTCCCGCTTAATTCAAGGTGCAGACATGATTCTCATGCTGTCTAGTATGCTCCATTCCATCGGTGTGGGCAATATGACACCGGCGGGGGTAAAAATGGTCTGTGTCGATATTAACCCGGCCGTGGTGACAAAATTAAGCGATCGAGGTTCCGTAGAATCCGTCGGTATTGTCACCGATGTGGGTTTATTCCTGAGTCTGTTAACCCAACAGTTGGATAAATTAACCCGTCCCTTGGTAGAAACGGTTTAAAACCGCAAGTAAATCCTCTAGAGACGTTTCTAGAAGCGTCTCTTTTTTAATTATTCCCATAATTGGCGATACTGCCGATCATAGGCTATCAATGAACCTTCTAAAAAACAAAGAAAAAATCCGTTTTATTGACCTCTTTTGTGGTTTGGGAGGATTTCGAGTCGCAATTGCACAAGTTTGTCGCCAAAAAAACTTAGCATCTGATTGTGTTTTTTCCTGCGATATAGATAAAGACGCTCAGGCAATTTATCACGCTAATTTTGGCGACCAACCCCAGGGAGATATTACCGAAATCGCTGCCCTAGATATTCCCAATCATGATATTTTAATGGCAGGATTTCCCTGTCAACCCTTTAGTATTTGTGGTGATTTAAAGGGATTTGAAGATACCAGAGGCACGTTATTTTTTGAGATTGCCCGTATTTTAAAAGCCAAACAACCCGCAGCATTTATTCTGGAAAATGTCAAGCAATTACAAGGACATCAACAGGGAAAAACCTTAGAAGTTATTCTCGTCAAGCAATTACAAGGACATCAACAGGGAAAAACCTGAGAAGTTATTCTCGATACTTTGCAAGATTTAGTATTACTATACCGATTATCGGGTTTTGAATGCGCTTAATTTTGGCCTACCGCAAAAAACGGAATCCATCAGGCCATTGGGTTTGAGCATTATAAATAATATCCGTGAGGATGGTATTTTGGAGATTAGCCAGACGCAAATCGGCGCTGCTTAAATCCGCTTGTTGCAAATTGGTTCCTAACAAACTAGCTTGACGGAGAATTGCACCGCTAAGATTGCATTGGCTAAGATTGGCAGTGCCGAGGTTGGCCACACTAAGGTTAGCTTGACTAAAGTTCGCTTTTGCCGCTTGCACAGACCACAAAATCGCCTTGCTTAAATTGGCACCCCGGAAGTTAACTGATTCTAGATTGGCATAGCTAAAGTCAAATTGACTGAGATTCAGACCAGATAAATCCAAACCTTGTAAATTTTCACCGTTTAAGCCGATCTTTAAGCCAGCATTGATCGCGCTCTCCAGTTGTTGACGGGTGACGCTAGACATTGTGTAGCAAGGAAAAAGTAAAAAAGCCTGTCAAGACGAGCAAGATGCCCGTCTTGACACTAAGTTAAAACTGGATTAGATCGCAGTTAACCAAACAAGGGTACAGTAACCCAATAACGTTTACGATAACCATTGCCAAAGTTAACTTCGATCGCTTTGCGGGCGATCAAAATCGCCTCATCGCCGTCAATATCGTAGCCAATCTCGGTGGAATTGGGTACAGTGGTGAATTCTAGAGGCATTCCACCGCCACCGCGAGCAGACAGGGAAGCCAATTGTCGGCTAAACTCTGCCGCTAGTAACTGCTCATAGTTGCTAGGTTCGGGTGCTAAGACAGGAGCGATATCACCCCGGGGAGGTGGCGCACTGGCAGAGCGTACAGGACGACTACTTAACTGTTCGAGCGAGCGGACTGATGAATGCACATCGGTGACAGTACCATCGTTATCCAGGGCAATTCGCACCGTACCCGCCCCCGGGGTAATCACCGGGACACCATTAATCAACTGTCGGAATTGGACAATCACACCAGTAGTAAACGGTCCGTCCAATTGTCCCGAACCGTTAGCCGTACCGCCGGCTTCGGAAGATAAGATAATTCGATCGAACACCACTGGGACTTCTTGGTCAAGACCGTAACGCCAGACGGCCTCCTGGGCTAAGGTTTGGGCGCTGTCCATAGCCAAGGGGTTGTAATTATAACGGTTAGGAGTTGCCAAACGAACATCAATTGACCCATCACTACCGTAGGCGATGCTTTGTTCCCCCGTCACCAGGCGATAGGAGCCATTTCTGGTACTAGCAACTTCTGAGGGGATTTCCAGGTCAAGACCAAATCGTGCCGCTAGGCTGCGGGCAGCCGGTCGAGTAGCGTCTAGGGGTTGCAAACGACCGACGAGGAGATGCTGGGGTAAGACCAGTTGTGGTTGGCTACTGCGAGCCACATTGTACCATCGCCACCAATACCAAGCATTACTGACCCGTTCGCGAGAAAAATTGCGTTCATTAAAGAGACGATTTTTCGCCTCATCGGCACTGGCACCACAGGCCACCACCGAGGGGGCCTGGTCGTGGGCAATGCGCCAACTAGCATCTAACCAAGCGGTACTTAAAGACTTATTCTTGTTCCATTCTTCCCAGAAAAATTTGCCGTAATTGGGATTATCCCAACTAACAGTTTCATAGCCGAAGAGCATTCGCCAACCGCGATTACTAGGATTCCAAGTCCGAATCGGGTTGTGACCACCCAGAACCCGCAGGGAAAGACAGGTAGACAGAAAAATGTATCTGACCCGCTCGTTAGCCCAAACTAACTTATCACTGCTAGAGACGATCGTACAACCTTCGTTACCCCACGGTTTGCTCATCGGTAGATAAAACACGCCATTGGCATCCATCCCGCCATGACCAGAGTGATAGAAGGCCATGACCGCATCTACCCCGTAGGTATCTTGCCAATCATCGTAGGGTTCGTAGTAAAGCCAGGGTTGTACACCACAATCCTGATACCAAAAGTTTAAGGGGGTAAACTTTTTCACATAGTCTAACCAGCCTTGGGCATCTTCATGGGTATAGCGCAGGGTGCCAAAGGAGCAACCACAGCCCACTTCAATACTACAGCCGCCATAGAGATTCGCTCCGCCACGCAGGCCATCTTTGCTATCCTGACCGAGGGGGTTTTCGGCAAAGAGAGGAACGGAGGGAATTTCTGGTGTTTCGGACTCAGGAAGGTTAGCTGCGGGGGGAATTTGAGTCGGTTGTGTTAATGTCATGGTATTTTCCTGGTTAAATCTTGAAAAAGTTTTAAAAAACGTAAATTTCCTGAATCACGTCGTTTTCCAGACGCAGATTGACGGGAAATTTTCTTTCCTTAGCGGCGGACAGCAGGGCAAGCATCCCCAAGAAAACACTGTCACTCTCGGGGGCAATCTTGCGCCAGCCGAGGCCGTCCACATAGGCGGCCGCATTGCGTTCTTGGTTAATCATCCACAAACCGGTAATCTGCTTTTTCTCTAGCCAAGCACTGCCGGGGACAGTGAAGGTCATCGTGGCACCAACGGCAGAAATCTGGGCGATTTTTAGGCCAGAGTTGCTACCATCCCACCATTTGCCAGCAGGACTGGTGCTATCGGAAAACTCGGTTTTATAGGGGGATCGAAATAGGTCGGCGTTATCACCGCCATTGGCATCTTTCTCCAAATCGAAGCGATTATCGGCCTGTTCTAAGGAACATTCGTAGTGTTGGCTAGGAGTCATCTGTTCCTCCTCGTTACCATTCTTCTGTTCGTCCACGTGCCAGATGGCTAGGCCCGCATCAGGGAGGAATGTATCCCGGCCAGTTTTCTGCCGGTTTTCGATGAGGAAATACTCGTTAGCGTTCTTACTGTAGAGGTAAAACTCATTCTTGGCCGCAGGAAGACTGGCGGTAAGACCTGGAGTTATCGCTGTCACTTTGCTGGCCCAACCGGCTTCATTTTTGAGGTAGGCACAGACTTGCACGGGATTTTTATCATTGCCTCCGTAACACATCAGACAATAATTACCCACTCCTGCCGATTGACCGCCATAATCGTAGAGATCGGGAAAATCGCAGATCATCGAAAATTTTGGGTCTGAAACCCCGTCGTTCTACGACGGCTTTACCGTTAAATACTAGCGCATTTACCAAATATATGCTAAAATGTGAGACATGGAAAAAGCCTATTGGTTTCGATTTTACCCCACACCCGAACAAGAGTCGCTATTGCGGCGCACCTTG
>VYLB01000294.1_pt1 | contig 9947 bp, 5 predicted proteins | sample 5114431 | NCBI WGS metagenome assembly VYLB01 (sample SAMN12291786, study PRJNA351875) | freshwater metagenome | isolation source: freshwater lake | place: USA: Michigan, Gull Lake | collected 2013-08-08
CGGAGGCGGCGGAGGCGGGGGCGGGGGCGCGAAGGAATAACGCAGACCCAAGGTCAGGGACTGGTCCTCCATGGCGCCGCTGAACGCACCCGGCTGGAGGGCATGACTGCCCTTTGAAGCAAAGGTGAGGTCCGAGCCGCTGATGTACCGATAGGTGAGATCGGCGTCCAGACGATCCGTGATGGCGAAAGCCACCCCAGCAATCCCCTGCCAGGCGAAGGCCGTGTCATCGTCGTCGATGGTCAGGTTCTGGTAGGCCGGGTTGGCGGCGGTCGCCGCCGGACCCACCGGAGTGATGGTGGAGAACTGGCCGACAATGTTATCGACCTGCGTCTGATTGACACCCACGCCAACGCCAAAGAACGGGTTCAGAGCCGAGTCGGGCAGGATGTCGTAAATGACATTGCCCATCACCGTGAAGGTCCTGATCGCGCCAGAGGGCGAGCCGCAGTTCGAGGCTGCTGCGGTGCGCACCACGCCGGCGGTGCAGAGACCGACGATGGCGTTGCTGGCGCCGCCGCGCACCGAGTCGATGTCGCCGGGGCGATAGCCGCCCTCAAGCTCAACCCGCCAGTTGCTGGAGACCTGGTAACCAAGACGAGCAAAGCCGGTCCAGTCCTCAGACTGGTTGAAGGACCAGTCGTAGGGCTTGCCATTCGCAGCGTTGTTGCTGGAAGTCGCATTGATGCCCAGAGGCCAACGGTAGCCAAGGTCCACAGCGCCGTACCAGCCCACTTCACGGGCGGAGGCCCCCGAGGCGATGGTCACAGCGGCAAGCGCCGCTCCGGCCAGAAGTTTGAATTTCATATCAGAGCCCTCTTTTAACCCTTTGCGGATTCTTAACCGCTCAGCCGTCCTTATAACAGGCTGTCGATCAAGGGGAAGTGTCACTAACGCAACATCTAAGTGAATTCGGGTTAAGCGTGGCGGGCAAGGGCCGTGAAAGCGTCACGGAGTCGACCCGGGGGCCGGTCGTCGAGCTTTCGCCATGAATCCGTCACCGCGGTTAAGCTCACGGCGAAATTCGTCCCGCCGTTCATGAATGGATGCGATAACCGGGCCAACTGGCGCTCCAACCCCGACAAGCACGGCTTCAGACAGCTGAAGGCTTGCCTCAACGGTCTCGGGGACAGCGTCCGTCACCCCCAGATCATAGAGCCGCAGCGCTTGCTGGCTGTCCCTGGCGCGGGCGAAGATGGCGATATCCGGTCGACGTTCTCGAACTGAGGCCACCAGAGATTCGACGGCTCCCGCCTCGCCGCCTTCGGCGTCGGCGGTAATCACCAGGGCGCGGGCGGTCTCCAGCCCGCACCGCTCGAGGAACCCAGGCCGGGATGCGTCACCGAAGTAAAGGCTGCGGCCGGACTTCCTCCCCCTTGTGACCACGGATGCATCCTGATCGATGGCCGACCAGGGCAGGCCGTGTCGGTCCAGCATCTCGCCGACCAGCCGGCCCACCCGACCAAAGCCGACCAGGAGGATACGACCCTCCGGAGCCCCCACGGGGGCGTAGGGTGCCTCGGCGACTCCAGAGCCCGCTCGACCCGCAACCCTGAGGCCGAGCGCGGCCAGAAGCGGAATACACATCATCGAAAGGGTGGCGGACACCAGCAGGCTCTGCCCCAGGCCCTGGGGAACTATGCCCAGATTCATCGCGGACGCGAGGATAACGAAGGCGAACTCGCCGCTTGCGGCCAGAAGGAGGGCGGTCTCGATAGCGGCCTTGCCGTTCAGCCCGAAGGCGCGGCCGAGGCCGAAGATCAGCGCCGTGTTCAGGACCATGAGACCAAAGGTGACACCGACAATCTGCAGGGGCTGTTCCAGGATAAGGCCGACATCGAGCCCAATCCCGACAGCCAGGAAAAAGAGGCCCAACAAAAGGCCCTTGAACGGTTCAATGACCTGTTCGACCTCATGCCGGAACTCCGTCTCAGCCAGCAGCAGACCGGCGACGAAGGCGCCAAGGGCCATGGAAAGGCCCGCGAAGGCGGCCAGGAGGCCGGATCCGATAACGACCAGGAGACAGGCGGCCATGAACAGTTCGTCGCTGCGGGCGCGGGCGACCGACCGCATCATGGGGCGAAGAAGGAATCGTCCGAAGCCGACCAGGGCGGCCACCGCAAGGACGGCCGGGGCGAAGCTTGTCAGAATATCCGGGGAAAGGGCCGGCCCCTGGTCCCGACCCATAATCACAAGGGTGATCAGGATTGGGGCGACAGCCAGGTCCTGAAAGAGCAGGACGGCGAAGGTGACCCTGCCCGCCTGGACGTGCTGCCGGCGATTCTCGGTGAGGATCGGCATGACCAACGCTGTGGAGGAAAGGGCCATGGCCGGGCCAATGGCGGCCGAAGCGGCGACCGAGGCTCCGAGGAGGTGGGCGGTCAGGGCGACGATCAGGCCGCATCCCAGAACCTGAAGCGCCCCAAGTCCGAAGACATAGCGCCTCATGAGCCAGAGCCGCGCCCAGGAGAGCTCAAGGCCGATCATAAACATCAGAAAGACAACGCCGAGTTCGCCTAACTGGGCGAGTTCCTTGGGCGAGTCGATGGTCAGTTCAGCCGCCCAGGGCGCGTGAGCGCCCAGAGCGCCGAGACCTGAGGGGCCCAAGAGGACCCCCGCGACAATGAAGCCGAGGATCGGACTGATTCGCAGGCGCCTGAAGAGCGGCACAACAACGCCGGCCGTCGCCAGGAACAGGATGACGTCCTTGAAATCTCCGGGTGCGGGTTGGGCCATGCGGGTCCTCGCTCCATCAGACTATGGCCCATACCTGGAGAGCGTGCGAGGCCGGAGCGCCCGGGTCCGCGAAACGCCGACAGAAGTGCAGAATGTTCGTGCTCGCAGCCGACGGCGCCGGTACGCTGCCCGCCTGTTCCCGTGACTTGCTGAGCACGCCATGACCATCGCCCGAACCCTCCTTGCAGCCCTCGCTGCGGCCATCGCCCTACCTGCCTCCGCAGGCGACCTTTCGGCGCCCCGGATGGGGACCTGGGGGTTCGACATGTCCGGCCGGAACACGGCCACGCCGGCAGCCCAGGATTTCTTCCTTCACGCCAACGGAAGCTACCTGGACAAGCTGGAAATTCCGGCCGACCGATCGGGCTTCGGCGCCTTCGAAGCTCTGCGCGAGCTGTCCGTGAACCGCATGCACGCCGTGCTTGAGGCGGCCGCAGCGGACCCGGCGCCGACAGCGGATCGCCAGCGGCTCGCCACCCTCTACCGCAACTTCATGGAAGAGGAACGGATCGCCGCCCTCGGGGCCCAGCCCATTGCGCCCGCGCTGTCGCAGATTCGCAGGCTCCGCAACCACCGGGACGCCGCCCAGCTGATGGGGCGTTCGGCCCAGGGCTTCGGGGGTTCGGTTTTCTCGGTCTTTGTCTCCGATGACGCCCGCAACCCGCAGGCCTACGCCGTCTATGTAAGCCAGTCCGGGCTGAATCTGCCGGACCGGGACTACTACCTCGAGGCGCGCTTCGAGCGGCAGCGTCAGGAATACCGGGCCTATGCCGAGCGCATGCTGACCCTGGCGGGCTGGCCCGAACCGGGCAAGGCGGCGGACGCCATCCTCGCCTTCGAGACCCGGATCGCGAAGGCCTCCTGGACCAACGCCCAGCGCCGGGACCGGGACAAGACCTACAACCCGGCCTCCCCCGCGGAACTGGCCCGGAGCGCACCGGGCTTCGCCTGGGGCGACTACCTGGCGGGCGCAGGGCTCTCCGGCGTGAAACGGGTGATCCTGCGTGAGCAGGGCGCCATTCCTGAGATCGCGAAGATCTATGCGGAGACCTCGCTGGACACCCTCAAGGCCTACATGGCCCTCAGCCTGGTGGACGAGGCCGCGCCGTATCTCGCGCCCGAGTTCGACCGGGCGAACTTCGAGTTCCGGGGCAAGGTGCTGACCGGCCAGCCCCAGCAGCAGCCGCGCTGGAAGCGCGCCGTGACCCTGGTCGATGAACAGCTCGGCGAGGCCCTGGGCCGGGACTACGTGGCCGCCTATTTCCCACCGGAGTCCAAGGCCCTGATGGAAGGCCTGGTCGCCGACATCAAGACCGCCATGCGCGGTCGGATCGAGACCGTGTCCTGGATGGGACCAGAGACCCGCGCCAAGGCCCTGGAGAAGCTGTCCAAGTTCAGCCTCATGATCGGCTATCCTGACGCCTGGCTGGACTATACCGGCCTGGAGATGAAACCCGGCGACCTGTTCGGCGATGTCTCCCGCGCCCGGGCCTGGGACTGGAACCGCCGCGTCGCGCGACTGAACCGCCCGGTGGACCGCAAGGAATGGAGCATGACCCCGGCGACGGTGAACGCCTATTACTCCTCGACGCGGAACGTAATTGTCTTCCCGGCCGCCATCCTCCAGCCGCCCTTCTTTGACCCCGCCGGCGACATGGCCATCAACTACGGCGCGATCGGCGGCGTGATTGGCCACGAGATCACCCACGGCTTCGATGACCAGGGCCGGAAGTCGGACGGCGACGGGCGCTTGTCCGACTGGTGGACCCCGCAGGACGCCGAGCGTTTCAATGCCGAGGCCGCCAAGCTGGGCGCCCAGTACTCCGTCTTCGAGGCCCTTCCGGGGGTCTTCATCAAGGGAGACCTCACAATGGGGGAGAACATCGCCGACCTGGGCGGGGTCCTGCTCGCGTTGGATGGTTACCGCGCCTCGTTGAAGGGGTCGCCTGCGCCGGTGATCGACGGTCTAACCGGTGAACAGAGGGTCTTCTATGGGTGGGCCCAGGTCTGGCGGACCAAGCTCCGGGATGACCGGGCGCGCCAGCAGTTGACGACAGGGCCCCACTCACCGCCCAAGGCGCGGGTCAACCTTCCGGTCCGGAACATCGACGCCTTCCACGAGGCGTTTGGCGTCAAGCCCGGTGATCCCATGTACCTGCCGCCGGAAGAGCGCGCTCGGATCTGGTGAGGCCTCAGCCGAGCCCGGCCAGGATGTTTCGAGCGGCGTGGACGCCGGTCGCGAAGACGGCCTGCAGGAGGTAGCCCCCCGTGGGCGCCTCCCAGTCCAGCATTTCGCCGGCGACCCAGGTCCCGGGTCGGGCGCGGAGCTGCAGGCCGGCGTCGAGGTCATCGAAGCGCACGCCGCCGGCGGTGGAGATGGCGCGCTCCAGGCCCGCCGTCGCGATGAGCCGTACCGGCACGGACTTGACCCGTTCCGCCAGGGCGAGCGGCTCCAATGGGACCGGCCCCGCCTCGCGCAGCAGGGCGATGGCGGCGGGCGACAGGGAAAGCGCCTTGCGCAGCCGGTTTGAGAGGCTGGCCTTGCGGTCCTGCCGGGCCAGGCGGGCGGCGAGATCTGCCGCCAGCCGGTCCGGTCGAAGATCGATGAAGGTCCAGGCCTCGCCGGTGGCCGCAAGGGTTTCCCGGATCGGGGCCGAGAGGGCGTAAACGGCGCCACCCTCCAGGCCCTGCGTGGTCAGGAGGATTTCCCCCCGGACCTGGCGATCGTCATGGCGCAGGGCTGTGGCCTTCAGCGGGGTCCCGGCGAACCGGCGGGCGAAGTCCGGCCTGAAATCGGCGACGAAGCCGCAATTGGCCGGCTGGAGCGGGGCCGGAGGGGCGCCCGCCGCCGAGAGGATGTCTGTCCACCCGCCGTCGGCGCCCAGGCGGGGCCAGCTGGCGCCGCCGAGAGCGAGCAGGAGGGCGTCGGCCGGATGAGCAACCGGGTCCCCGTCCCCCTGCTGGAAGAGCGGACGCCCCTGGGCGTCCCAGCCGGTCCAGGTCGAACGCGGGCGGAGCTCCACCCCAAGGCCGTCCAGCCGGGACAGCCAGGCTCGCACAAGGGGCGAGGCCTTGAGGGCCCGGGGAAAGACCCGGCCGCTGGAGCCCACGAAGGTCTCCTGGCCCAGCCCCTCGGCCCAGTCGCGAAGGGCCTGAGGCGGAAAGGCCTCGAGCAGGGGAGCCATGCGGGAGGCCCGGTCGCCATAGCGACCCCGCAGGTCCGTCAGGGGCTCGGAGTGGGTCAGATTGAGACCACCGCGACCGGCCATCAGCAGGCGACGGGCGGGGCTGGGCATGCGTTCGTGCACCACCACCTCGGCGCCGCCTCGGGCGAGCACCTCCGCCGCGATCAGTCCGGCGGGACCGGCCCCGGCGATCACCACCTTCAGATCGGGCATGGGCGAGACCTCCGGGACCAGACGGCGGCAAAGGCCTCAGAAGATTTGACAACTTCGTCAAATCCTTAGGCACTGCAAAAAACAACCCGCCTCGCGGCGGGTTGCATTGGCCTTCGGCCTTGGAATTAAGAGGGCGTTTCCTCCCCGAAACGCCGGAGATTGATGGTTTAATGTCCACCATGTCTCTCGCAACTCAAGACTTGAGGGCAAATCCCGGGTCCTGTCAATCGCTCTGGTTGGCGTCGCCGCCAATCATCCGGCCACGGAGGGGGTTTCTGACACCTGTGTCAGTTACGATCCAAGGCCGCCCGCAGCCGCTCGACTGATGAACAGGCCGTCTCGAACACAAAGTCGGGACGTGAAGCCGTAACGGGGCCCCGCCCTGCTGCAGAGAGGCGGGCCGCCACGCGGGCCACGAGATCCACCGGCGCCAAGAGGCCATTCGGCCGCCGCACCGCGCCCAGGGCCTCCAGTTCCGGAAGGATCGGATCTTCGTCCCCACCCGGCCAGATGAGGGTCGCCGAGGCGTGCGCCGCCGACCGGGCCTCGAGGATCCTGAGGAGCGATTCGGCGGCGGCGAGCCCTTCGGCCGTCCAGTCCGCCCGGAGTCCGGCCGCCAGCTGAGCCTGGCTTCTGAGGATGACCCCATCATCAAGGATCTTCAGGTCGTTGGCCTGGAGGGTCGCACCCGTAGTGGTGATGTCGACCACGATGTCGGCGGCGCCTGACGCCGGGGCCCCTTCCGTGGCGCCGCCCGATTCGACGATGCGGTAATCGGCCACCCCGTGGCGGGCGAAGAACTCGCGGGTCTGGACAAGGTACTTGGTGGCGACCCTGAGCCGCCGGCCGGTGCGGACCAGGCGCTCGTGAGCCACCTCCTCCAGGTCGGCCAGGGTCGAGACATCCAGCCAGCTCTTCGGCGCCGCAACAACCAGGTCGGCCCGCCCAAAGCCCAGCGCCCGGAGCAGAAGGGCGGCGGCGGAGGCCTCGGCGCCCTGCTCGCGCAGGAGGTCCTCGCCGGTGACGCCTAGGTGCACCTCGCCGGAGACCAGGGCCGAGGCGATATCCCCGGCGGACAGCAGCCGCACCTGCACTCCGTCCACACCGCGCAGGCGGGCGCGGTAGCCCCGGTCGCCCCCGCTCATGGCGAGGCTGAGGCCACAGTCCTGGAGCCAGGCCTCGACCTGCTCCTTCAATCGCCCCTTGGAGGGGATGGCGAGGGTCAGGGCGTCGCTCATGATCCCGTCTCCGCAATGGCCCGTCGGGGCAGGACCATGCCGCCCAGGGCCGACCCCTTGGCCGCACCAGACCCCGACAGGCGCGCAGGAAGACCGTCGTACCGTCCTCCCGCCGCCACGGGTCGGTCCGGGCCCAGGGCCCCGGACAGCACCTCGAACACCAGGCCGTCGTAATAGGCGAAATCCCCGCGGGGGGCGGCCTCGAAGATCGCCGGCGCAGCGCCGGCGGGGACCGCCTCTATCTGGTCCAGGCGCCGGTTCCAGTCCGACAGCCTCGCCTGCAGAGCCGTCGCCCCGGGAGCGAGCCGGGCGAGCTGATCGAGAGCGGGGCGAGGCGCATCGCGGATGGCCAGGAAGGTGCGGATGGCGTCGGCCTGGGCCCGGGACAGGGCGGGGGCCCGCGCCGCTTCCGCCCGGCGGACCAGGCGGCCAGAAATCTCTGCTGCGCTGCGGCCGCCGACGGGGGTGATTCCCGCGAGCGCCCAGATCTCCTCCAGAAGGGCTGCAGCCTCATCGGGCGGCAGGGCGCCGAGCCGGCGGGCGATCACGTCATCTGTGTTTGCGACAGGAACGCCACCGTCGGTCCGGTCCAGCTCCGCCGCCAGCCGGCTGGGCCGGGCGGCCATGCGGACCAGACGCGAGGCCAGGACAGGGTTCAGGCCGAGGGTGTCCACGAAGGTCGGAAAGAGGCCGGCGTCACCCAGGCGAAGAGACAGGTCGCCCCGCCCACCGGCGAGGGCGGCGCGCCAGATGAGATCGACCAGGCCGGCGTCCGCCTCTGCGCGATCAGCGTCCGGGGCGAAGCGCTCAATGCCGACCTGAAGGATCTCTTCCGGCTCATCCGCCGAAGCCCGGAAGACCAGGCCCTCATAGGCATAATCGCCGGCTGTCGCGCCGGACGCCAGGTGCAGGCGGGCGACGGGGGTGGTGAAGTCGGGCCGCAGACAGACCTCCTCCCCGCCGGCGGCCTGGAGCACGAAGAGTCGCGAGCGCAGGGCCTCGCCAGCCAGGTCGAGGATGAGCGACAAGGGCTGCAGGACCGGCGGCTGCACCCAGGCGGCGCCGGTGGCGCGGAAGGGCGCGCGGAGGGCTTCGAGGCGGGCCTCCGGAAGGCGCAAACCAAGCGTCATTGCGCCTCTCCGAGGATGCGGCGGACAACCCCGACCAGCTGGTCGCGGGGGACCGTCTGCTGGCCCGGGCGCTCGGCCCGCCAGGCCGCGTTGTCGGTCACGTCCGAGGCCAGGGCGCGGCCGAGGTCGAGATCCTTGACCGTGACGGTCCCCGCCGCGATCTCGTCTCCGCCAAGGATCACCGCCGCGGGGGACAGTCGGCGGTCAGCATACTTCATCTGGGCCTTCATTCCCGAGGCGCCAAGATAGACCTCGGCGGCGATCCCGGCGGCCCGGAGCTCTGCGGCCACGCCGAAATAGGCCTCCATGTCGTTGGGCGAGAAGGCGATGACCACCACGGGGCCCCTCGCCTCCCGCCCAGCGTCGCGGCCGGCGGCGCGCAGGGCGGCGGCCAGACGGGAGACACCGAAGGAGAAGCCCGTGGCGGGGGTGCGCTCGCCGGTGAAGCGGGCGATCAGGTCGTCGTAGCGACCGCCGCCGCCGACGGAGCCGAACCGTGCGGGCTGGCCCTTCTCGTCCAGGATCTCCAGCCGCAGCTCGGCCTCGAAGACCGCGCCGGTATAGTACTCCAGCCCCCGGACCACCGAAGGATCGAAGACGGCCCGGTCGGCTCCGACGCCCATGCCGGCCAGGGCCCGGTCAATGCCCGCCAGCTCCTCCAGGCCCGCGTCGCCCTCAGCCGAGCCGCCGATGACCTCGGCGATGCGACGCAGGGTCTCGGCCCGGTCCCCGGCCCCGGCGGCGGTGAAGGCCAGGACGGACTCGGCGGCGGCGGCCGAAAGGCCCGCGCCCCGGGTGAAGGCACCGGACTCATCCTTGCGCCCTTCGCCCAGCAGCAGGCGGACACCCTCGGGACCCAGCCGGTCGAGCTTGTCCACGGCCCTCAGGACGGCGAGCTTCTGGCCCTCGTCGGCCACGCCAGCCCGGTCGAGGAGACCATTGAGGAGGCGGCGATTGTTGATCCGCAGGACATAGCCGCCTTCGGGCAGGCCGGCGGCGGCCAGGCCCTCGGCGGCCATGGCGATGATCTCGGCGTCCGCCTCGGGACGGGCCGAACCCACCGTGTCGGCGTCGCATTGGGTGAATTCGCGGAACCGGCCGGGGCCGGGCTTCTCGTTGCGCCAGACCGGACCGTAGGCGTAGCGCCGGAAGGGCTTGGTCAGCCCCTCGCGGTTCTGAGCCACGAACCGGGCGAGGGGCGCGGTGAGGTCGTAGCGCAGGGCCATCCACTGGTCATCGTCGTCCTGCAGGGCGAAGACGCCCTCGTTGGGACGGTCGGCGTCGGGCAGGAACTTACCCAGGGCGTCGGCGTATTCCAGGGCGCCGGTGTCGAGGGCCTCGAAGCCGTAGCGCTCGTAGACCTCGGAGACGCGGGCCAGGATCCGGCGCTCGGCGGCGAGGTCGCGGGCGCGGCGGTCCATGAAGCCGCGCGGCGCACGGGCTTC
>VYLB01001246.1_pt1 | contig 9937 bp, 9 predicted proteins | sample 5114431 | NCBI WGS metagenome assembly VYLB01 (sample SAMN12291786, study PRJNA351875) | freshwater metagenome | isolation source: freshwater lake | place: USA: Michigan, Gull Lake | collected 2013-08-08
AAAATCGAAGCATCAATCATCCTCCTCTATTTCACTCACTTTAACAAAAGCAGCATGCCTTGGGGCAGGGCATTTCGTTGCTGATCCTTTTATGGCGTACCAAAGCACTTCATTGAAGGCATCATCCGGAATGCTGTCTTCTTTCCTAAAATCAAATTGTTCACTCTTTCGTTGCCATTCATTGAAAGCAGTATTACGTTCAGAAAGATCTATTTCTGGGATAATAGATTTAAAAACTGAGCTATTTGGTGTGTCGGTAAAACTCCTCCACAAAGTTTCAGCTGCTGCATCATATTGACTCATGGGCGGTAGTCCTAAGATTTGCTCAATCGTTCGAAGCACTGACGCTGTTGAATACATCGTGTGATCTACAAACTGACGCTTGACAAATCCGCCAGCCACATACAATGTGCTTCGATGTGCATCCACATGATCTGGGCCATTTTGTGCATCATCCTCTACGATAAATACTGCACTCTCATTCCAGATTTTACTTTTGCTCAAGTGCTCTACAAATAGGCCTACCGCATAATCGTTATCGGCTACATGCGCTTTAGGTGTAGGTTTGCCGAGTCGGAGACCTTCGGTATGATCGTTGATGATTCGAAGTGTGTTGAGTTGCGGCACTTGATTGATCGCCAAAAGAGAATCAAAATCCTTCTTCCATTGATAGTAACGAACTGTATCCCTGACTGATTCATCCCAACCGGTATACTTCGCACAAACATGTCCTATCAACGAAGGAATGTTGGCCTTTCCTCCATCTGCAAACTCGCCATACGTGCGATAGCTAACACCTTGTCTCTTGCAATAATCCCACAGGTAGCCATTCTTGTTGTTGGCAATGGCCCGATTGCCTTCAGCATCATAGGATCCGCCTCGTCTACCATAACTTGTTACCCACGTTTTTTCCAGATAGTCTGTGGCATAGGCACCGAGACTCCAGTTGTGTCCATCAGCACTCACTTCCCCATTCACATAAAAATTATCAAACAAAACAAATTGCTTTGCTAATGCATGTTGATTGGGTGTGACTTTTTTGCCAAACAAAACTAAAGAAGAGTCTCCATTTCCTTCGGGCACATCACCGAGCACCTGATCATAGGTTCGGTTTTCTTTAATCACATAAAATACATACTTAACCGGTGACTTATCCCCGCGTTTCATAGGTATGGGATTCCCTACCATTCCTTTTGATTCGGTCTCGGATTCTTTGTTATAAGGTGTGTTGGCGTAAACAGCTTGAGAATAAACAGCCAAACTCTTTTCATCCGGAATAGGAATCATGCTTAACGTACCCTTGAACAATCCTCCGATGTACTGTACTTCCACAGGTTTTTGAGTATCTCCTTTTTGGTAAGCAACCTCTTGCTTTTTCTTCACGGGGCTAGGGCCGTTCGGATTGGCGAAAGAAGATGCGCCTTTTCCATTGGCAACTAAAATTTGGTTACCCATCGTTCGTACGCAAGTCGGATACCAACCTACCGGAATAAATCCCCTGCTCTGCGAGTTGCCCGGTTTTGAAAAATCAAAAACCACCAAACAGTTGTTGTCTGCATTGGCGATGTAGAGTGTCTTTTCATCTTCGCTTAATGCTACACTATTCGTAGTGGAACCACTAGGTGCATTTGGATAAAGTGCCGTATTTAAAACTTCAATCACATTATTACTTTTTACATCGATGACAGAAACAGAATTGTCGTTGGCATTAGCCACCAATAGATAGGTTCCCTTTTTAGTCAGGACCATATCATTGGGATTATCTCCAACGGATATTTCTGTAGCGATGGTAAGTTGTTGTGTATTAAAGACAATGATCTTGTCGCAGCCCCAACATGAAATGTATAGCAACTTTTTATCAGGTGATAAGATACAGGTATAGGCTTCTCCTTTTATTGGTATCTACTACGTACAGTGAATTATTTTCCTTGGTCACCACATACAACCGATTTGCCTTATCATCTAATGCCAGGCCCGCAACCGATATTTTTTCAGGCCAGGGCTTACCAATGATGATCGTATCTTTAATCAAAAGTTTCTGCGCTTTGATCTCATAACGAACAATCCAATTATCATTTCCCCCTGAAACGTAAAGGGTTTTTGAATCATCGCTAAACACAAGGCCAAGCCAAGCCTTGCCAATTTCTTTGGTATCTAGCACTTGATGTGCTTTTGTATCAAGTAAATGAATGGATTGCGTACTCTGTCCGTTGTTGGTTACAGCAATGAATTTTTTATTTGGAGCCACTGCGATATTGAGAGGCAAATCGCCCAACGGCAAACTTGCTCCGGCAGGGCTTAAGCTCCAGCCATTTGGGAGCGTGATTCTTTTAGATTGCAGTTCGGATGCTGTTTGACCAAAAAGTAAAGCTGGACTGAGACAGAAAAGCAAAACTAGTTTTTTCATAGTAAAAGGTTTACTCGATAAAGTTACCCTTTCTTTTCAAACTATGGATTACGCGAAAGTTATGATTTGGCCGCCTGCATCGTGTGGCTACAAATGAATAGGTATACTCCATCGCTACAACTCCAGCAGCAATCATATCTGCAGCGCGAGCTCCAATGATGTGTATCCCTAAAATCTCGTCCGTTGTTTTATCAGCTAACACTTTCACCAGTCCATCTAAATCCATAGAAGCTCTGGCGCGACCCAGCGCCTTATACGGGAAGCTTCCCGTTTTATACGCCCGACCTTGTTCTTTCAACTGCTCTTCGGTGTAGCCCACACTGGCAACCTCTGGCCAGGTATAAACGACTCCCGGAATTAATAGATAATTGATGTGTGGTTTTTGACCTGCGATTAGCTCGGCCACCATCACGCCCTCCTCCTCTGCTTTATGTGCCAGCATCGCACCACGCACTACATCGCCAATGGCGTAAATATTATCCACTTTTGTTTTGAGATGGTCATCAACAATCACTTTACCTTTATCTAATTCTATTCCAACTTTATCAAGACCTAGTCCATCTGTGTACGGTCTCCGTCCTACACACTCTAAACAATAATCTCCTTTTAGTTCGATAGAAGCTCCTCCTGCTCTAGGCTCAGCTTTCAATACTACTTCCTTGCCTTTATTTTCTACGGCTGTTACCTTATGACCAAGATAAAATTCCATTCCCAGTTTCTTGGTAGCCTTCTGAAGCTCTTTGCCCATCGTACTATCCATCGTTGGAACTAAGCTATCCAAATACTCGACCACAGAAACCTTTGATCCGATACGGGCATACACAGAGCCAAGTTCCATTCCAATCACTCCTCCACCAATAATTATTAAGTGTTTTGGAATCTCTTGAAGTTCTAATGCTTCAGTACTGGAGATAATTCTTTTCTTGTCAAAGGGTGCAAATGGAAGTGCCGTAGGTTTTGAACCCGTTGCAATAATTATTTTCTCTCCGGTAATAGTAGCTTCTTTCCCGTCCGCTGAAGTTACTTTAATGGTGTTCTTGTCTACGAAAGATCCGACTCCTGTATGTACTTCAATTTTGTTTTTCTTCATTAAAAATGCAATGCCTTCCACGTTCGCCTTCACTACACCCGCTTTGCGCGTGATCATCTGTTTGATATTAGCTTTCGGCTCAGAGATATCAATGCCGTGCTCTTTAAAAGTATGAGCTGCATTATGAAAATGTTCAGACGAATCAAGCAATGCTTTCGATGGAATACATCCGACATTCAAACAGGTTCCTCCAAGCGTATTATACTTTTCGATGATGGCTACCTTCATGCCCAATTGCGCACAGCGGATGGCTGCGACATAACCTCCGGGGCCTGAACCAATGACGATGACGTTGTATTGCATATTGAATCTATTTTAAAAAATCTTCTAACCTTCTCATAGTTTCATTTTTTCTCAGAATCTCCACTATCTTTTGCCAGTTGAATAATAAATTTTTCTAACCTTGGGCGAATAATTACAAGTTTGTTCTGGCTGTCGGTATCCAAACATAGGATTAGAAACGGATTCTTAAATACAATTCTGTCTAACATACGTTTTTCATAAAGAGGCTTCCCACTATTCGGATCTTCATCCACGATGCCTATTGATTTAGTGACTTTTCCGAGCATATTGCATACCTCGCCCTTGCTAAAAGCATGCTTCACATCCCTCGACTTTACACCAAGTGCCTTTACCAATGCTTCATCACCGTAACACTCCAAATAAATCATCTTGCAATAAACTTATCGAGGTTTAAGAATACATTGGAATCTAAATCAATCATTTCCTCAACTTCATCAATAGTCGAAACGGGTCTGATTTGCGTTTGATGATTATCATTCATCCAAATTATGTTTACTTGCAAATCAACAATAGGTGTTTTTTGAATTAATGCTTGTAAGAAATATGGATTATGAGTTGTCAAGAAAAATTGATGGTCGGAATCATAAGCAATTCTTTCTGCTAGATATTTTGTATAATAAGGAAAAACATTTGATTCCGGTTCTTCAAAAATAAGGGTAGAATTCTCTTTGTTTGTCTCAATTGCAGCAACATAGAAAATGATTCGTTGCAAAGTGTCGGAAATCACGCTATAAGGGTATGACGTTAGTATGCTGTCATCTTCCTTGGAAATCTCAATTTCGTACTTAGACTGCCTTAGGTTCAGTTTAAAGCCTCTTTCCTGTATAAATTCACTAACCAACGTTCGCAAAACCTTGTTTGTTTGCAGCATCAAAAACAGATTCTCGCCATGTGGCAGTGACAAAAAATCATTTTCAAGCAATGGGAAGTTCTTCAAAGCCTTGAAATAGTACGGATGAATGCCAAAATCCCAGGGAGCACCTTTTCCGACAAAAGATCGATCTGAAAAAATTGCAGCCCATTGCCTGTTAAACTTTTCGTCTTTGTAAAACGAAAAATTGACTAAGCCATTATTATACGATATATCAGTTGATATTTCATCAGTCTTTACTAATATTATGTTTGACAGGTCATTCTCATAAAAGAGATTGCTTAGATCGTTGACTCTAATCAAACCATCTAGGTTCAGCGTCTGCTGCAAAGCTTGAACTCCTAGACCTTCTAATATATTGGACTTTCCGACATTTGGTTCTCCAATAAACAGGTTTACCCTCTTGCAATCTAATTGCAAATGCTTGATAGACTTAAAATTCTGAATGGTTAATCTCTTTATCATTGGATAAAAATCAAACGCCCAATATTAATCTTCCCGGATCTTCCAGCATTTCTTTTACTCTCACCAAGAAACTTACTGACTCACGACCATCCACTATGCGGTGATCGTAAGAAAGTGCTAAATACATGATGGGTCTAATAACTACTTCGCCTTTTAGAGCGATCGGTCTTTCTACAATGTTGTGCATGCCCAATATGGCCGACTGTGGCGCGTTGATGATGGGCGTTGAAAGTCTCGCAATTTCTGCCTCTACTTGATTCATACTCAATGATTCCGCATTTCTAATGACGGGAACGACTAATCCACGTGGCGTTGAAACCGCCACCGAGATATCGCAATAATCGTGATAGACAATCTCGTCTTTATCAATGGATGCATTTACAGCAGGGAATTCCTTTAATGCAGCACAAACAGCTCTTGTAAAAAATGACATGAACCCAAGTCCCACGCCATATTTTTCTTTGAATTGCTCTTTGTATTTTGATCGGAGATCCATCACCGGCTTCATGTCTACTTCGTTAAAAGTAGTGAGCTACCGGAGGAGCCATCGCTGAAGATGGTTTAGTCTCCTTTGCGGGTGCTGCCGCTTGAGCTTTTACAGCATCTTCCTTTGTTATTCTACCTCCCACCCCACTTCCAACAACTTGATTTGAAGCAATACCTTTTTCATCAAGAATTTTTGCTGCTGCTGGAGATGGAGTACCCGCTGCATATGAAACGGCTGAACTCGTTGCAGACTGGGATGCGGGAGCTGCGGATGAACTTGCCGCAACTGCCGGTGCACCACCTTCAGTCACTTCAATCTTGCAAATCAATCCTCCGATGGGAAGTGTCGTTTTCTCTTTCGCAACAATGCGTAAAATACCATTGGCCTCTGCGGGCAGTTCAAAAGTCGCCTTGTCTGATTCGACCTCGGCAATCACTTCATCTAGCTTTACATAATCACCCTCTTTTTTTAACCAAGTCGAAATCGTTACTTCTGTAATGGATTCGCCAACAGCTGGCACTTTCATTTCCTTAATTGCTCCGGTAGCTTTCATAGGTTGTGTTAAAGAATTTTCTGTTTTTGTTTCTTTGGCAGCTGGCGCAGACGCGGTGTTTGCTCCACCATCTGTTATCTCACAGATGACTGTTCCAATTGGCACAACATCTCCTTTTGCCTTTGAAATCTTTAGTACACCTGCCTGAGGAGCTGTTAACTCAAACGTTGCTTTATCAGATTCTAATTCTGCAATCACTTCATCCATCTTCACCACATCGCCATCCTTCTTCAACCAGTTGGCGATCGTTACTTCTGTGATCGATTCACCAACGGTGGGTACTTTTACTTGTTGAGCCATATAAACTCTTATTTAAAAATTAATGAATCTAAACTTCTAGCGCTGAAGAAATAATTTTCTCTTGTTCTGCCTTATGCACTTTAGAATAACCAGTAGCAGGAGAAGCACTTGCCTTGCGGGAAATGAGTTCTAGTCCATTCATGTAACGCAAGATAAATGACCAGTATCCCATGTTTGATGGCTCTTCTTGCGCCCACACTAGCTTAGCACCTTTGTATTTTTTCAATACGGCATTCAATTGCTTTTCAGGGAACGGATGCAATTGTTCCAACCTCACCAGCGCAACATCTTTATTTTTTTTCTTTGCTTGCGCCTCCAACAAATCGTAATACACTTTCCCCGTACAAAGAACTACTTTCTTTACATCTTTCGCATTCACATTCATGTCATCAATAACTTCCTGGAAAGACCCTTTAGTGAAATCTTTCATAGGTGAAATCACAGCAGGATGTCTGAGCAAAGACTTTGGTGAAAATACGATACAAGGCTTTCTGAACTCCCACGTTACCTGCCTTCTTAGCAAGTGGAAAATGTTAGCGGGTGTAGTTGGGTTAGCGATAATCATATTATACTCTGCCGATAACTGCAAGAACCGTTCTGGCCGTGCATTGGAGTGCTCTGGCCCCTGGCCCTCATAGCCGTGAGGTAACAACATCACAAGGCCATTCATCCGTTGCCACTTAGACTCTGCACTTGATATAAACTGATCAATCATTACCTGTGCTCCATTCGCAAAATCACCAAACTGTGCTTCCCAAATAACCAGCGCATGTGGCGAAGCCATGGCGTAGCCATACTCAAAACCTAAAACACCAAACTCTGAAAGTAACGAATTATAGATCTTAAACTTTTGCTGCTCCGCATCAACATGATCTAATCCACAGTAGGGCTCGTTGGTATTCGAATCTACAAAATAAGCATGGCGATGACTGAACGTTCCTCTTTTCACATCTTGACCACTCATTCTGACCGAAGTGCCTTCCGATAAAAGAGATCCATAAGCTAGCAGTTCTGCTTCCGCCCACCCCAATACTTTCGTTTCAAAAAAAGCACTAGTCCGGTCTTTCAATAATTTTTCAATTTGTTTGATCGGTTTAAAACCTTCGGGTATTGTGGTTAGTGCTTTGGCAACTTTATCAATCACGGCTTGTTTAATACTTGTATCGGGAGATTGATCAAAATCTTCGGGAGTTGATTTTCGTAATTTCTCCCACTCATTCTCAACTTGCTGAGGTTTGTAGGGCAGTGGCTTTTGTTTTACTTCATTCAATCGATCCTGTAGTTGGCTCCGGAAGCTCTTATCCATTTCATCGGCCAGAGATGCGTCCACATCTCCACGCTCTATTAGACGCTTAACATAAACTTCTCGTGGATTCGGATGCTTCGCAATCAAATTGTAAAGCTTCGGCTGAGTAAACTTTGGCTCATCACTTTCATTGTGACCATGCCTGCGATAACAAAGCATATCTATAAAAATATCTTTGCCAAATTTTTGGCGGTAGTCAACCGCTAGATTGGAGCAGAAGGTCACTGCCTCTGCATCGTCTCCATTTACGTGTAGAATAGGAGCATCTACAATTTTGGAAATGTCAGTACAATAGATACTGGTGCGAGCGTCATCATAGTCCGTGGTAAAGCCCACTTGATTATTAATCACGAAATGAATTGTTCCACCGGTTGTATAACCAGGTAATCCCGACATTTGAATTACTTCATAAACGATGCCTTGACCTGCTACTGCTGCATCACCGTGTATAAGAATCGCCATGCCCTTACTCAAGTCACCCTGATACTCATCATCGATTTGCCCGCGAGTGTAGCCGACCACTAGTGGATTAACAGCCTCCAGATGGGAAGGGTTAGGTGTCAATTTTAAATAGATCGGATTTCCAGACGGGGTATCAATAATACTGCTGTAACCGAGATGGTACTTCACATCGCCATCTCCCATTGTAAGGTCAGGGTTGATGTTGCCCTCAAATTCGGTAAAGATCTGCTCATAGATTTTTCCCAGAATATTAGTCAGCACATTCAGCCGGCCTCTGTGAGCCATCCCAATAACCACTTCCTTCACGCCCAACTCGGCCGCTTTATTAATGATGGTCTGCAACGAGGGGATTGTGTTCTCACCTCCTTCTAACGAAAAACGCTTTTGACCTAAGAATTTAGTGTGCAAGAAATTTTCAAAAACGACTGCCTCATTCAACTTGGCTAGGATGCGCTTTTTCTCTTCTTGATTAGGATTATAGCTAAAATATTCTTTCTCAATTTTATCAAAAAACCAACTCCTCACTTCATCGTTGCGAATGAAGTTATACTCAAAGCCAATAGTACCCAGATACAAAACCTTCAATCGCTCTATTATTTTACGTAAAGACGATTTCGGCATCCCAATTTCGGCAGCGACCTCGAAACAGGGTTTGTATCGGACTTTAAATGCCCAAAAGAGCGATATGCAAAAATCAGTGTTCGAACATAGGTCTCTTTAATATTAGGCGCTTCTCCGGCAGATACTTGTCCATTTTCACCGTAGCGCTGTGAGGAAAAATCATATCCCTCAAAGAACTTTTGCCAGGTAGGGTCGACAGAAGTGGGGTCTTGGTTGTAGTTTTGATAGAGCTGATCAATATAGCTCGTATCAGCATTTGATATGTAGCTGTACTTGTCCATGATTAATTTAAAAAGCTACCAAATGTATAATCTCACAACAAGAATTAAAAACCTAATAATCGCTTAAACAAATATAAAAGGTAAGTAGTAGTATTTTTTTAGTCTATCCTCTGATTATAAGCTGTTTATGAAAGAAAACTAGCCAGGATTGATGATTTTTCGACTTTCTGGCACCCCGCGTTGGCATATATTCAAAATCCGATTACCTTTGCGATCCTTTTAAAAACGGACGTGTTCCAACATTAAAAACGTAAGAGAAAATGGTAAAATTGAGATTAGCCCGCAGAGGCCGCAAGAAGTTGTCGATGTTTGATATTGTTGTTTCTGATGCGAGAGCACCCAGAGACGGAAAATTCATCGAAAAAATAGGTACCTATAACCCGGCAACAAACCCTGCTTCTATTTTGATTTATAAAGGCATCATGTACAAGAGACATTTGCAGATTGGTGTAGATAAGGGTGCCCTAACGCAAGAAGCTGCTGATGCGAAATTGGCAGACTGGTTAAAGGCAAAAGAAGCTAGCATTCAATCAAAGATCTCCGGATTATCAAAATCTAAGGAAGATCAGGCGAAGGCTAGAAAAGCAGCAGAATCTAAAGTAAGAGAAGCACGTGCTGAGGCTATTCGCAAGAAGGCTGAGGTAGCAGTTGCCGCACCCGAAGGTGAAGCAGCAGAAGGTGAAACTCCTGCGGCAGAAGCGCAGGCATAATATTTTATTTTCAATACAAAAAAATGCCATCGCCTTATAGGGATGGCATTTTTATTTTGACAAAATCATGGAAAAAGGGGA
>VYLB01000296.1_pt1 | contig 9931 bp, 7 predicted proteins | sample 5114431 | NCBI WGS metagenome assembly VYLB01 (sample SAMN12291786, study PRJNA351875) | freshwater metagenome | isolation source: freshwater lake | place: USA: Michigan, Gull Lake | collected 2013-08-08
GGCACGGAGCGGGATGGTGTGGGCGCCGGGCGCGCGGGTCGCGCCGCTCACGCCGTCGGCGGGCAGCTTCAAACTGCGACCGCCCTTGCGCCACCATGCGCGCAGGTCGGCGAGCCACTTCGTCCCCGGCTCCGCACCCGATTTGCGCACATCGTACCACAGCGCCAGAGTACGCGCCGCGCCGCCACCCGCCGGTTCGACCCACACGGCGACATAGGGCCGATGGTATTCCGCCACTGACAGGCGCGGGATGGTGACGGTGACCGTTCCCGCGGATGGCGCCGGTGCGGCGGCGATGGTCGCGCCGCCCAGAACCGCCAGTGACAGGATACGCATCAGGCTATCTCCCCCGAAAATCAGTGGATCAGGAACATGGCGAGGATCACCGGCAGCGCCACCCCGGCCGCCACCAGCGGCCAGGTCAACGGGCGACGCTTCGCATGGAGTTGCAGCAGCAGCAGGCCGGTCACCGAGAACAGGACGCAGGCGACGGCGAACACGTCGATGAACCAGAACCACGCGGTGCCGGCATTGCGTCCCTTGTGCAGGTCGTTGAGGTAGCTGATCCAGCCCCGATCGGTCGTTTCGGCGCGGATCGCCCCGCTGGCGAGGTCGATACTGACCCACGCGTCGCCGCCGGGACGCGGCAGTGCGACATAGGCTTCGCTATCCGACCATTCGACGGGATATCCAGCGACGTTCAGCGTCACCTGTCGTTCGATATCGGCAGCGACGCCAGCCGGAATGGTCGCCTTTGCCTCCGCCGCCTTGCCGAGCGGACGCAACAGGCCGGCGGACAGCTGTCCCTGTCGTTCGGCGACCACCGGTGCGGCGGAAATCGTCGCGGCATGGTTCAGCGTGATGCCGGTGATCGCGAACAGCAACATCGCCGCGAGCGAGACGCCCGCGCTGATCCAGTGCCACGCGATCAGTTGTTTCGCCCACCATGCGCGCCAGTTGCGTCGGCGTTTGGCGGCGGTGCTCACGCGTCGGCCCAGCGGCGCAGCAGGTTGTGATACAGCCCGGTCAGCTGAACCACCACCGCATCCCCCTGCCCCCGCTCACCGCCCAACGCCTGGACCGACTGGTCGAGGTCGAACAGCAGCCGGCGTTCGCCATCGTCGCGCACCATCGACTGCGCCCAGAAGAAGGCGGCGGTACGCACGCCGCGCGTGACCGGCGTCACCCGGTGCAGACTGGACGCGGGATAAAGTACCATGTGCCCCGCCGGGAGCTTTACCGTCTGCGGCCCGAACCGGTCCTCGATCACCAGTTCGCCGCCGTCATAGCCGTTGGGATCGTCGAGGAACAACGTCGCCGACAAGTCGCTGCGGATGCGGAAATCGGTGCCGCGTTTCATACGGATGGCATTGTCGACATGCAGCCCGAACGCCTCGCCCCCCTCGTACCGGTTGAACAGCGGGGGAAAAACTTTCAGCGGCAGAGCGGCGGCGATGAACAGCGGCGACCGTCCGAGCGCATCGAGCACGATACCACCCGCCTCGCGTGCGGCGGCGCTGTCCTCGGGCAACTGCCGGTTGCGCTTGGCCAGCGCGGATTGCGGGCCGGAGGTGACGTTGCCGTCGACCCACTCGCCATCCGCCACCAGCGCCCGGACACGGTGGAGGGCGGCGTCGTCCAGCACGTCGGGAATTGCGATCAGCATCTGCGGCAGCCAAGCCCCGTCAGAAGTTGAAATAGAGGCTGAGCACCGCCTGCCGCCGGTCGCCGGGCATCGCCCAGCCGCCGGTGACCGCACCGGTCGTCCCGTTCACGTTGCTGCGGATACCCGTCAGGTAGCGCTCGTCGGTGAAGTTCTGCACGTTCAGCTGCAAGGTCGCCCGCTCCGCGATCGTATAGGCCAGATAGGCTCGATGGATCAGATAATCGTCCGCACGGAACTGCACCGGTTGGAAGGCATTCGGCACGTTCAGCGCGATCGGTCCCTGATAGGTCAGGCCGTAGCCCAGTTCGAGCCCGAACGGCAGCTTGTAGGTCGTGAACAGCGACCCGGAATGTTCGGGCGTCTGCACCAGGGTGGCGCCGGCCTGCGGATCGCGGATACCGGCGTTCAGGTCCCGGTCGGATATCGACTGGCGCACTCCGCCGTCGAGATAGGTATAGTTGGCGAACACCGTCCAGGCGGGCAGGATCGATCCCGACAGCCCCAGGGCGATACCGTCCACGCGCGCCCGGCCGTCGAGCACCTGCAACCCCGCCGGAAGTGCCGGATCGTTCGAGGGCACCCGGTAATTGGTGCGTTCGTTGCGGAACACGGCGGCGGTCACCTCCAGCTTGCGCCCGAACAGCGCGGCTTTCAGCCCGACCTCGATATTCTCGGCGGTCTCGGGGGCCACCGCGCACGGATCGGCGGCACCGGCTGCGTTCGGCGTGGCGGACACCACGCCGCAGCCCAGACGCACCGTCTGCGACGACGGCGTCTTCGACTTGCCGTACCCGGCGTAGAGGCTGACCGCCTCGACCGGATGGAACACCGCGCCGCCCCGGTAAGAGAACAGCCGCTCCTTCGAGCGCTGCACCGCTTGCTGCGCCGGGGTCAGTTGCGTGCTGCCTGGCGGCACGATCGCCAGCGGAAGGTTGCGGAACCGGGCGTCCTGCACTTCCCAGCGGACGCCGCCGTTCAGTTCGAACCAGCGGTTCAGCTCCAGCGTGTCGAAGGCATAGACGGCAAGGTTGTCGGTCTCCGACCGTGACTGCGCGGTGACGGTCAGGTTGACCGGCCCGGTCCACCGCGTGTCGGGATGGGCAATGGACAGGTCGGGCGGCGTCACCGCGGCACCCGCCGCGGTACGTAACAGACTGCCGCTGGTGATGTGGTAGCTTTCGATCGTACCCGACACGCCGATATTGGCGACGTTGCGGAAACCACCTTTCGTGCCGGCCTCATGCCGAAGATCGACTTGATCGTAGAGCAGGTCGTTGACCTGATCGCGCGACAGCCCACGCGGTCCCGACGGTCGCCAGTTGCCCGGCGCCAGGCCGGTGGGACAGGCGATGCCGACGGTCGCCGCGGCATCCGCGCCGACCGGCTGCAACCCGGTGGTGGCGAGGCAATAGGTGCCCTGCGGCGCGCTGGTGATGCTGTCCTGTGCGACCCGCTGCCACCGGGTCAGGTTGCGGACCGAAAGTTGGTCGTCGATGGCGTGTCGGAACGTCGCGGTGAAGCGGTCGACCGTCTGGTCCTGCCGATCCAGATTGGCGATGCCGTAATAATCGGCGCGATCGACACCGGGCAGGACGCCGCCGCCGATCGGGCTTTGGAAATACGGTACGCCGTAGAGTGGCGTGTTGCGATCCTCCTGATGGACATAGGCCAGCGTCAGGCTGGTCGGGCCGCCAACGCCGATCGTCACCGATGGCGCGATGCCCCAGCGCTCGAACTTCTCGACGCTGCGGCCGGGCACGCCGTTATGGTGATAGGCACCGGTCAGCCGCACGGCGACCAGATCGGACACACGCTTGTTCGCGTCGATCGACGCGCGGTAATAGTCGTCGGTGCCGACCGAAGCCTGCGCGATCGACAGGTCCTGCACACCCGGCACCTTCGATACCAGGTTGATCGTGCCGCCGACCGATCCCGATCCGTTGAAGACGGTGTTCGCGCCGTTATAGACCTCGATCTGTTGCAGGTTGAACGGGTCGGTTCGGCTATATTGTGCGGAATCGCGCACGCCGTCGACCGTGATGTCGTTTGCTGCCGAATAGCCGCGCAGGTTGATCGAGTCTCCGTAGCCGCCGCCGCCTTCGCCGGCACCGAACGTGATGCCGGGAATGGTCTGCAACGCGTCGCGCAGCGTCTGCAGGTTCTGTTTGCGGATCGTCTGGTCGTTCAGGACCGTGATCGTCTGTGGGGTATCGCGCAGCGCCGACGTCGCCTTCGGGCTTTCCACCTTCGCGTCCGCGGCCTTCTGCCCATTGACGACGATCACGTCGCGATCGTCGACCTGATCCTGCGCCGTCAGCGGCGCGGCGACGGGGCCGGGCGCCGTCTCCGCGGCAAGTGCCGGCGCGGTGGCGATGAACCCGATGCACGTCATCGCCAGAAAGCTCGTCGTTTCGATCATGTCGTCCCCCCTGTCGGGGGATGCAGCTATTGCGAGTAAGTTGCATAGTCAACGCTAATGAGAGCTATTCTTAGCCAAGCAGTTCGAGCGCGGTCCGTCGCCACCGCGATCCCGGCGCGGGGGACGCGGCAGGACGCATTGTCTCCGAGGCGTAAGATTGTCGGTCTAGACGCGGGCGGCGTCAAAGGAAGGTATGTGAGCTGGCTTCGCGACATCGACCGATGGTTCATCGCGGAAGTGCTGCCGCACGCAGCCTCCTATCGCGCGCGTGCGGCGCGGCTGTGCGGGGCGGACGAGGCGGACGATCTGGTGCAGGAGGCGTATGCGCGGATCCTGGGCACCGCGGATCATCGCGCGATCCAGGCACCGCGCGCGTTCACGATGACGATCGTCCAGAATCTCGGGCTCGAACGGCTGCGCCGCGCGAGCGTGGTACGGATCGAGGTCGGTGCCTCGCTTCAGATGCTGGACGTCGCGGACACCGCCCCCAACGCGTTCGCGATCGCCGCGGGACGCTCCGAGCTTGAGCAGCTCGTGCGGTTGATGGACGGGCTGCCGCCGCAATGCGCGCGGGTCATGCGGATGCGCAAGATCCAGGGCATGTCCCCCGGCGCGATCGCTGAAGCCCTTTCACTATCCGTCTCGACCGTGGAAAAGCACATCGCTAAAGGTCTGGCGCTCATGACGCGAGCGCGCCGCGACAGCGAGGCTCAGGCGGAGAATGCGTGTCCCACCTACAGGCCCCTCCACCGCGTGCTGACCTGATCGAGGAGGCCGCCGAATGGCTCGCGGCGCTGGACGCGGGATCGGTCAGCCGCACGGCGTTCGAGGCCTGGCGCAGCGCGGATGTCCGCCACGCCGTCGCCTTCGCGGAAGTGGCGGGGATGTGGCGCGACCTGGATGGGATCCGGTGCGACGAGGGGGCGACCGGAGCGCCCGCGTCTTCCCCGCCGGCGCCGATCGCCCCCCGCGGCGACCGGCGCCAGGCGATGCGGTTCGCCGCATCGATCGTGGCGGCCACGATCCTTGGCGGTGGCTTCGCCTATCGCAGCTACGCGCGTGATACCGTACGCACGAAGGTCGGCGAACGGCGAACGATCCACGCTGCGCCCGGGCTGACCATCGATCTCAACACCGACAGCTGCATCCATTGGCGCGACGATACGCCGGTCGGGCTGTGGCTGGAGCAGGGCGAGGCGGCGATCCGGCTGGCGGACGGACGAGGCGCGCGATTGCGCACGCCGAGCGGTACGTTCGATCTCTCGCCCGGCCTGTTCAACGCGCGGCTGCGCGGCGACAGCTGCGAGCTGGCGGTGGTCGCGGGAAGCGTGACCGACCAGCGCCGTGCCCGCCTCTCCGCCGGCCAGACGGCGCTTGCCAGCGCCGGTCATCTGGGCGCGCCGACCGCAGTGGCGGGAGATCTGGCCCGCGTCACCGCCTGGCAGCGCGACACCCTGATGCTGTCGGGCGAAAGCCTCGACTATGCCGTGGCCGAAATGAACCGCTACCTCCCGGCCAAGATCGTCATCGGCGATCCGGCGCTCTCGCGCCTGCGCCTGGGCGGCACCTTCGCTACCACCGACACGGCCGAGTTCCTGCGCGCGCTGCACAGCGCGTTCGGCATCCGCGCAATGACGGGTGCGAACGGGGGCATCGTTCTGACGCAAGGCTGAAGGCGTCGAGGACGAATTATTTCGCGGCGCAATGGCGGTTCTGTCGCGCTCGTCCATCCTTGTCTCGACAATCGTCAAGAGCGGGGAAGTCCTTCATGTTCCGTTACCTCACGTCGACTGCCCTGGTGGCAGTCGCGGCGCCGGCGGCCGCGCAGTCGCCGGCCACGCCGATCGCGTTCGATATCGAGGCGTCCGATACCGCCAGCGCCCTGAACGCCTTCGCCCGACAGGCGGGCGTCCACCTGATCTTTCCCTATGACGCGGTCAGCGGACGCCGCGTGGCGGCGCTGCGCGGACGGCTCACGCGTACCGCCGCGCTGCGCCGCCTCATCACGGGGCAGGGACTGGTGGTCGCCGCCGAGACGCCCACGATGATATCGCTGAAGGTAGCCGGGCCCGGCGCCCCCGCGCCCGTCCAGACAACGCAGACCGACACCGCGAGCGAGGCCGATCCCCGGCAGGACATCGTGGTGCTGGGACTCGGTCAATCGCGTCAGGTGCAAACCGTGTCGGCCAGGGCGATGCGTCAATTGCTGCCGGGCACCTCGCCGCTGCGGGCGCTCGGCCGCTTGCCGGGGGTCAATTTCGACTCCTCGGACGCGCGCGGCACGTACGAGGCGGCGACGCAGCTGTCGATCCGCGGGTTCCTGTCGGATCAGATGGGCTACACGCTGGACGGCGTGCCGCTGGGCAATTTCCAGTATCGCAACAACAACGGCCTGTCGATCAACCGCGCGTTGCTGAGCGAGAACAACGGCCCGGCCACGCTGTCGCAGGGCAGCGGCGCGCTGGGGACCGCGTCGACCAGCAATATCGGCGGCACCGTCGATTTCACCTCCATCGATCCGACGACGGCGTTCGGCATCGATCTGGAGCAAAGCTACGGCAGTGCCAGTTCGTGGCGCAGCTTCGTGCGGATGAACAGCGGCGTACTCGACTGGGGCGGTCGGCTTGCGCTCTCCTACGCGCATGACCGGCAGGGGAAATGGCGCGGCTGGGGCGATCAGAACCAGGATCAGCTGAACGCCAAATTTGTCCAGCCGCTGGGCGGCGCGATCACGTCGACGACGTACCTCAACCTGATCCACCGGCGCGAGGACGATTACAACGACACCTCGCTCGCGCGGCTGCGGACCTATGGCTATCGCTTCGACAACATCCGCGATTTCGCGCTGGCGGAGCAGCTGGCGCGGCTGACGCAGAACGGCGGAACGCCCCCTGCCCCGTTCGTGTCGCCCGATGACACCATCTACCAGGGCGGCGGTGTGCGGCGTGACCTCCTCGGCTACGAACGGCTCGACTATCAGCTGTCGTCCGGCATCACCGGCTTCACCACCGCGTACATCCATATCGACAAGGGGATCGGCACCTATGCGAGCCCCTATGATCCCACGCCCACGGCATTCGGCGGCTCGCCCATCTCGGTGTCGGCGCTGCGCTACGACATCAACCGCAAGGGGGCGATCTCCCGGCTGACGCTGCGTGCCGGCGACCACCGGATCGCAGGCGGCGTGTGGTACGAACGCAACGCCTTCAACCAGGGATCCTATCTCTACGGCCTCCAGGCCGGGGTCGCGCCCCGCGATTTCCAGCGCTTCTACGAAAACCCGTACCGCATCAACTTCTACAATGAGTTCCGGACCGACACGCTCCAGTTCGACATCGGCGACACGTGGCAGGCAACCGACGAGCTGCGCCTGAACGCGGGCGTCAAGGGCGTGATGTCGAAGAACGTCGCGCGCAGCATCGTCAGCCGGCGTCCGATCGACGGATCGATCAAAGCCGAAAACTGGTTCCTGCCGACCGCCGACGTTCTCTACGCGCCGGACGCGCACCACGAGCTGTTCGCCGACTATACCCGCAACATGGCCGCCTTCGTCGCGTCCACATCGAGCGGGCCGTTCTCCAGCAGCTCGCAGGCCGGCTTCGACTTCATTCGCGCCGACCTGAAGCCCGAGATGACGAACACCTTCGAGGGCGGCTACCGCTACCATGATGGCGGTCTGCAGCTCTCGCTCACCGGCTATTACGTGAAGTTCACCAACCGCCTGCTGGCCTCGTCGATCAGCGCCACCGTCGTGGGCAACCAGAATGTGTTGCAGAATGTCGGCGGCGTGTCCTCGCGCGGGGTCGAGGGGGCGGTGAACTGGCGTCTGCCATCGGGATGGTCGCTGTACGGCAGTTGGGCGTACAACGATGCCACCTACGACGACGATGTGCGGCCATTGGGCGGTGCGGTGGTGCAGACGAAGGGCAAGCAGGTGGTCGCCTCGCCGCGCCACGTCGGCACCGCGGAAGTGAATTACGACGGCGGCATGCTCTGGGGCGGGGTGACCGCGCACTATCGCGGTGTACGCTATTACAGCTATCTCAACGACGCTCGGCTGCCCGGTGCGGTCAACGTCAATCTGTCGGCCGGCTATCGCTTCAGCGCCGAGTTCGACGCCCAGCTCAACGTCACCAACGTCTTCGACAAGGAATATGTCGCCTCGACGGGGACGGCGGGCTTCGTGACGTCCGATCCGAACGGCACGTATACGACCTTGCAGACCGCGGCACCGCGACAGGTCTTCGGCACCGTGCGCTATCGCTTCTGAACCGGGCCGTCGGGCCGGGCGCCCGACGCGCCTCCTCCCCCTTCCCCGTGACGGACCTTGGCCATGCATCGACGCGACCTGCTGAAACTGGGTGCGGCATCCCCGCTTGCCGCCGGCGCCGCCACGCTCGCGCGCGCCGAACCGACGGATCGCTTCACCTTCGCGCTGCTCGGCGACTGCCACATCCGGCCCGAACTCGATGCCGCCACCGCATGCGCGATGTGTTTCGAGCAGGTGTCCTTTTCGCCGGCGGATTTCGTCATCCAGGCCGGCGACCATATCGACGATGCGCTGGAGGCGGATCGCGCCCGCGCGACGCTGCTGATGGATCTCTATCAGGCGACCGAGCGCCGGCACCTGCGCAAGCGCGTCTACCATGTCCTCGGCAACCATGATTGTCTCGGCATCTTTCCGAAGAGCGGGATCGATCCGTCCGCGCCCGACTATGGCAAGCGCTTCTACACCGACCGCTTCGGGCCGGCCTATTACGCCTTCGATCACAAGGGCGTGCATTTCGTCGTACTGGACTCGGTCGGGATCACCGCCGATCGCAGCTACGAAGGTCGCGTCGATGAGCGCCAGCTCGCGTGGCTTGAGACCGATCTGGCGGCCCAACCGCGCGGGACGCGGATCATCGTCGTGACACACATCCCGCTCGTCACCGCGATGCGCTGCTACGAGCCCGAGGCATGGCTCGATACGCCGCACAATTGGACCTACGTCGTCAACGCGCGCGCGGTGCTGCGCATCCTGCGCGACCATGATGTTCTCGCCGTGCTTCAGGCGCACAGCCACGTCTACGAACAGATCGAGCTGAACGGCATCCGCTTCATCACCACCGGTGCGGTGGCGGGGGCGGACTGGCGAGGATCGTTCCTCGGCACGCCGGCGGGCTATACCGTGATCGACGTCGATGGTCGCAGTGTCTTGAGCCGATACCGGACGTACGGCTTTCGCAGCCAACACGGGGCCGGCGTCGACATATGATCTGGCATCAGCGCCGCACCGCCTAAGAAAAACGCATTCGACTTTCGAATGGGTTCCCGGCACTCCCATGCTGATGGACGCTTTCACCGGGCGGGCGCGACACCGATCGTCGCCCACCCGGATCGGCCGCCCTGTTCAGGCCTTCAAACCCTTCGCCATATTGAGATGCGCAGTCACGGTCGGAACGAGGCCGGCCGCAAACGCCTTGAGCGACGGAACCGCGCCGGTCGCCGCATAGGCCTTGAGCGTGTCGAGCGTCTGTTGATGGCCGGCGGCCTGCGCGGCGATATACGCCTGGTCGAACGCCGTCCCGGTCAACCCCTTCAGCTCGTCCAGCTTTTGCTGCTGCTGCGGATCGAGCGCCGCGTCGGGCGTCACCGGCGGCGTCGCGGCCGCCGCCGCGGTCGTCAGCTTCTGGGTCGAGGCCGTGTGCGCGTCGATCATCTTCTGCGCGAAGGTTTTGACCGAGGCGGAAGCGCCCTGCGACAGCGCCAGACGCGAGGTCGCGATCTCGAACGCGTCGCTCGCCGCGGCGGCGTTGGCGAAGCCTTGCGCCGGGTTCACCGCCGCCGATGCGGTCGGCGCCGGC
>VYLB01000299.1_pt1 | contig 9831 bp, 12 predicted proteins | sample 5114431 | NCBI WGS metagenome assembly VYLB01 (sample SAMN12291786, study PRJNA351875) | freshwater metagenome | isolation source: freshwater lake | place: USA: Michigan, Gull Lake | collected 2013-08-08
CTGCGTCGCCACCGGCGGCGGGGGCAGCGGCACCGACACCAGCGGCGCGGGCGGTGGTGCGGGGATCAAGGCGGATCCGGCCCCCGCGCCGCAGCCCGCGATCAGCAGCGAAACGGCGATCACGCCGAGGCGATGGCCGAGAGTCCTGGTATTCATGTCGTCGGTCATCACCCCTGCTGGCGGCGACCCTGTGGTCGCGGGGGCGGCGCTGACAATCCCGTGGAGTCGTCCGCTGCGACGACTGCGCGCGCCCGCGCGACGAATGGTGACGACGTCCTCCGTCATCGCCAGGATGTTGATTCGCGAGGGGTTTGCACGCGCCTCACGGCACCAGCACGGTATCGACCGGCGGATCGACCGCGTCGGGATAGTCGAGCGTATAGTGCAGCCCGCGGCTCTCCTTGCGGTGCAGGGCCGAACGCACGATCAGGTCCGCGGTCTGGAGCAGGTTGCGCAGCTCGATCAGGTCGGGGGTGACGCGGAAATGGCCGTAATAATCCTCGATCTCCGATCGCAGCAGGTCGATGCGGTGCTGCGCGCGCTCCAGCCGCTTCGTGGTGCGCACGATGCCGACGTAGTTCCACATGAAGCGGCGGATCTCGGTCCAGTTCTGCTTGATGACCACTTCCTCGTCGGAATCGGTCACGCGGCTCTCATCCCACGCCCGGATCGACGGCACCGCGGGAAGCGCGTCCCAGTTCGCCGCGATATGCCGCGCCGCCGCCTCGCCGAAGACGAAGCATTCCAGCAGCGAGTTGGAGGCGAGGCGATTGGCGCCGTGCAGCCCGGACTGGGTGCACTCGCCCGCGGCGTACAATCCCGGCAGGTCGGTGCGCCCGTCGCGGTCCACCACGATCCCGCCGCAGGTGTAGTGCTGCGCGGGGACCACCGGGATCGGCGAGGTGGTCATGTCGATCCCCAGCCCCAGCAGCTTGTCATGGATGTTGGGGAAGTGCGTACGCACGAAGTCGGCGGGCTGGTGGCTGATGTCGAGGTGGACGTAGTCGAGCCCGTAGCGCTTGATCTCGGCATCGATCGCGCGCGCCACCACGTCGCGCGGCGCCAGCTCCAGCCGCTCGTCGTAATAGGGCATGAAGCGCTTGCCGGTGACCGGATTGATCAGCCGCCCGCCCTCGCCCCTGACCGCCTCGGTGATGAGGAAGTTCTTGACCTCCAGATGATACAGGCACGTCGGGTGGAATTGCATGAATTCCATGTTCGATACGCGCGCCCCCGCCCGCCAGGCCATCGCGATGCCGTCGCCGGTCGCCCCGCGCGGCGCGGTGGAGAACAGATAGGTGCGCCCCGCCCCGCCCGTCGCCAGCACGGTGGCGCGCGCGGTGTGCAGGTTCACGCGGCCGGTGCCGCGATCGATCGCATAGACGCCCCACACGTTGCCCGCGCCCGAATAGCGCTCCTCGTGCCGGCTGGTCGCCAGGTCGATCGCGACCTGATCGGGCACCAAGGTGATGTTCGGATGCGCCTCCGCCGCCTTCTGCAACGCCTCCTGCACCGCCCAGCCGGTCGCGTCGGCGACATGTACGATGCGGCGATGCGAATGCCCGCCCTCGCGCGTCAGGTGGAGCGCGCCAGCCTCCTGCGCGAAGGGAACGCCCAGCTGCTGCAGCCGCTCGATCGCGGCGGGCGCGCGCTCCACCACGAACTCGACGGTGGCACGGTCGTTGAGCCCGGCCCCGGCCACCATCGTGTCGCGGACATGGTGGTCGAACGTGTCGCCCGGCTCCAGCACCGCGGCGATCCCGCCCTGCGCCCAGGCGGTCGACCCGTCGTTGAGCGCGCCCTTGGCGAGCACCGTCACCGTGAAACGATCGGCGAGGTTCAGCGCCGCGGTCAGCCCGGCGGCGCCGGACCCGATGATGAGGACGTCGGTCATGTCCGCGTCCTCATGCCACATCCGCGTCGCGATGCCAGGGGGCTCAGGCGTCCGGATACTCGCGCACGACAGTCACCTTCCAGCCGGGGGGATCGATGCTGACTTCCTGCTCGCAGCTTACCGCGCGCGTCTTCTGAAGCTTTACGTCGCGGCTAACCAGTTCCTCGGTCCATGGCGGACCGGGATAGATGATGATCTTCGTTCGCCTCATGGTTTTGCCTTCTCCGCCAGCGTCACGGCCTCCTGCCATTCGGGGCCACCGGCACCCGGATCGTCGAGAAGCCACGTGATGAGGTAGGCGCGCGCCCGCGTTGCGTCGCGGAAGCGTGCATCGGAGGGGTCAGTGCGGGCCAGTTCCTCCTGAACCTCGGGCGCCAGCGTCGACCGATAGCGCTCGACCGCGAATGCCAGCGCCGTCAGCTGATTACCCTTCAGCGCCTCGACACGCGCCATCAACGTCTCCCGGGCATCCATGCTGTTGACGAAGGCTTCGTCGCGAATCTGCGGCGCGATTTCCTTTTCTGCCTGCTGCGTCGCTTGACCGGCATCATTGGTGATCGTGGCAAGCGTCGAAAGGAGGGAGCCTGCGTCCGCATAGACGCGAAGGTCGACCAGTGCCTGCTCCAACGGATAGTCCGTGTCGCTCTTGCGGAGCCCGAGCCGAATCGGGACCAATGCCTGCACCCGCGCCGCCTTCATGCGGGCGAGGACCGCCGACATCGTTTCGAGGTTGAACAATTCTCGATCAACGGACCCGCGGCTGCTCAGCAATCCCGCAGACAACGTAGACAATGCCGCTTTCTCTCCCGCCGTGCCCGTAACCGCGGCCAGGCCGTTGAGGAAGATGACCGCTCCATCGGAACTCATGTTCATCAACGCGCGGTCCGATCGCACGCGGCGCACGAAGGTATTGAAGTCATCGTCGTCGGCCGCGAGTTGACGCCACACGATGGAATCGCGGTAGCTGCGCCGTTCGTCCAGACCTTTAAGCGCGCGGTAGCGCCGGACGACGGCCTCTTCGGAGCGAGGTTCGTCAGGATCGATAAGCTTGCGGTCAGGCTTGTCGAAGTGCAGCGTCGCCGGCCGATCGGTAAACGTACTCGGCGCACATCCCGTAGCAAGAACAGCCGCCGCCAACGAGAGACTTGCCTTCCGCATCGCGCCACGCCCCCGCTTTCCGCTGCGGCGAACCTGCGCCTCCCTATGGTGCGTCGACAATACTCCGTCCGGATGATCCGGTCCGTTTCGGAGCTACATCTCCGGCATCTACCCCACCCCGCGCGTCAGGCTCAGGAACACGTCCTCCAGGTCCGCTTCCTTCGTGGAGACGTCGACGATGCCCAGCCCGCTCGCCTGTACCGCGCCCAGCACCTCGCCGGCGTTCACGCGGTCCTTGGAATAGGTGATCTCCAGCGTGCGCGCGCCCTTCAGCACCACCTTGTCGAAGCAGATCGCGCGCGGCGGCGCATCGACGTCGCGGTCGACGGTCACCGCCACCACCTTTTCCTGCGCCTTGCCCAGCAGTTCGCGGGTCGGCTCGTTGGCGACGACGCGGCCGTGGTTGATGATCGCGATGCGATCGCACAGCTCCTCCGCCTCCTCCAGATAGTGCGTCGTCAGCACTACGGTGACGCCGGCGTCGTTGAGGCTGCGGACGTAGCTCCACAGCTGCTGGCGCAGCTCGATGTCGACGCCGGCGGTCGGCTCGTCCAGCACCAGCACGGGCGGCGAGTGGACCATCGCCTTGGCCACCATCAGCCGCCGCTTCATGCCGCCCGACAGCGTGCGCGCATAGGCCTTCGCCTTGTCCTCCAGATGCACCGCGCGCAGCAACTCCATCGAGCGGCGCTGCGCCCTGGGCACGCCGTAGAGCCCGGCCTGGATCTCCAGCGTCTCCACCGGCGTGAAGAAGGGGTCGAACAGGATCTCCTGGTTGACGATCCCGATCGAGGCCTTGGCGTTGCGCGGGTGCGCATCGATGTCGAAGCCCCAGATCGAGGCGGTGCCGCTGGTCTTGTTCACCAGCCCGGCCAGGATGTTGATGAGCGTCGACTTGCCCGCGCCATTGGGCCCGAGCAGCCCGAAGATGCTGCCGCGGGGCACGTCGAACGACACGCCGTCCAGCGCGCGCTTGCCCCCCTGGTAGGTCTTGCACAGGTCGTGGATGGCGATGGCGGCGTCGGTCATGCCCGTCGACTAGGCCTGCCGACGGGCGATTCCAATCCTTCGTAACATGCGCGCTTCAGGATTGTCGCCCGCGGCCGCGCTTGCTAATCGCAAGCCATGCTGCCGCCGCCCGAAGTCATCCGCGTCTCGCAACCCCGCATCGCCTGCGACGGGGCGACCGATATCCCCGGCGGCGCCGCGCTGGGGCATCCGCGCGTCTGGCTGCAGATCGACGAACACGGCTATGTCGATTGCGGATATTGCGACCGCCGCTTCGTGCTGATCGGCGGCGCGGCCGATGGCGTCGATCAGGCGACGCTGCCCGACATCCCGGATGGCGCGAGCCCGCAGTAGCAAGTCGCGGGCGTCGCGCCTATCTTGGCGCGCATGACCGATCCCCGCTCCTTCCTCTACCGCGACACGCTCTCCCCCGAGGCGGCACAGCGGCTGACCGCCTCCGTCCTGGCCCAGGCGGACGACGGCGAGCTGTTCCTGCAATATCGCAAGGCGGAGGCGCTGGGGTTCGACGACGGCCGGCTGAAGACCGCCAGCTACGACACCAACGCCGGCTTCGGCCTGCGCGCCGTCTCGGGCGAGATGACCGCGTTCGCGCACGCCAACGAGCTGTCGGAGGCCGCGATCCGCCGCGCCGGCGAGACGATGGCGCTGATCGATCCTTCGGCCGGCACGAAGGCCACGCCTCCCGCGCGCACCAACGCGCGGCTGTATACCGACGCCGATCCGCTCGACTTGGTGCCGTTCGCCGACAAGGTGAACCTGTGCCAGACGATCGACGCCGCCGCGCGCGCGCGCGATCCGCGCGTGGTGCAGGTGTCGGTCGGGCTGTCGGGCACGTGGAGCGTGGTCGAGGTGGTGCGCCCCGACGGCTTCGTCGTCACCGACGTGCGCCCGCTGGTGCGGCTCAACATCGCGATCGTCGCGGAAGCGAACGGGCGGCGCGAGACCGGGTCGTTCGGGATCGGCGGACGCTATCTCTACGACCGGCTCTTCGATCCCGCGACCTGGAACCGCGGCATCGACGAGGCGCTGGCGCAGGCGCTTGTCAACCTGGAAGCGGTCGATGCGCCGGCGGGCGAGATGACCGTGCTGCTCGGGCCGGGATGGCCCGGCGTGCTGCTGCACGAGGCGATCGGCCACGGGCTGGAGGGCGATTTCAACCGCAAGGGCACATCCGCTTTCTCCGGTCGCATCGGCGAGCAGGTCGCGGCACGCGGCGTGACGGTGGTCGACGACGGCGCGATCGCCGACCGTCGCGGCAGCCTGACGATCGACGACGAGGGCACCCCCACGCGCGAGACGATCCTGATCGAGGACGGCTTCCTCAAGGGCTATATGCAGGATCGCCTCAACGCGCGGCTGATGGGGGTCGAGCCGACCGGCAACGGGCGCCGCGAAAGCTATGCGCACGCCCCCATGCCGCGGATGACCAACACCTTCATGAAGGGCGGGCAGGACGATCCCGCCGAGCTGCTGAGCCGCGTGAAGAAGGGCATCTTCGCCAAGTCGTTCGGCGGCGGGCAGGTGGACATCGTCTCGGGCAAGTTCGTCTTCTCCTGCACCGAGGCCTATCTGGTCGAGGACGGGAAGATCGGCGCGCCGATCAAGGGCGCGACGCTGATCGGCGATGGCCCCAGCGTGCTGACCAAGGTGCAGGGCGTCGGCAACGACTTCGCGTTGGACGAGGGGATCGGCGTGTGCGGCAAGGGCGGGCAGAGCGTCCCCGCGGGCGTGGGCCAGCCGACGCTGCTGGTCGGCGGGCTGACCGTTGGGGGCACGGCGGCGGGCTAGAAACCGGAGATCAGCATGTCCAGCGCCGCCTTGATGACATATTCCTGATCGGCGAGCGTTTGCACGCGCTCTAGGATATCTCGTCGGCTGATGCTCCGCGCCAGGGGTGTCACCATGACGAGACGTTGCCCCTGAACATCGAACACGGGTGTGAGACGGGGCATCGCGATCCGATCGTCGGCGCGCAGCGGCACGACGAAGCGGGTCGGCAGATCCGACAGTACGTCCGCCTGACAGTCGAGGACGAGCACGTTCCCCGTCACGCGTAGCACATCATATTGCGCCATCAGAGCGGCGACAGATGCGCCAGCGGGTCGCCGTGCTCCTCATACCAGCCGCTGAACCGCGCGATCGCTTCCTTGTTATCTTCCTTCCACTGCCGCTCGCGCGCGGCCTTGGAGGCGATCCGTAATGCATCTTCCGTAACCCGCGAGAGGTTCAGGCCAGCTTCTCGCGCCGCCGCCACGATCTCCGTGTCGATCGTCAGGTTGATCGGTCGACGCTTGGGCTGGCCGATGCTATCGTGTTTCATACACTGAAGGTATGCGCATGACCCATGCGCGTCAACGGAGCGCGCCCGATGGAGTTCTTCCCTGCCCTGACCGCGGATCACCGCGCCTTCATCGCGAAGCAGCCGGTGTTCTTCGTCGCCACCGCGGCACAGGGCGCGCGCATCAATCTCAGTCCCAAGGGAATGGACAGCTTCCGCGTCCTGGATGACGCGACGGTCGGCTATCTCGACGTCGCCGGGTCCGGGAACGAGACCAACGCGCATCTGCTCGCCGATGGCCGCATCACGATCATGTTCTGCGCGTTCGACAATCCCGCGCTCATCTTCCGCCTCTACGGCCGCGGTCGGGCGGTGCTGCCGCAGGACGACGAATGGGCCACGCTCGCGCCGCATTTCACGCTGCTGCCCGGGACGCGCCAGATCTTCGTCGTCGCGATCGATCAGGTGCAGACGTCGTGCGGCTGGGGCGTCCCCTACATGGCGTTCGAGCGCGAGCGCGAGACGCTGTCGAAGTACCATGAGAAGCACGGCGACGCGACGCGCTTCGCCAAATATGCCGTCCGCACTCAGAGCATCGACGGCCTGCCCGTGCGCAATCCCACCGTCCCGGTCGCCTGATGGCGCTGGTCGAGCTTGGCCGATACGACCGTAATCTGGCCAACATCCTGGTGGCGCGGCTGGAGGCGGACGGCATTCCCGCCCTCGCCTTCGACGGCGGTGCGTCGATCGCGGACGGCAGCTGGCTGCTGATCCCGGTGCGCGTGATGGTGAACGAGGACGACCTCGCCGAGGCGCTGGCGATCGTCGCCGCTGCCTGAAAAAGAGGCAGCGTTGCGGCGCTGCACAATTTTTACCTTGCGTTAATCCTTCGCGACCGCCGCCAACGCCTTACCCCGCCTCGCGTTCCGCTTGGCACGCGGTTTGCGAGGCTGATTTCCGGGTCATTCGGAAGGGGGCGCGATGAAACTGGTCATTGCCATCATTAAACCGTTCAAGCTCGACGAGGTGCGCGAGGCGCTCACCACCGTCGGCGTGGCGGGGATGACGGTGTCGGAGGTGAAGGGGTTCGGTCGCCAGAAGGGGCAGACCGAGATCTACCGCGGCGCCGAATACAGCACCAACATGGTGCCCAAGATCAAGATCAAGATCGAGGTCGTCTGCGCCAGCGACATCGCGGACCGCGTGGTCGAGGCGGTGCAGGCCGCGGCGAACACCGGCGCGATCGGCGACGGCAAGATCTTCGTCCTCGACGTCGGGCAGGCGGTGCGCATCCGCACCGGCGAAACCGACGATACCGCACTCTGAGGGGGGTGAGATGATGAAGCTGACGAAACTTGCCGGTGCCGGGGCGACGATCGCCCTCGCCGCACTGGCCGCGCCCGCCTGGGCACAAGCCGCCGCCGGTCCGATCAAGGCGCCCGACGCCGCGGCGATGGCCGGCATGGTCAACAAGGGCGACACCACCTGGATGCTGGTCTCCTCGGCGCTGGTGCTGATGATGTCGATCCCGGGCCTCGCGCTGTTCTACGGCGGGCTGGTGCGGACGAAGAACATGCTCAGCGTGCTGATGCAGGTGTTCATGATCGTCTCGGTCGCCAGCCTGGTATGGGTGTGCTGGGGCTACAGCCTGGCCTTCACCAGCGGCAATTCGTTCATCGGCGGGCTGTCGAAGGCGTTCCTGAGCGGGGTCGACGGCACGACGCTGGCGGCGACCTTCTCGAACAACGTCTACATCCCCGAATACGCCTTCATCTGCTTCCAGATGACGTTCGCGTGCATCACGCCGGCGCTGATCGTCGGCGCCTTTGCCGAGCGGGTGAAGTTCACCCCGCTGATCGTCTTCGTGGTCATCTGGCTGACCCTGGTCTATTTCCCGATGGCGCACATGGTGTGGTATTGGGCGGGTCCGGACTTCCTGGCCGACGCGCCGACCGATACCGGTCTGCTGTACGGCTGGGGCGCGCTGGACTTCGCGGGCGGCACGGTGGTGCACATCAACGCCGGCATCGCCGGGCTGGTCGGCTGCCTCATCATCGGCAAGCGCCACGGCTACAAGTCGGAGCCGATGCCCCCGCACTCGCTGACCATGACCATGATCGGCGCCTCGCTGCTGTGGGTGGGCTGGTTCGGGTTCAACGCCGGTTCCAACCTGGAAGCGACGGGCGTGGCCGCGGTCGCGTTCATCAACACCTTCGTCGCCACCGCGGCGGCGGCGGTCGCCTGGGCGGTGATCGAGCAGATCGTCCACAAGAAGCCGTCGCTGCTGGGCGGCGTGTCGGGTGCGGTCGCGGGCCTGGTCGCGATCACCCCGGCGGCGGGCTTCGCGGCGCCGATGACGTCGATCCTGCTCGGGTTCGTCGCCTCCGCCGTGTGCTTCTTCTTCGTCACCACGGTGAAGAACAAGCTGGGCTATGACGACACGCTCGACGTGTTCGGCATCCACTGCGTCGGCGGGATCATCGGCGCGATCGGCACCGGCATCGTCGCCGACCCCGCGCTCGGCGGGCAGGGCTGGTTCGACTATACCGTCTTCCCGTCGGTCGCCGGCACCTACGACATGGCCGGGCAGGTCATCACGCAGATCAAGGCGGTCGCGCTGACGCTGGCGCTGTCCGGCGGCGTCTCGGCGGTCCTGTTCTACGCCATCAAGATGACGATGGGGCTGCGTCCCTCCGCCGAGGTCGAGGCCGAGGGCCTGGACATCAACGAGCACGGCGAGCGCGCCTACAATTATTGACGAGATCGCACCGGCGGGGTCGCCCCGCCGGTGCCCCACAGGTTCCTCCTGCGAACGCATCCTGGCCCGGTACGGCGACGTACCGGGCCTTTTTTTGCCCGCGCGGCGGGGCCGTCAGGAAGGCAGGCGGATCTCGAACAGCGTGGGCCAGCGCTTGCCCGTCACGAACAGGCGCCGCCGCTTCGCATCCCAGGCGATGCCGTTCGCCACCGACTCGCTGTCGCGCACCCCCGTCTCGGCCAGGATCGCGCGCAGATCGATAACGTGGGTCACGCGCCCACTGGCGGGGTCGATGCGGACGATGAACGGCTGATGCCACACATTGGCCAGGATCGCACCGTCGACCACCTCCAGCTCGTTGAGCTGGGTCAGCGGCCGGCCCGCGATGGTGACGCGCAGCGTGCGGCGCACCGCCATCGTCGCGGGATCGTGGAAGGTCAGCGCAGCACTGCCGTCCGAGCGGACGAAGCCGGTCGCGTCGCTCGCCAGCCCCCAGCCCTCTCCGGCGTACCGCAAGGTGCCGCGAGATTTGAGCGTCACCGCATCCCAGCGATGCGCGATACCGTCATGCCAGGTCAGGCTGACGAGCTGCCCGCGCCATGCCGCCACACCTTCACCGAATTGCGTCGGCGGGATCGTCGCGCGGCGCGTCACCTTGCCCGTGACGAGGTCGACGCGGCGGACGTCCGACCGGCCCTCCAGCCCGACGCTCTC
>VYLB01000301.1_pt1 | contig 9791 bp, 10 predicted proteins | sample 5114431 | NCBI WGS metagenome assembly VYLB01 (sample SAMN12291786, study PRJNA351875) | freshwater metagenome | isolation source: freshwater lake | place: USA: Michigan, Gull Lake | collected 2013-08-08
TCTAAAAACCTTGTTGGGTAAGACTTTTAGACTTTTTGTCAATCAAAAAGTACCGGACTGGGAGTGATCAGGGGGAAAATTCAGGTACTTTTTCCCTGAAAATTAGGTAATTGAGCAGATGAAAATCGGTAAAACCCTACACCCCACACCCCACACCCTGCCCCCAAGAAAAACTTTTTGCCGCAAACCCTATTTAATACTGTCACTTCAAACTCAAATCTGATAGCTGATAACTTACCCACTGATAACTGATAACTGATAACTGATAACTGATTTAACCGCCGCTTTCCTTAAAGGTTTTGTAGGCGGTTTCGGAGTCGAAAATATGGCAATAATCAACGATTCGCTGCATTAATGCCCAAGAAAACTCGGTTTCTTTCAAGTGACTACCCCAATTTTCTTTGAGACTAGCGTGAACTTTGCGGAGGTTATAGGAAGGAATCGCCGTCGAGATATGATGGGGGATATGGACATTAATATCGTGACAGAGAATTTCTACCCAACGGGGATAGCTACAGTGAACTGTCCCTTCTAGTTGCGCTAAAGCTTGATTCCAGTCTTCGGGATGGAAAAATTGAATATCGGGGTCTGTGTGATGGACAAGGGTAAAGGTACTCATCCAAAAATGATAGACAAACCAAGGTACCACCCAAAATTTAACCAATCCCCAGACACCAGTGTAGAAAATGAGGGTTGGGAAAAAAATAGCGGCAAAAACTAGGACGACAATCATCGAAAAGCGGGCTTTTTCCCGTTCGTTCTCCTTGAATTGTTCGATGTTGAAGTGTAGAATAGCCCAGTGGGCGATCGAACCAAGCCACCAGAAACGTCCGCGAATGCCGCGATAAAAGAGACGCACTAAGGGATTGGCCGAGTTAAAAGCTTCTAATTCCCACGGATCCCAAGCATTATCTATAGTTACCATGTTAGTTTTAGTATGATGGCGATCGTGCAGGAAACGCCAGCAGTGGAAGGGATAGATAAGCGGTAAGAGGAAAATATGACCGACAAGATCATTAACCCAGGGTCGATTGGAAAAAGACCGATGACCGCAATCATGCGCGATCACAAAAAATCCCGTTAAAGCTGTACCAGTGAAAATCCAAGCTAAAGGCAGTAAATACCAGGGAGAATAAACTAGCATTGCATAACCGGACATGACCGCCAAAATATTCGTAATCACTCCAAACCAAGCTTTAACTGGGTCTTTCTGGAAATATTCTTTGGGAATGCTTTTAATAATATCTTTCAGTTTAAAGTCTGGCTCGATCGAGGTGATCAACTCCCCATGCAATTTATCCGTCGTTGCCGTCATGAAATCTCCAATTACACTTAGGTGAACCCTTGACAAGAAATCAGCTAGGAGGTGCGGCTAAATTCTGCTCCCTACCACAAGCCAATTTTTTTGTCAATATATTCTTAACTTTAATTAATAAACTTCCGCGAAGCTTAATAATCCTTTACTTTATATACCATAAGAGGAGATTTTCTGTTTTGGCCAAATTTGCCTTTTGCCTCTTGCCTTTTGCCTTCAGAAGCTGATAACTGATAAAAAACCCAAATATTGACTATTTTTAGGCTTTTTTTTAACGATTAGCGGTGCTTTCTAGGGATTTAATCTCCTCCTGTACCTTACGGTGTTCGCGATTTAACTGTTTTTTGACCGATTCGGGGAGTTGTTCCTGTTTTTTCAGGGCATTATTAAAGTAATCCAATGCCAATTTCAAAGAGCCAGTATTTTTATCCGTATTGCCTTGAATTCTCAGGATTTGACCTTTCAGATACATTAATTCTGGATTATCGGGGGTCGCTTTCAGAGCGTTATCGATAAACTGCAAAGCCTGATCGTACTGCTTTAAATCCCGGTAAGCTAGAGCTATACCTCGATCGACCAAGTAATCAGGACTTCCGTAGGTTTCTAGCCGTTGAATTGCCTCTTGGGGACTAGAAAAGGGTAGATTAACCGCTAAAATCAAATCCATATAACCCTTTAACAGATTCAATTCTGGATCCGTAGGATTAACCTTTTCTGCGGTTTCCAAATACTGAAACACCTGTTGTAATCTGGGGATAGCCGATACTGCTCCTTCGGTTTGAAAAACGTAGGTTCCCTCTAAAAAACTCCCCACCGCTAGATACAAATTTCCCCTTAAGGGGTCGCTGGCCTGCATTTGCTTGGCCGCTTCCTTAGTTTTCTCGGAGTAGGTTTTTAGGGTGTTCCAATCCTGGTCGGTAAAAGCAAGAGAGGCGCGCATAGCATGGGACAAAGGTTCTTGGGGTTCCTTTTCTGTGGCCTCAACAATTAATTTTTTTGCCTCTAGATAGTTACCTTCTTTAAAAATAGCGTTAAAAGCGGCCTCGGTCTTATCGCCAATCGGTCGGGGATTGGTTTTGCGGAAAGGATCTCCAGCTAACCCAGGACCAATCCAGTTAACCATTACCATAACAGTCAGCGAAGCACCGATCGCCATTCTTTTCGTTAAACCTAACCTCAGCACCATGGTCAAAAGTCTCCTTGAGCGAATGAAAAAATCTGTCACATTGACACTCCCGCCGTCAAGCTGACGCTGGGACGGGGGATTCTTGATTCACCCCAAACCCGCTTTTGGGTACAAGTACCCACGAGTCTTACAGTTTCTCCACAAGCTTGAAATTCCGACTGTCCATCGGTATTTGTTGACAGTATTCTCATACCTTCTTCCCTTAAATTCTTGGCTGCGTTTTCATCTCTATCGTGATGACTCTTACATTCTGGACAAATCCATTCACGAATACAAAAGAGTCAACAAATCATTTTTAAATCCACAGCAAGAACAGAGTTTTGTACTCGGATAAAACCTGTCAACTTCTACAAGTTTTCCTCCCTCTCTTTCTAGCTTGTAATCCAAGAAATTAAGCAACATACCAAAACCAGCGTCATGTATTGATTTGGCTAATTTAGTCCGTGCTAACCCTTTAATATTCAGATTCTCGGCTACAACGATTTGGTTTTCATCGCACAACTTTCTGGAGATTTTATGAAGAAAATCTTGTCTAGTATTTGCTATCTTTTCGTGAACCTTGGCTACCTCCTTAATGGCTTTTTTGCGATTATTAGACCCCTTGGCTTTACGAGACAATGCTTGTTGTCTCCGCTTTAAACGTTTAGCGTATTTTCTGGTAGGTTTGATTGGGTCAACCTTGTAGGTTGTTTCACCATCAAAAACCGTAACCAAAGAAGATAAACCTAGGTCTATCCCTGATATTTTTAGTTTTTCAATGGTTGTTGAGTCATCCATTTCAAATAAGATGGCAGCAAAATATTTATCTGTACTGGTTTTAGAAACAGTTACGGATTTAATTTTGCCGTTTATTACTTGAGAAATCTTAGCTTTTACCACCCCTAATTTAGGTAGCTTAATTCCCTTATTTCTTATTGAACAACTTTCAGGATAACGGATTGATTGTTTTTTGTGCCTACTTTTAAACCTAGGAAATTTTGTTTTTTTTGAGAAGAAGTTCTTAAAAGCAGATTCTAAGTTTTTCAATGATTGCTGCAAGGTAGCGGCAGTAGCCTCAGCTAACCATTCAAAATCCGGTTGTTTCTTGAGTTGGGTGAGGTCTTTTGCCATGGCACAGTAGGTCATTCCTTTACCCGTCTCTAGGTACTGATTGTTAGTTTTATTTAAGTAGTAATTCCAAACGAAACGAACACAACCCAAGTTTTTAGCTAGGGCCAGTTCTTGTTCTTTGTTTGGGTATATTCTCACTTTTAAAACATTTAACATCAGCCTGAACCCGTCTGTGTTATTTTTTAGTATAAGACTTACCGCTTAAATATGTCAAGCTCATACATACCTTGAGAATCAAGCCTTTCCCAATAAGGAAACGCTGTCGCGTTAGTTTAGATTCTGGTCGCAATTCATCTCCCGTTAATTTCTGGTATATTTTTAATTAAGGAGAAATTTAACGGGAGTCCTCCTGCTCCATTTACATAGAAACGGGTTTCTAGACTTAATTTCCAGTTATTTTCCTGTCAATGCTTTATCTCAAAGATGTGGTTTATCATCCTCCCGCTGCTCTCAATCCCATTTTACAGGGGATTAATCTCGAATTAGCTCCCCAAGAATTAGGTCTGATTGTCGGCCCCAGTGGTTCCGGAAAAACGACTCTTTTGGAAATTCTAGCAGGCTTTGCCGATAAAACAGGAGGGACAATTCACTGGCGCGACCAAGAATTAACGGTGCTGCATCTGCAACAATTAGGAGGAATCGTTTTTCAGTTTCCTGAACGTCATTTTTGCGGTAAAACCATCCTTGAGGAGTTGCGTCTCGGTCATCCGGAGATTAAAAGCGATCGCCTAACGGCGGCCTTAAAGGAGGTAGGATTAGAAAATATGCCTCTGGATACTTCTCCCCATAATCTTAGTGGAGGTCAACAGCGTCGTTTATCCCTCGCTGTCCAGTTAATCCGGCAGCCTAATCTGTTACTTCTCGATGAACCTACGGCCGGTTTAGATTGGTCGATGCGTCGTCAATTGGCTAAACTTCTCGCTAGTCTCAAACAACACTGGACTTTATTAGTAGTTAGTCACGATGCCGGAGAATTACTCCCCATTGCTGACCGTCACTGGAAAATTGAACAAGGACATTTGCGGGAATTAAAAAGTGAAAAAACAGATAGTTGAGGTTTTAGGGTTTTGGGGTATTAGTTGAAATTCCCCACTCCCCTCATAGCTGATGACTGATGACTGATGACTGATTACTGATTACTGAATTAATGATCCTTCCCGAATTATTTGACCTTTGGCAAGAAACCCTAGAATGGCAACCCGATGGGGCCATACAAGCGCGATTTCAACAACTTTATGACTTGATTTTAGAGGGTAATCAACGTTTTAATCTCACCCGAATTACCCAACCAGAGGAGTTTTGGGAAAAACATCTTTGGGATTCTTTATCGGGTTTAGCTTGGTTACAAAAATCCCAGCCAGATCTATTGACAAAATCCCTATCAGTCATCGATTTGGGGACCGGGGCCGGGTTTCCGGGGGTGCCAATTGCGATCGCCTATCCCCATTGGTCGGTGACTCTCTTAGATTCCACCCAAAAAAAGATTAATTTTCTTGAAGAAGTTATTGACAAATTAGAGTTAAATAACACGAAAACTCGTTTAGGTCGGGCGGAAATCGTCGGGAAAAACCCTAAACATAACTGTGCTTACGATATCGTCTGTTTGCGAGCGGTAGCTAATGTGGATATCTGTGTTAACTATGCTTTGCCTTTCCTGAAAAAGACCGGAATCGCTATTCTCTATCGTGGTCAGTGGTCATCGGAGGATAGTTCGAGTTTAGAGAAGAATTTAGGGAAAGCTGGCGGTAAAATCCTCGAAATTGCCAGTTTTACCACTCCCTTAAGCCGAAGCGTCCGTCATTGTCTATATATCGGCAAGGGATAACTTTAAGCGGTGAGAGGATGGAAAAAGAAAGCCAAGGCGAGGATAGCATAGGTAGCTAAGAGTAACATTCCTTCCAACCAATTCGATCGCCCATCACTACTAATCGAATTAGCTAACCACACCGCTACAACCACTGCCACCAACTCAAAGGGATTAAAATTTAGATCCATGGGCTGACCGATAATATAACCCATGATAACCAAAACCGGAGCCACAAACAGGGCGATCTGCATACTGGAACCGACGGCCACAGATACCGATAGATCCATTTTATTCTTAAGGGCGACGGTGACAGCCGTAGCGTGTTCGGCCGCATTACCGATAATAGGCAAAAGAATCACCCCAGTAAACAGCGCCGTTAAACCTAGCTGTTCCGTAGCCTCCTCTAGGGATGCCACCAATAACTCCGATTCTACGGCCACGGCGATAGTAACGACCAATAAAATCAAAGACCAAAACCAGACTTTCGGCTTTTCGGGGTTTTCTGTGGCGCTTTCCTCCTCGATACCAGCAACCCCGACATCGTAGAGATAGGTGTGGGTTTTCATGGAAAATAAGAGACTTAAACCATAGACGAAAATTAACACCGCTGCCACGGCCACGGATAGACGCTGTAGGACTGCTTCCCCGACTCCCGTGGAGGTAAATTCCACGGCAGTGGGTAAAAGAATCGCCACCACCGCTAAATTCATGGCCGAGGCATTTAAACGGGCAGTTATTGGTTGAAATTCCTGTTCTTTGAAGCGTAAACCGCCTAAAAACATCGATAATCCCATAACTAAGAGTAAATTACCGATAATTGAGCCAGTAATCGTCGCTTTTACCACATCGATAAAACCTTCCCGCAAAGCGACATAGGCGAGAATTAATTCTGTGGCATTGCCAAAGGTGGCATTCATCAAACCGCCAATATTTGGCCCGACCACCACCGCAATCGCTTCCGTGGCTTCCCCCATGTAGGCCGCTAGGGGGATAATGGCTAGACAAGCAGTGATAAAAACAACTGTTCCGCCCCAGTGTAACAGCGAACCGGCGATCGATAGCGGCACAAAAATCAATAAGATGGCGAAAATGGTATTTTTGCTTAACATAAAGTGGGTAATTTTGTCAAGATAATTTTATTTCGATTGGGTCGGGAACTAATGGGTACTAGAAGCGGATTTTAGCCAAAATTCCCCGGTAGAGCCGGTTATTATCCATAATATTGCCCTAAAACCGTCTCTGAGCGACTTTTCTAGGGGTTCGGGGGGTGATTGGGAGGGAACAGTCACCGGTTTAATCACAATTCCGCGACTACCAAAAACAATTTCTCCCACTAATCGCGCCCTTCTCATGTGATTATCGGAAGTGACTAGATAGACACTATCAATACCTTGGGCTTTCAGTTGATCGGCTAGGCTAGTAAAGTTAGTGACAGTATCTCGTGCATTGTAATCGAGATGGAGACGTTCTGGGGGAATTCCCGCTTTTTTAAAAATCTTTCTCACATATCGTCGCGGACTACCGGAAGACACCCAAATCGGTAGATCAGGATATTCCTTCGCTAATTTTGCCGCAAAACGTTCTCGATCGGCATGACCTCCCAAAACAAAAATCGCTTCCGGTTTTGCCCACTGCTGACGTAAATCGTAGTACAACCAGCCTAAACTCGCCAAAATTAGCGGAATAGCCAGCAATTTTAACCTAGATTTGCCTAACTTCGCTTTCAGAGAAACTCGCTTTTTTCTCCGAGAATTAGCCTTGAGAACCATATAACAGTGATCGGTGAGCGGTTGTCAGCCTTCAGCTTTGTGGGTTAAAGTGATCGAGGGTGAGGGTCATCGAACTCACATTGACGTAGGAGATAGGGATTTTATCCCCTAACTGACCGATAATTTTCCCAGAACTCAGGTTGATTGATGCGGTCGCTTACATCCCCCACCAACGGGCCAACGCTTCGGGAAGGGGCAGCAAAATACTTAATAACAAAGCCAGGGAAAATAGTCCTAATAAATCTCGTTTATTATCCAATTCAGTCACATCATTTAATGCAGGTTGATCGCTGACTGGCATTAATAAAAGAATAATCGCCCAGAGTAAAAAATCTGGCTGCACTAGGGCTAAAATAAACATGAATAATCGAGTTAATTGACCGATAATTATGGCGGTTTTCTGCCCATACATGGCGTGAACAATATGACCACCATCCAATTGACCCACGGGCATTAAATTTAGGGCTGTAACGATAATTCCCACATAACCAGCTACCGCTAAAGGATGTAAATCGATCGCTTTTCCGGCGATTAAATTACTGCCGAGGGCTAGTTTAGCTACGATAGACAAGAGCAAAGAAAACTGCGGATTTAAGGCCTGAAAATTTAATAAACTGCTTTGATTAGTTAGGGGAACTATTTCCGAGAGGGACAATCCCCAAAACAGTAGAGGAATAGCGATAATTATACCCCCCAAAGGACCGGCCACTGCCACATCAAATAAAGCTTTGCGGGTGGGGACTGGGGATCGCATTTGAATAAAAGCCCCGAAGGTGCCGAGGAAGAAAGGAATGGGGATAAAATAGGGCAAGGTAGTTTTAATTTTATATTTAACTGCTGTCAAATAATGGCTAAATTCGTGCAGTCCTAAAATAGCAATTAAGCCTAAACTGTAGGGGAAACCTTGCAATAATAAACTATAATTATTTTCTAATTGTTGAGAGGTAATGCCACTTAATCCCGCACCGATGACTGTGGTAGTTAAGAGAGTTAATAACAATAAACCCAGGGCAAGAAAGGGGCGAGTAATTTTTTCAGTTTCTATAGTTTCTGTTTTTTGCTGCCAGGGATTAACCACAAGAGCGAAAAAAGGTTGTCCCTGAAAACTTTCTTGGAAAAGCAATAAAAAGCGATCCCCAAAAACCTTTTCCACATTGTTTTTAATCACTTGATAAGCTTCTTCAGGAACCGCTCGCAATTTGCCCCGACAGAGAATTGCCTGGGGACGATAATCGATATTTTGCAGATAATAAATCCCCCAAGGAAAACAATCTCGTAGGGATTTTTCCTCTTCGGCAGTGATCGGTTTTAAATTATTTTTAGCCGCAGGATTATCAAGATTTTCTAGGACTAAATTCGCTGTTTCCGGTGGTGATGGGGGACTTTCTTGGGGAGTAACCCGTCCCTTCTGTACTAACCACCAATACAAAAAAGGACAGATCACAAAAGGACCGATCAGCAAAAATGCCGGCATGGGGGTATCCTCTCCATAGATTAACATCCAGCCCGTCCAAATTAGAGCCGGAGTCATCAGGACAAACCAAATTAACCAAATTGGTGTTGTCGTGATTTTGGCCACGCTACGCTTGACGATAAAATAGGTGAAACCGCCCAGAATCCCTAATAACAACCACATTTCCATATCGGCTCTTTTCTCTTGAGTAAAAGGCGGCTAATTTCAGCCCGCCCGGTCAACGATTGTGCTAAGTTATAAACCGCATTGATTGTGATTTGGATAGGCAAACCATGCGATCGGAAACCGAATCGTCTCCTTTAGAGGTTAGCAAAACCACAAAACCCCCTCGATTAATTCTAGAAGGTTTATACGCTTTCTCGCCTAATCGGGAAACCCTAGGGGGAACCTCTTATCTTATTGTAGAAAATACTGGTAATATTCTGGTGGATTGTCCTAGCTGTGAGGAGAGCGAGCGGGATTTTCTCCTAGAAAAAGGAGTCCGTTACCTATTTTTTACCCATCGCGGGGGTCAGGGGAAACAGAGCGATCTTCTGCAAAGTTTGCTCAATTGTGAGATTATTCTACAGGAACAGGAAGCTTATCTGCTTCCTCACCGTCAAATTACCGTTTTTCAGCAGCAAATCCAGTTATCTCCCACTTGTAGCGCTTTTTGGACTCCAGGCCATTCTCCCGGTTCCTCCTGTCTCTACTGGCAACGTCACGGGGGGGTTTTATTTACCGGTCGTCATCTTCTCCCCGACAATCAAGGTCAACCGCAACCCCTACAGACCGCGAAAACTTTCCACTGGCCGCGGCAATTGCGATCGCAACAGGCCATTTTAGACCGTTTTAACCCAGAAACCCTCTCCTATCTTTGTCCGGCGGCCAATACTGGCTTTCTGCGCGGTCGAGGAATTATCGATCGCGCCTACGAAAAAGTCAGCGCCAATCCTCTTAACTAGGGTTTGCGGCAAAAAGTTTCTCGTGGGGTGTAGGGTGTGGGGTTTAGGGTTTTACCGATTTTCATCGAAAATTTTGGGTCTGAAACCCCGTCGTAGAACGACGGCTTTACCGTTAAATACTAGCGCATTTACCAAATATATGCTAAAATGTGAGACATGGAAAAAGCCTACTCGTTTCGATTTTAC
>VYLB01000359.1_pt1 | contig 9674 bp, 8 predicted proteins | sample 5114431 | NCBI WGS metagenome assembly VYLB01 (sample SAMN12291786, study PRJNA351875) | freshwater metagenome | isolation source: freshwater lake | place: USA: Michigan, Gull Lake | collected 2013-08-08
AGAACAGAGTAAATCTGTTAAGGCAGGTGCGAAACCCCGCAAGGGAAAGAAGCAGAAACCTAAATCGTGAGGTTTGGGAATCACCGTCCGTTTTACGGCGGTGAGGATGTCAAAGGGTCGGTCTGTCGAAAACATCATAGTCCATCACATCAACACATCAATCACAATCAAAGCAATGAATGAACAACGCGCTCAAGCTTATGTGAATTTAATTGCACAGTTGCTCACTTGTGCCGATGGTGAGGAACCCAATATCCTGCAAGCTAATCAGGAATTGATTGACCCCCAATTTTTGCAGGTGATGGAAAACTATGCAACGGGGTTAGAAGAACAGGGAAATAATAATCCTGCCGCTTGGTTACGGGATATGGTGCAACAGTTGGGGCAGTTTCTCAACCTTCAAGCGGGAACTATAGAGGAATATCAGAAGTTTTTATCAGAAGTCTTACAAGCAGAATTTGAGAGTAATAGCGATCCTACGGTGGTTTATCCTATCCTACAACGCCGCCAACATCTGTTAGATGATACTTTTGCCCAACTGTTGCAACAATGGGCTAGATATAGGTTTTCTCAAGGGAAACCAGAAGAAGTGGCGGGTATTGCCAAGGTGATTGGAGATTTATGTAATAAACTTCAAGAGTTTCCCTTGGGAAGTCGAGCTAATAATCTAGAAATCGCTATTACAGGCTATCAAACCCTCTTAGAAGTATATACCCGTGATGCTTTTCCTTATGAATGGGCAGCAACACAAAATAATCTGGGGAATGCTTATAGTGATCGTATCAGAGGGGAAAGAGCAGAAAATTTAGAGTTAGCTATTGTTGCTTATAACCAGTCTTTAGAAGTCTATACCCGTGATGCTTTTCCTCAAACATGGGCAATGATACAAAATAATGACATCGCATCAGAGGGGAAAGGGCAGATAATCTAGAGTTAGGTATAGCAGCATTAAACCAGTCTTTAGAAGTCTATACCCGTGATGCTTTTCCTGAAAATTGGGCAAGGACACAAAATAATCTGGGGAATGCTTATAGACATCGCATCAAAGGGGAAAGGGCAGATAATCTAGAGTTAGCGATTATTGCTTACAACCAGTCTTTAGAAGTCTATACCCGTGATGCTTTTCCTGAAAATTGGGCAGCAACACAAAATAATCTGGGGAATGCTTACATTAAACGAGTTAGAGGGAATAAAGCCGAGAATATCGAAAATGCAATTGTCTGTTATCAAGAAGCCTTACAAATTTGTACCCGTCAAGCCTTTCCAGGAGATTGGGCAGAGACACAATATAATTTAGCCAATACTCTCAGAGAACGATTTAAACTTCTTGGTAAAGTGGCAGACATTCAACAAGCAATTAACTCTTATAAACAAGCTGGAGAAATTATTGAAAAAACCGAAGACAAAACCTTATATTTTAACTATTCCTATCAATTAGGAAAAGCTTTATTTGAGGGCGGATATTATACAGAAGCTATTGAACACTTAGAAAATTGTCAACAACTTTATCAAAAACAAAAGGATATTAGTAGTTTGGCTCCAATTTTATTGGAACTTGCCCGTCTCTATCATCGCACTGGTAGGCTCGAACAGGCAAGACTTTATTTTAAAGATTCTTTACGTCTATTCCGTCGTTTAGGTGATCAAGATAATGTGGCTTCTGTGACAACTGCACTGGGCAATCTAGAAATACAAATTGGCAAGATTTCCCAAGCTTGTAGTCATTTAAAAGAGGCACAAACATATTATCAAGAAAACAATAATTCAGAACGACTAGAGGAAATTAATCATCTACTAAAAATTCTACAATCAGCTTAAAATGACAAGACTCAGCCGTTATCAATCAACTCTCAAAAAATGGGGACTTATAGAAAATCCTTTTCGACCAACTCCCCCCGATGATCCCGAAAAATTAGCAAAGATTTTTTATGGACGCGATCAAGTTTTAGATATAGTTATTCCGACCCTCTATGAAGGACGTAATATCTTAGTTAGGGGAGCTTGGGGTATTGGTAAAACTGCCTTAATTTTTAATTTAATTCATCAGTTACAACAGGAAGTAGCGGAACTAAATGAAAAAATGTTAGTGCTTTATTTAAGTAGCATTCCCGGGGAAAGTTCCACGGAATTTTATCGTGCTTTATTATTAGCTGTAGCCGATAGTTTAGCGGATAGTGATCAAGAATCAAAAGACATTGCTAATACACTTTTAGGGTATTCCATCCAACGCAATAAAACCACTACTGAAGGACAAGTTAAATTAGGCTTTTTATCCTTTGGCAAAAAGGAAGAATCCCCTGCTAATCAACTGACTCCCACCGCCAATGCTGATCCCTATCCTTTACTCATTCGTTTATTAGATAGAGCCGAAGAAATTTATTCTCGTATTGTTATTGCTATTGATGATTTTGACAAAAAAGACCCCATTGTTGTCCAGACAATTTTAGAAAGTAGTTTAGATTTATTTCGGATGGGAAAACATCGAGGATTTATCATGACAGGAAGAGGCTTTACCGAGCTTCAAGAAGCAACTTTAAAAGCCCTTGGTATCTTTTCTGAAGATATTCCCCTTGAACCCATGAGTCAAGATGATTTACGTCATATTGCTATTAATTATCTTAATAGTGCCAGAAACGAACAGCGAAATGATCCCTATCCTTTCACAGAAGAAGTCATCAATTTAATTACGGGTTACGCTCAAGGAATTCCTCGAGAACTGAATACTATCTGTGAAAAAGTATTACGGCAAGCTGCTTCAGCAGAATATGAAATTATTGATGAAACTGCTTTTGATTCAATTTGGCAAATCCTTCAAAAAGACTTTACTGATTATTTAAGTCCTCAGTTTCGTCATTTATTATACGTTGCTCATCAAGCCGGTGGCATTAGTGAGAATATTTCTGATCAAACTTTGGATAAACTTGATGCTATAACCTTTGTTTCTCTCTTGCCCCAACTTAAATCGATGGAAGAACAAGGATTATTAATTCGTCAAGAAGATCAAAGCGGTTTTCGTTTTGTTCCTTCCCAATTATTTCAACCTAAGTTACTCCCTGAGTCTCAGTCTGAGTAAATAATAAATAGCTCCTTCGATGTACAAGGTGAGCGCATCTCAAACGCTATTGACAATTGAGATGGCAAATTCTCCTCAAATATGCCTGAAGTGCTTTCAGGGTAAGCAACTCACATAAAGTTCATTTTGTCAAGGGTCGTTAAGATGCGCTTACCCTGAAGTAGCTGTAAGCTCACAGCCATTTTTTATCTCAAATGTCGGGGGGTTGAAATTTGGCCTCTAACCTCATCCCTAAACCTTATTCCCGATTCCATCCAGGAATACTGTTAGGAAGTGAAAATTTATGTCACAATGACTCTATAAGGGCGGTTTTTTAGTGAATCGCCGAGGCCGTCTATTAATCGAATCGATGTCTTTGAAGAACGTAGTCCCAAACTGGAAACCTGACTTTTCTTACCCATTCTTGCCACTACTAGCGGAATTTTCCTCCCTTTTGTCTTATCCACGGGAATTCTTGAGCTATTGCCGAGATTGGCATTTTGTAACTTCCCGTTAGTTGAATTCAACAAAAGAAGCTGTTTAGGAGCAATTATATGTTACACCGCAAGATTTATCAATTCTGTATGGATGGTCAGGAAGTCTGCATTTTCTTGCGCGATCAGCAAAGATGGATTGATAATGCTCGTATTATCGATCTAGAAAGCGATCTCGTCACCATTCGCTACGAAACAGAAGAAGAAGACGAGATTAGTTCTTGGGAAGAAATGGTGCGTTTAGAAAGTATTGGTGCGGTTAGCAGAAAACTGGCCTCGGTGTCGCGGACGAATCCTGATATTAATGTCTCGGAAGATTGTCCAGAAGCAGAACAAATTTATCCCCATTCTCCCGATAGCTTAGATTAGTTTTGTCGATTTAACTAACAGTGGCTAGAAGTCCTGCGGTTTTAACCATAACCAAGGGACTTTTAGGGGATGGAAAGGAAGAGAGCCGGTAAGAATCACCGCTTGTTCTAAAATTATCGTCAAAGCCGCCAGATTTTCTCTATTATAAGCCAGAGGAGCAAAATGAATTCTAATCCCTACGTCGCTGCCAAGGATATCTATCAAAAATTTGTGGCAGTAGTAATAGTTTTAGTTAGTTGTTGGTTAGTGACTTTTCCGGCCTTCGCCGGCTCCGCCCCTCTAGAAGTTAAAATTAGTCTAGGATCCGGACAAGGAGAATTAAAATTCTTTCCTAGTCAATTAAACTTTATTGCTGGACAAAAATACAAATTAATTCTCGATAATCCCAGTCCCACTAAACATTATTTTACCGCTAAAGACTTCGCCGATGCTAGTTGGACGCAGAAAGTTGAAGCGGGAAAAGTGGAGATTAAAGGGGCGATTCACGAACTAGAATTAAAACCTAATGCACAAGCAGAATGGGTAATAGTTCCTCTCAAAACCGGTAAGTATCAATTAATCTGTACTATTCCGGGTCATGCTGCAGCGGGAATGGTGGGAGAAATCGCCATTAATAACCCATGAATTTAAGAAAAATTGTCTCCTTTGCTTTCCTATTATTTATTCCCCTATCGGTGGTCGCTAGTCGTCTTAATTGGGGAGATCAAGCTATTTTTATCACTGCCGCTTTATCGATCATTCCCCTGTCAATTTGGTTAAGTACGTCTGTGGAAAGAGTTGCCGTAGTCACCGGGCCAACTTTGGGAGGATTAGTTAATGCTATCTTCGGCAATACCACCACTTTAGTTATTGCCTTAATTGCCCTAAAAAAAGGCTTGGTGGACATCGTACAAGCCAGTATTACCGGTAGTATTCTCAGCGACTTATTATTATTTATGGGCATGGGAATGCTCACGGGAGGAATTCGCTACAAAGAGCAAGAATTTAAACCGATTTTAGCGCGGGTAAATGGTTCTTCTATGACTTTAGCAGTAATAGCGATCGCTTTACCAACTTTGGTAATATATACTTCTAACGTGGTGGAAGTTGCCGATATTCTCAGTCTTTCCCTAGTCACTGCCACGGTTTTATTAATAGTTTACGGGTTAACTTTATTATTTTCCCTCAAAACCCATAATTATCTCTACGAAGTGGGATTAAGTAATGAAAATACCCCTGACAATCAGGTTAGTGAGGAAGAAAAAGCTCAAGTCTGGATTTGGTTACTTGTGCTGCTTACTTCCACCGTAGCTGTAGCTTATGAGTCGGATTTATTTGTTGATGTAGTGGAATCGGTTATGGAAGGATTTAATCTCACTCCTCTCTTTATCGGGGTGATTTTCATCCCTTTAATTAGCGATGTTTCTGGAATAGTTACCGTCACTCAATTAGCCCTAAAAAATCAGATGGATTTAACGGTTTCCGTGGCTATGGGTGATAGTTTATTGGTGGCTTTATTCGTGGCCCCTTTATTAGTTTTTATCGGTCAATTTTGGCAGCAACCGATGGATTTAAATTTTAATCCCTTTAACGTGGTGGCTTTGATTGTCGCAGTGGTTGTCACTAATTTAATCAGCTTTACTGGTCGTTCCAATTGGTTAGATGGAACCCTATTACTAGCCACCTATTTAATCTTGGCAGTGGCTTTTTATTACCATCCCGCCTAGCAAAAAAAGAGATTTGGGTATTTTCTAAGATTGGGTGCATCTCATTTTTGTAAATCTACTAAGTTGGGATTTTTAAAGGGAAACTCTCTGCTAAAGTCGCGCATTACTTTCGATTTTTTCCCTCAATCCAAGCTTTTGGGGGGTAGAACCCCCCAAACCCCCCGTTGGGGGCGTGGCGCCGCCCCCAAACCCCCCGCGCATTAGTTTTTCGGTGGGATGCTTACACGCAGCTGCTGACGCATCTGTAATAAGCTAAACGGCTTTTACTTCGGATCACCGATATAGACTCCAAAAGGGTTATAGCTATTGGATCATGCAGGTTAAGCGCCGTTTAGCTTAATTTATAGCGGTTCTCGTATCTGTGAGGTACAGTTTAACCTTTGCTGATTAAGCTTTTCAGGATTGAGAATGTACCTCTTGTGAACAGGAAACGCTATAAGAGTTACTAATAATTGCTGATTGTCGGTATTTCTGCAAATCTGAGATTCACTCCTGAGATTTCTGTCTTAGAATGGATCGGTATCACCTTACCGCCGCAGGATTGCTGATGATGAAAAGAGGGTTTTGGTTTGTCGTCGGGTTAGTAGTAACGATAATTCTGCTTCCTTCCCTAGTTCTTTCTAATTCCATCGGTGAACAGGGAATTTATGCCGATCGCTTGCGGGCAGAACCCTATAATTTATTAGGGCGAAAAATTGCCATCGGTCAAGTGGAAATTGGCCGACCGGCTCAGTTCGGTTATGATAAAGTGGCAGCTTGGCAACCTCCCTATAAATTAGCCGGTGTTTTTTTTCGCGATCAAATTGCCAAACCCAACACCTATCTCGATAATCACGCCGCTATGGTGGCAACGGTGATGGTCAGTGATGATAAAAAAATCCCCGGAGTTGCCCCAAAAGCGAGATTATATTCGGGTGCGGTGGGTTCTTTGCGACGCGGCGGACAACCAGAAGAATGTCTTGCTAGTCAAAATATTGCCCGACAAAATAGCGGTGATGTGCGCGCGATTAACTTTAGTTTTGGGGAATCTTTGCAAAGAGATCAAAGACAGGAAGCAAAATTAGATGGTCAAGCTTTATTAACTCAATGTGTTGATTGGTCATCGCGAGTTGATGATGTTCTTTATGTAATTGCTGGCAATCAAGGTAAGGGAGGAATTCCCATTCCCACCGATCATTTTAACGGCATTACCACCGCTTATACAGCCAAAAGAGAAGGAAAATTCACTAAAGTTGATTTTGCTAATATTAGTGCTTTACCAGTGGGTATTGGCCGCAGTTTAATTAAACGGGAAATTAATGATGGTTCGCGACGGTCAATTAATTTAGTTGCCCCTGGCAATAAAATAGAGCTTTATGATCTCAAAGGTAAATTAAATACTGTTAGTGGCACCAGTTTCGCCGCTCCTCATATTACAGCATCGGTGGCGCTTTTACAAGAATACGGCGATCAACAAATTAACCAAAAAAATCCCCATTGGAGTCTCGATTCTCGTCGTCATCAGGTGATGAAAGCAGTGATGCTTAATGCTGCCGATAAAATTAAAGATACGGGTGATGGCTTACGGTTAGGTATGAGACGGACGGTCTTAACTAAGGATCAAAAAACTTGGTTAGAGTCCGATGCTTATAAAGACCCGAAAATTCCTTTAGATATGCAGATGGGTACAGGACATCTTAACACTTTTCGCACCTACGAACAGTTTAGTAATGGTCAATGGTCAGCCACAGAATCTATTCCTCCCATTGGTTGGGATTACGGTACAGTTATGGCTAATGATTATCAAGATTATGCCCTAGAGAAGCCATTAAAAGCTAATAGTTTTGTCTCGATAACTTTAGCATGGGATCGTTTGGTAGAATTAATCGATACTAATCGCAATAATCTCTATGATATCGATGAAAGTTTCCGAGATCTCGGACTGAATAATTTAGATGTTTATCTTTTACCTGCCCAGGAGGATAATAATACTAAATACACCTGTGCTTCCCTAAGTGATAGTGATAGTTTAGAGCATATTTTTTGTCCTATTCCTACCTCTGGAAAGTATAAAATTCGGGTTCAATATCGTCAACAAGTTAACGAGAAAGAACAGGCTTTTGCTCTCGCTTGGTGGACAGTAACCGAATAATAAAAAGGCAGTTAATCGTACTATTAAAAACGGATTTGGTATAATTTAAATACTGACCAACCTCTGAGAGACACCTCGTTTTCTTTTCGGGATAACATCATCAGAGATTCCCCAATAATTTGATGCCTGAGACATATTATATAGCAATAATTCGACCGGCATTTTTTCTAAAATAACTCGGTTGAGATTGGCAGTATTGACGTTCATTGCTCTCATCACAGCATCACCAAGTTCTTTCGATAATAGCGGAATAACAGCGTTACCAATCTCGCGAAAACCATGCCATATTGTGCGGTGAAACTGAAACCAATCGGGGAATGTATGCAGTCTGGCAGCTTCTCGCACAGTGATACAACGAGGAATAGAATAGTGAATAGGTCTAGGAGCAGTATAGGCCCCTTTGTCACTATTTGTTCCGGCGCGGAGAGTATTACATAAACCGGTGGGGGAAAGCTTTAAAAAGCGACTTTTTCGCTCCACTGTACCCGGTTCGGTTAAGATAAATCTATCAATTGATCTTTGGGTATGAACTGAGCCTATATGTCCATAGATTTTTGTATCTACTGTTCTTTGATGGCAAAGTTTAAAAATATCCCTTGGCTGCACTGAATATTTTTTCCTCTTGCCACTATAATCTAATTTTGATGCGGGTATGCCTAAATCAGTACCGATAAAGGCAGGTATTAATTCTAAATCTGAGATGGCATCATAGACGCTGGTAAAAGCTGATTTTTCTCCTGACAAAACAGCAGGATATGTGGCCATTGTCACATCCTTGCGACTACCAATTAAGATTAATCTTCTGCGCTTTTGAGGTGCGCCGTATTCACTAGCATCTAGGATTTTAATTGGCTGATTAATTGTATAGCCAATAGCTTCAAATTCAGAGATTAACTCCTCTAAAAATTGTTTGTGTTTACCCGTAGCCATGCCGGGGACATTTTCAAAGATAAAATACTTGGGTTTAATTTCCCCTACAATTCGCAGATATTCAAATACTAGGGAATTTCTAGGATCATCTATTTGTCGTTTGCCAATAAGGGAAAAACCTTGACAAGGGGGACCGCCGGCAATTAAACTAACATCGGTGGCATAGCCTTTGAGTTTTAATAATTCTAATATTTCTCTACTGGTTACTTTGGCTATATCCCGGCAAATAGTTTGACAATAGGGAAAGTTAAAATGATGAACCAAGGAATGCACTGCATCAAATTCTACTGCTACAGCAATATCAAATCCTGCCGCTTCTAAACCAAGGGACATCCCACCGCAGCCAGCAAATAAATCGATCGCAATTGGTCTATGTTTCACCTTGATAATTAGTTCTCTATTGTCTGCTTTTCATTATACTGTATTGTCGCAGTAAACCTTTGCGGTCAATGTAATGACTTCTTCTCTTTTGCCGATTATTCCTGCTGTTGACAATGTTTTGTTTAATTTTGCTCAATCTGATGGGTTTATCTCATCAGGTGGTGAACACTAGGAGAAACTGAGAAAACGGGTTTCTTTGAGAAACCCGTTTTCTGGTAATCAATGTTAATTTATGTTATAGTACCCTTGAAAAATTGGCGATTGTTTGCACAAAATAGTCGCAGTAAATCCTTCTGGTGAATATCATGAATCCTTCCCTGTTGCCGATTATTCCTGCTGTTGACGATATTTTGTTTAATTTCGCTCAATCTGATGATTTTTGGGCGAATTTGGCAACTGCTTTTGGCACAAGTTATGATGTGGTTAAGGCAACAGAATTACGAAATCAGTGGCAAAGTCGCAATTTCAGTCAACTTCCCCCAATTGAGGTACTTAGCGATGAAGTTTTAGGGACAGCGAAGGGTGCTTATGCGGTTAGCACTAATAAAATTTATCTATCAGAGTCTTTTTTGAATGTTGCTGCCTCAGAATCGCTAGTTAAGGTAATTTTA
>VYLB01000306.1_pt1 | contig 9662 bp, 10 predicted proteins | sample 5114431 | NCBI WGS metagenome assembly VYLB01 (sample SAMN12291786, study PRJNA351875) | freshwater metagenome | isolation source: freshwater lake | place: USA: Michigan, Gull Lake | collected 2013-08-08
CCAATCCCTATACTGCGGCGTTACTTGATGCCGCCACACGTGCAACCCGGGTTGCCGAACCTGCTTTTGCCGGAGTTTGAAAGACCAATGACAGCCCAAAGCCCCATTGATCCCACTTTTTCTGCGCCAGGTCGCTTTTGGAAAGGCAATATCCACACCCATTCCAATGCCTCGGATGGGGTGAGGTCGCCCGAGGCCGTGTGCGCGACTTATCGAGAGGCAGGATATGATTTCCTTGCGCTCACCGATCATTTCATGGCCAAATATGGCTTCCCGATCGTGGATACGCGGCCCTTTCGAACAGGGCAATTTACCACAATCCTTGGCGCAGAATTGCATGCGCCCGCAACCCAACTGGGCGAAAATTGGCATATCCTGGCAGTGGGTTTACCTACCGAATTTGCACCGCTGCAAGAGGGTGAAACTGGTGCAGCCTTAGCTGCCCGTGCGGTTGCCGCTGGCGCCTTTGTCGCCATTCCACATCCGGGATGGTATGCCCTGACGGCCGAGGACGCGGCCACCCTGCCTGATGCCCATGCAGTGGAGGTTTACAACCACACTTCCCAGCTTCGCACTGAGCGTGGTGATGGTGTTTATCTTACCGATCAGCTTCTTGCGCGGGGTCGCCGCATTGGCTTGATCGCTGTTGATGACGCGCATTTTGCTTGTATGGATGCCTTCGGCGGCTGGGTAATGGTGAAAGCCGAAAGGAATGAACCCGAGGCGCTGCAAACAGCGCTGAAAGCCGGTCAATACTACGCAACACAAGGCCCATTGATCCACCATGTTGCCTGGGGAGCGGAAGAAGTCGAAGTCACCTGCAGCGCCGCTGCAAGCATCATGGTGCTGGGCCGAGGGTCTCGCGCTGCGCAATCAGTCCTGCACGGTCAAACCCGATTGCGTTTGAACTATGCCAAGCACCGCGCGGGCGGTTTCGCGCGTATCGTGATTGCGGACGCTGCTGGTCGTCGGGCTTGGACCAACCCTGTTTATTTCGAGAATGGAAAGGGATAATCATGAAGAACGAACTCCTGAACGAAATCCAAGGCTTGCTTGAGCAAAAAGCCAGTGGCCGCTACGGACTATCCCTGATCAATCAACAGCAGCACGCCCTGCAAGGGGCCTGGCTTGCCGAGCAGGAAGGTAAGGGCGATGCCATGATCGTCGCTGCCCTGCTGCATGATGTCGGTCATATGGTACATGACCTTGGTGATGATCCCGCTGATAAGGGCATTGATGATCGGCACGAGGAGCTTGGCCACGAATGGCTCAAGGCGCATTTCGGCGCTGAGGTGACAGAGCCTGTGCGTCTGCATGTTGCAGCCAAGCGCTATCTCTGTGCCGTGGAGGCGGATTATTTTGCAAAGCTATCCCCAGATAGCGTGAAAAGCCTGACGCTTCAGGGTGGGCCGATGTCGCCTGAAGAAGTGCAGGAATTTGAAGCGTTGCCGCAATACAAGGAAGCGGTCCAACTCCGCCGCTACGATGAAAGAGCCAAGGTCAAGGGGCTTGAAACACCACCGGTTGCGCATTTCATGCCAGCCGTGGCGCGATGCTTGAGGGTATAGTTCTTACGCTATCATGCTCGTCTGAATCGGAAGCGGGCAGAGCAGGCTACGGTCTGGCCGGGCGCGACGGTAGCGCGTTGCAGCTTGTTGAGCGGTGGCGAAGGTCGCGCATGCCTCGCCAATTGCAAGAGCGTATTGCCGGTGGAGAATCGTGAGGGACTTCGATTTTTCGGTTGATGTGGTAAAGACGCAGCTTGGGAAGCAGTGTCAGAGGAAAATTGTAGGTGTACACCTGAGGCGTGGCGCCACGCTCAACGGGCTTCGACATTGGCGTGTGCCAAGACTTAAAACTAGACGCTCTGGGTTACGCCAAGTGTCCGGACGAATTGGGGGTTGTCCAGGCCCTGAGCTTATTGTTATGTAAAAACATTTATTAATTTCGGTTAATTTTGATGCGAGGACGCGAGACCAGCTTGATTTGCTACTGAATGCCTAGCGAAGATCAGCATAGCCAAGTGACGATGCCCAAGAAACTACGGGACAGGAAGCTCGGTCCGCTATTGGCCGGGTCCGGGCACAGGATGATCGTCTCCACCAGCCTCTCTGGATGACGGCGAGGTAGCGTGCCTCCCCTCCCCCCAATACGGCTCACCCGCGCGCGATCATGGGGGGCAATTCGTCCACCATCCATGGTAATCCTTGCCCCTTTAGGTACTTGGAGACTATTTTTGTCACTCATAAATAGGACATGTGGCTTTCTATAATTTGTTTATGATACATACATAGCATGAACAAACCAGCTATGCGCCCCTATTCACGCTACGGACGCCAGGCCGTCGAGTTGCTCGGGCACGCCATCCGCAGCGCCCGCCTCGAACGAAAAATGACCATCGCAGAGGTCGCAGAACGCGCTGGGGTATCGCGCGGCCTGTTACATCGGATTGAAGGGGGCGACATGGGTTGCTCCATTGGCGCGACCTTCGAGATCGCCGCGATTGTCGGCGTTCGGCTATTTGATGCGGGGCCAGATACCCTCACCCAGTATTTGGGCTCGGCACGCGAAAAGCTGACGCTCCTACCGAAATCGGTGCGCCAGAGCCCGAAGGCAGTGAAAGATGATTTCTAAGCCGCAGCAGGACGAAGCCTATGTTTGGATCTGGCTGCCAGGAGCCACACAGCCTGTCGTGGCGGGTCGAATCTCCCGGCATGGCGAACGTCTCAGCTTCAATTATGGACAGAGTTACCTCGACCGCCCCGAAGCTGTACCGATTTTTGAGCCAGGGCTGCCGCTGCAGCGCGGATTGATTTCCCCGGCGGCTGGGCTGAGCATGGCTGGGTGCCTGCGGGATGGTACTCCGGATGCGTGGGGGCGCCGGGTCATCCTCAATCATCTCTTCGGCCGCGCAGGGCAGGATACCGATATCGGTACGCTCGATGAGCTGAGCTACATGCTGGAGTCTGGCTCGGATCGGATTGGGGCGCTGGATTTCCAAGCCTCGCCCACCGAATACGAACCGCGTGGCGCACAGGCGGCAGGCCTTGAGGAGCTTCTCGGCGCGGCGGAGAAGATCGAAAAGGGTATTCCCCTGACGCCGGAGTTGGACCAGGCGCTGCTCCATGGCAGTTCCATTGGTGGAGCGCGACCAAAGGCAATGATTGAGGACGCCGACCGAAAGCTGATCGCCAAGTTTTCGTCCTCAACAGACACCTACAACGTCGTGAAATCCGAATATGTTGCCATGCGGCTTGCCGCGATGCTTGGGCTTGATGCGGCGCCGGTGCAATTGGCCCATATAGCGGGCAAGGATATCTTGCTGGTCGAGCGCTTTGACCGTGTACGCACCGAGGCAGGATGGCAGCGCCGCGCCATGGTATCGGCCCTGACCCTTTTTGGTCTCGACGAGATGATGGCTCGATACGCGAGCTACGCTGATCTGACGGAGATCATCCGCCACCGCTTCTCGCAGCCGAGAGAGACGCTACGCGAATTGTTCGGACGACTGGTTTTCAACATCCTCTGCGGCAATACGGATGACCATGCCCGTAATCATGCTGCCTTTTGGAATGGCAAGCAGCTCACGCTGACACCCGCCTATGATCTTTGCCCACAAAATCGGACAGGGAATGAGGCCTCTCAGGCCATGCTGATCACGGGCGACGACCGCATGAGCCGAATTACGACCTGCCTGGCGGCTGCGCCGAATTTCTTGCTTGATAAAAGGGCAGCGGAAGACCTGATTGCGGATCAGATTGAGCAGCTACACGCTGCTTGGCCAGAGGTCGCTGATGAAGCCGCGCTGACGAAAATTGACCGGGCGGTGCTTGCTGGTCGTGCCTTTCTCAATCCATTCGTCTACGAGGGTGCTCCGCCACGACTTTCGCGCGCGCGCCTCGCGGCATAAGGCATGTGACTGGGCAAGCGATTTGCGGCAACGATCTTTCTTTGGCAGTCGCGAGCTTTTATGAGTTTCCTCAATCATCCAGGCACAAAAAGCAAGATTTTGTCCTTCGTCAAATGATCTGAGGCTGCATGGAGGGCTGGCTTACGGGGCGCAGTCACCGCGCGAATTGGCCGCCGGTGAATGCGCCGGGGGATCAAGCCAGCGCCAGCAGGGATAGCTTTCCGTTCACTGCGCGGGCAGTCAGAATGGTGCAGTATGTGTTACGGGCTGCCTTCTGCACCAAGATTGAGCATGACGACTCATCTTCGCTCTTCGTGGAGTTAGGATGTGCCAGAAATCCTCCGTTTCCAAAATCGCCAGTTTGGTCCCATAGGTGCTGACGCCAGTAATGCTGAGCCAATTCACCTAGATATATCTTCCAAGTCGCGCCCAGCAGAACAAATTTGGTTTTCTTCAAATTATCACAAATCAGAAACGTCATTGCCACCGTTCACCTGCGACTAGATACTGATATTGGGTCGGGACGTAGTTGCGTGCAGGGCATTTCGATCAAATCCATTTCGCGTAATTTTGGGTCAGTAACAGCCCTTGATAGCGTTTCTCTCGACGTTTCGGCAGGTGAGTTTGTCGCCCTTGTCGGGCCTTCTGGATGCGGCAAATCAACCCTAATGCGCATCGTCGCCGGTATCGAAACTGCAGACTCAGGCGCAATCTCCATAGGATCACGTGACGTTACGACATTACGTGCGGCTGAACGCAATGTCGCGATGGTATTTCAGAACTATGCCCTCTACCCGCATCTGACCGTTAGGGAGAACATCGCGGTTCCGCTTGCCATGCGGCGACTCTCCGCCATGGAGCGCCTTTCCCCTTTTGGTCGTCTAATGCCGGGCAACTCACAAAAACGTGCAGCAATAGCCGCTGATGTCCTCAAGGCCGCCGAGGCGCTTGGTCTAGATGTATTGTTAGATCGAAAGCCGGGACAGCTTTCTGGCGGGCAGCGGCAACGCGTAGCGCTAGCGCGGGCAATTGTTCGTCATCCCGACGCTTTTCTTATGGATGAGCCTCTTTCCAACCTCGATGCGGCACTTCGTGTGCAAACACGTCGTGAGATTGTCGAAATTCATCGCCGCGTTGGCGCTGCGACACTTTACGTCACACATGATCAATCGGAAGCACTCACCATGGCGGACCGCGTGGCTGTCATGCAAGCTGGGAAAATACTACAGATTTCCTCACCTGAGGCCATTTACCACGATCCACAAGATATCCGCGTGGCGACCTTCATCGGTAGCCCGCGGATCAATGTAATCTCCGCTCAGGCAGATGCCGCAGGTCATGTGCATATCGCGAGAAAGCCAAGCAGGCTTTATGCTACGCCAGGGCCTGTGACCATCGCCATTCGTCCGGAAAATTTTCGCCTGGCTTCCGCCGGTATTTCATGTGTAGCCGATGGTTTCGAATTTCTGGGTGAGAGCCTTCTGCTGCACGCACGCCATTGCGCCGACAATGAAGCCTTGGTCATCCGACTTCCGCCAGAAATGCCGCGCCCCCATATCGGAGAGACCATCCATCTTGCTTTTGATAACAAACACGCTCTTTTGTTTGACAATAACGGCAAGCGTATGACGCCGCGCAATCACCCCACTCAGGTCCAGGAATTGAACCTTGCCTGAGAATATGTCAGCAACAATGCCTGTGTCATATCCGGCCACAGCGCGCCGCATATTAAATGGGCAAGCTTTCGTTGGCTTTATGCTGACACTCCCAGCAGGTATTGCCTATTTTCTTATGCTCTTGCTGCCAGCAGCGGCCACCATCCTTTTGGCTTTTACAGATTACGAACTGGGCGCGATTGATTGGGGTTGGATTGGCTTCGATAATTTTGAGGAGATGGCAGAAGATCGTGGCTTTATCATTGCTCTCCGCAATACCGTCATTTACGTGGGGCTCGTCGCGCCACTTTCCATCTTGCTCGGCCTTTGTGCGGCTCTTTTGATTGAAGCGGGTATCCGCGGGCGCGCCCTGTTTCGTGCGATTTTCTTCCTCCCGGTGGTCTCTTTAACAGTGGCCATGGCAGCGGCTTGGCAATATTTGCTTCACCCAACGATTGGGCCTTTGAATTCCTTCTTGCGCCTCCTCGGCGTGACCTCCCCGCCCTTCTGGCTTTCATCTTCGGATTGGGTGCTTCTGAGCCTTGGGGCAATCGGCATTTGGGAGAATATTGGCTACAATATGGTGCTTTTCCTGGCGGGCCTGAGCGCAATTCCACGAGAACTCTATCAAGCTGCTGAAGTTGATGGCACCAAAACCTGGCTCGATCGGTTTCGTTTGGTCACCTGGCCCATGCTTGGGCCCACGACACTTTTCGTGCTGACCATTACCATGATTCGTAGCATCCGGGTCTTCGATACAGTCGCTGTTCTGACACAAGGTGGCCCCAATAAGGCGAGCGAAGTTTTGCTGCATACCATGTACAAGGAAGGTTTCACCTTTCTACGTCTCGGGTATTCGGCTGCGATCACTCTAGTTTTTCTCTTTATGGTTCTTTGCTTGGTGTGGCTGCAAACCAAGGCGCTGGATAAGCGGGTGCATTATGGCTGAGCAGCGCTTAAGATCATTATGGGTGGACGCACCACGATTGGTTGCGCTTGGCTTCTTCGCGCTCTTGCTGATGATGCCATATATATGGATGTTCTCTGCCAGCTTGAAGCCTTTGGATGAGCTGTTTCGTGCTAGTCTGAATCTCTGGCCCGAGCGCTTTCATGGTGTTGAAAATTATCGTCAGGTTTTTTCACAAATTCCCGTTTTCCGTTATCTTTGGAATGGTATTGTCGTCTGTGGCGGCATTCTTTTTTTTCAATTGCTTTTTGCCGTACCCGCTGCTTATGCGCTCGCGAAGCTTCGCTTCCGCGGGCGTGATTTGGTCCTTGGCCTGGTTATGCTTGGTCTTCTTGTGCCAGCCCATGTACCGGCTCTTCCCCTATATGTGGCTTTCAGCAAAATGGGGCTGTTGAATACCTATGCCGCATTGATTCTGCCCTTCACCATTTCAGTCTTTGCGATCTTTCTATTTCGGCAGTTCTTTAAGGCACTGCCCGATGAACTTGTTCATGCGGCACGCCTGGATGGCATTGGAGAATTTGAAATTGTCTGGCGCATTATTCTGCCGAATGCTTGGCCCGCAGCAACTGCCTTTGCGATTTTCTCTGTGGTTGCGCATTGGAATGATCTTTTCTGGCCGCTCATTGTGATTGAAGGACAAGCACGCGCCACCCCAGCGCTTGGCGTCTTGTATTTTCGTTCTGATGAGGCGGGCGATGATTTTGCTGCATTGATGGCGGCTGCCGTCATCATGACGCTGCCGCTAGTCCTGGCATTCCTTTTCGCACAACGCCGCTTCGTTGAGGGTATCGCCACAACCGGGCTGAAGGGATGAAGCCAACATGATGCCAAAATCGCTCAACTTTCGCAGAAGAAGCCTGCTCGGGATCGCATTTGGGGGGCTTGCTGCACCTGCTCTCCGCGCGCAACCAAATATAGAAATCACCGTTCATTATTCTCAGCCCCACGTCTTTCGTGAATCCAAGGAAGCCGTTGCAGCAGCCTTTTCGCGCCTTGAACCCGGCATACGCGTCAACTGGGTGACCACTCCAAATTATGATGAAGGAACACAGCTTATCTTGCGTCAGGCCGTTGCGGGTACTCAGGCGGATTTGACCTATCAGGGTTTGAATAGGCTACGCGTCCTTGCGGAACGCGGTATCTGTCAGGATCTAACGCCCTTCCTGAATCGCGAAGGTAATCCTGCCAGTCAGGGATATAGTGAGACCATTCTCGGTCTTGGTAGAACCGCCGGCATGCAAGCGGGCCTTGCCTATGCTGTTTCGACGATGATCACCTATATGAACCTCGATGTTCTGCGCGATGTCGGCGTGGATGCCAGAACCTTTCCAACCAATTGGGATGGCGTGCTTGACCTCGCGGGGCGCATCGCACGGCTGCCAAATGCGCCTGATCCGCTCTATTACGATATCGGCGAATGGGCGTGGTCAGCGTTACTTTACGGTCATGGCGGCCAGTACATGAGCGGCGATGAACGCCGCTTTATGATGGATACGCCCCAAGGTCTGGCGGCCATGCGGCTTTATCAGCGTATTTTGCGCGAAGGGCGAATGCCAAATCTAAACACGCCTGCGGCACAACAGGCATTTGGCGCTGGGCGTATCGGTATCCGCTTCGGGTCAACCGCTTTTCTGCGCAATGTCATGCAATCAGTTGGGCAGAACTTTCCCCTTGCCACAGGGATCATGCCAGTCATTGATGCGGAGCGTGGCCGACTTCAGGTGGGTGGTTCAGCCGGCATGCTGCTCACGCGCGATCCCGTGAAGCAGGAAGCCGCTTGGAAATTCCTTCGATTTTCCACGAGCGCCGAGGGCACCGCGCTGATGGTTCAGAATACCGGCTACGTCCCCTGCAACCAGATGGCGGTAGATGACCCACGCTGGTTGGGTGAATTCTACCGATCCAATCCACTATTCTCGGCAGCCATGCGCCAACTTCCCCTCACTGTAGCCTGGTATGCATTCCCAGGCACCAACGGTGTGCGCATCAGTCAAACCATATCCGATAATCTGCAGCGTCTTGTTGAGGCACGCGCCACGCCTGAACAGGTAGTTCAAGACATGCAGCGCGAAGTCACGCGCCTTTTACCACGCGCTTCCTGACCCACCAAACCAGAAGGACGTAACCCATGAAATCATTTACCCGTCGCACTGCCTTAGGCGTCACGGCCGGCTTGCTCGCCGCGCCGCAATTGCGCGCCCAGGGGAATGTGGAAATCACGGTGCATTATGCGCAGCCGCAAATCTTCAAGGAAAGTTACGACGCGATTGCTGCGGAGTTTGCCAAGCGTGAGCCGAATGTTGCGGTCCGCTTCATCACGACGCCAAATTATGAGGAAGGCAACCAGCTTATCCTGCGGCAGGCCGCCACCAATCAATTGCCCGATCTTTCATACCAAGGCTTCAATCGCTTGAGGGTATTCGCAGAACGAGGCATTGCTCAAGATCTCGCGCCTCTACTTGCGCGTGAGGGTGATCCGGCCGCCCATGGCTATACGCCTGGCATCCTTGCCCTTGGCCATTTTGGCGGCATGCAGTCCGGGCTTGCTTACGCCGCCTCCAACGCGATTTCCTACTACAACACCGAACTTCTGCGCCGCGTTGGCGCCAATCCTGCCCCAGAAGCTTTCCCAAAAACCTGGGATGAGGTGATTGCGCTTTCGGCGCGTATCAAGGCGCTTGGCGATGGGATTGAAGGCATGTGGTTCCAATGGCCCGGCGATGACTGGATGTTTTCCGCTCTGCTGTTTAGCCATGGCGCGCGCATGCTTACCCCGGATGAGCGCGACGTCGGCTTCGCGGGCCCCGAAGGTCTCGCCAGCTTGCGCTTGCTCCGCCGTATGGTGACCGAAGGCGGGATGCCGCAGCTGAATGGCACAACGGCACTGCAAGCCTTTGCGGCCGGCAAGCTTGGCATGCGCTTTGGTTCAACCGCCTTCCTGCGGAATATGATGACCAGCGTCGGGCGGAATTTTGAGATGCAAACCGCGCTACTGCCCGTTGTTGATACCGTGAATGGCCGCCTGCCAACAGGTGGTGCCGCCGGCATGCTAACCGCGCGGGACGTCGCAAAGCGCGAGGCTGCCTGGAAATTCCTCCGCTTTTCAACAAGCGCGGAAGGAACGACC
>VYLB01000309.1_pt1 | contig 9649 bp, 6 predicted proteins | sample 5114431 | NCBI WGS metagenome assembly VYLB01 (sample SAMN12291786, study PRJNA351875) | freshwater metagenome | isolation source: freshwater lake | place: USA: Michigan, Gull Lake | collected 2013-08-08
TTTAAACCGAAGCTATTTATATCATATTCTGGATGATAAATTTTAGTGATGGATACAATTTTTTACATTTTTTCCCAAAAGGGTTCTGAAAAGCTTAAATTTTAGTTAAGCTATGGCCAATTCGCCAATTCAAGTCTGATCTGAATTGCATCACTGTCTGAGCTATCAGAGCATATCTCATTCGGGCTAGGATAGTCAAGAGATTTTCGAGGACGATTGTTAAGCTTTTTGATTAGTGTAACGGTAAAGTTGCACGTCAAATGCTGTGAGCAGAATCTGATAAAGGCTGGTGTTCGAGGCTAAAGCTAGATGCCCGAGTTTTTCAGTTAACTGTTCATCTAGCTTGACAATGTATGAGGCTCCCTCATAAGTCTGGGGGGCGAGGTTTGTCTGGGAGCAAATTCAAAATTGGCAATTCGCCAGCTAATTTCTGCTGTTGACTAACTTGCTCCACTTCCCCGGGATATAACGCTTGAAATTCCCTCAGCAGTAAATCATAAGACCACATATCACTAGCAATATGGTGCATTGTCAGCAAGAGAATATGTTCTTCATCTGAACGAGTAAATAAATTCACTCGCAAAACTGAATCTTTTTCTAAGTTAAAAGGGCGGTCAGCAATAGCATAGATTTTTTCTACTAATTGGTCTTCGCTCCAGTCGCTGGCATCTATTACCTCAACCTTAAAATTCTCTTGTTGGTTAACCTGCTGCACTGGTTTGCCTTCATGATTGGTATATGTGGTTCTCAGAATCGGGTGCTTTTCAATAATTTTTTGCCAGACACGATTGACAACAGCAATCTTTAAATGTGCATGAATTTTTGCAGTAATAAATACATTATAAGCAACGCTCTCTGGAGCAATCTGGTAGATTAACCACATTGCTTCTTGTCCTGGTGAAAGTGGGTAAATTGTTTTCATATTTCTCCTCATGACTCTCCCGCATTTGTGATGATAAAAAAAGGTTATCTAGGGGAAGGCGTATGCTTTATGCCCCTACAGAAACCGAATTTGCCCCGCTGTAGGGGCGCAAGGAAGCCGAGTACAAAATGTAACATATATCGAACATTTTTCACCATGATATCGCAAGATATGTTATCGCTTTGAGGGAACGGGGAACAGGAAACGGGGAAGAAAATCGGCGCACCTCATTGCTTTGAAACCTGTATCCTGAAATCTTATCATAGAAAAAAAATTTGTCATGGTCAACGAAATTCGGTAATATGTGGTAGTCTGAGAAGCGCTCACTAGCTTTAGCTATCAAAACAATGGTTACTTGTAGTAAGATAACGAGGGTGAAAAAAGCAGTAGCAGGGTGGCTGAGAAAGCCATCTCTTTATACTGACAGATAAAGCGAAGTATGTTAGCACAACTCAAGCACAATAACCTTAAAATTGTCGGGGAGCTTTATATTTTCGCCAATTGCCTTCTACACAGGGGAAGGTTTCTCCTGAAACTAGAACCCAACAGACAACCCCAGAATAAACTCCGCCAATCCAGCCAAAATCTAAAATCATTCCAGCAAAATGTCCACAACTCAAATATAAATGCTATATGTCCGCCAAAGTCTCTCAAGATCGATCGACGACTAATATTATCTCCGATGTCAGCAAATTTTGGCACAGTGTCAAGCTGATCGCTGCTCCCTATTGGTATCCTACTGAATCGGGGGGAAGGACTTTTGCCGATGTGATTCAAGCTTGGGCAATGCTCATCCTACTAATCGGGGTAATCCTAGGGGTTGTAGGCTTAAATGCCTTCAATAGCTTTGTTAGTAATTACTTAGTTGATGTCATTCTTGAAAAAAATGATTTTGATAAATTTGTCAAAACTTTGGTAGTTTTCGCGGTTGGACTGCTCTTTGTCACCCTTTTGGTTGGCTTGCTTAAATTTCTTAGGAAAAGAATCGCCCTGGATTGGTATGCTTGGCTCAATGACTGGATTCTCACAAAATATTTGCATAATCGCGCCTATTACAGAATTAATTTTAAATCCGATATCGACAACCCAGATCAGCGTTTATCCCAGGAAATTGAGCCGATTACCAGTAAAGCTCTCTCCTTTTTTGCAGTTTCCCTAGAAAATGTCCTAGATATGATCACTTTTTTAGTGATTCTCTGGTCAATTTCTTCCTCTGTCGCCATTATTTTAGTCGTTTGGACAATTCTCGGTAACGTCATTGCTATCTATTTTAACCAAGCTCTAAATAAAATTACTCAAGAAGAATTAGAACTTAAGGCTAACTATAATTATGCTCTAACCCACATTCGTAATCATGCGGAGTCGATCGCTTTCTTTGAGGGAGAAAATCAGGAATTAAATATTATTCAGCGGAGATTTAATAAACTCTTAGACAGTGCTAAACGTAAAATTGATTGGGAGAGAGGCACAGAAATTTTTAGTCGGGGCTATCAGGCGGCAATTCAAGTATTTACTTTTGTCATTTTGGGTCCTTTGTATATCAATAGTGAGGGCATTAGTTTCGGACAGGTCGGGCAAGCCTGTTTAGCGGCTAATTTGTTTGCTACGGCGCTGGCGCAATTAATTAGTGAATTTGGCACTTCGGCACAATTTAGCAGTTATGTTGAACGTCTATCGCAATTTTCCGAAGCCTTAGAAGAAGTCATTAAACAACCGGAAAATTTAAGCACGATTAAAACCATCGAAGAAACCCAATTTTCCTTTGAAGATGTCACCTTGCAAACCCCCGATTATGAACAGGTAATTGTCGAAAACCTCTCCCTTTCTGTTCAGCCTGGACAAGGTTTATTAATTGTCGGTCCGAGTGGTCGGGGTAAAAGTTCCTTGCTACGTGCGATTGCCGGTTTATGGAATGCAGGAACCGGCCGATTAGTGCGCCCCCCCCTAGAAGAAGTATTGTTTCTGCCCCAACGTCCCTATATAATATTAGGAACCTTGCGAGAACAGTTACTCTATCCCAATCGTAATCAAGAAACCAATGAGATAAAATTAAGGGAAGTTTTGCAAGAAGTCAATCTCCAAAATTTACTAAATCGAGTCAATAGCTTTGATACAGAAGAGCCTTGGGAAAACATTTTGTCCCTGGGAGAACAACAACGTTTGGCTTTTGCTAGGGTATTAATTACCCGTCCCAGTTTTACTATCCTAGATGAAGCCACAAGTGCTTTGGACTTAAACAATGAGGAAAATTTATATCGGCAATTGCAAAAAACTCACACAACTTTTATTAGTGTTGGACATCGGGAAAGTCTCTTTAACTACCATCAATGGGTTTTAGAACTCTCTAGTAATTCCCATTGGCAACTGCTTACAGTGGAGGAATATCGCCGACAAAAAGCGAAAGAAATTATTAATATTTCTGTCGATAATTCTCAAACTAGACTTGAAGATTTACCGAATCAGGAAACCGAGGTCAATCCTAAAATCAATTCTGCCGAGGAACCCCCCCCCGAATCGCCAACGACAACAATCTTAACAGAAGTCGAAGAAGGACTTTCCCATGCACAAATGAAGGAATTAAGCGACTATTCTCTCAGTAGCATTAGAAGCAAAGCCAGTCAGGGAAAATCAATTACGGGGAAAGATGGACTGACCTATCGCTATGACAAAGACCCTAAAATCTTAAAATGGCTAAGAGTTTAGCCGATGAGAGATGGTTCAAAAAACAACGTTAAAACATTACACAAACTTAGCTACAAAAAAAATGAATCAAATCCTGGTTAATCAACAACAGTTGTTCCAAGAAATCGTCCAAGATATCCAGCAAAATAAAATTGCAATTGCGGCGAAAAAACTGCGTCAACAGGAAGCAGATAACTGTGAAATTCCGGCTCAGTGGCTTCTGAAAACAGCAGAGGCTTTAGAAACCGATGACTGGAGCATTTTATCAGAAGATTTCATTAATCTGAATTTTATCGATAAAAATGGTTATTTTCTGATGATTGCTCCCTATAGCATCAATCGTCAGGGGAAGCAACAAGTCACTTTGAGTGCGATTTACGGAAAAATTCATAAAAATAGTGAACCTTCTATTGAACAACTAGAAAGCTTAATTCGTGAAAAATTTGGCAGTTTAGGACAACCGATTCCCAGAAATTTGTCCTTTACTGAAATTGCTAGTTGTGGTACAGTTAGCGGAGAAAAGGGGGAGGCTTTTATCGTTCCCCATAGGTGGACTTTTCCCAATAGTGTTCAGGGGCCAGCTTTAAATAATGCCAGTGAGCAAAAAAGACGCTTTTCCGGTTCTAGCTACGAATGTATCCGAAAAATTTTTGAGCCAGAAACGGCCGATTTACTATTAGGACCCCTAGAGGATCAAATTAATGGTGAACGCTATCGCCATCTCGATACCCAATTCCATGAAGCAGGTCATGCTAGTGGGTTGGGATTTGACTTGAAACTCAAAAATAAACTGTTTCAAAACTATACCTATGCCGGAGTCGAGGAGTGGCGCTCAGATAGTTTAGGCTTTGAATTTGCCGACTGTGCTTTACCTGCCGAAGAAGCGGGAAAATTAGTCGCTGTTAATTTCTGCATTCGCTTTGGTTTAGATGCTCACCGTTTAGGGGGTTTAGAAAAAGATGTGGATGTCCACGCTAGTTTGATCAGTTTGGAATATCTCTTGCAAAATGATGCTATTTATCTCACAAAAAATGGTCAATTGGCCCTGCGTAATGTCAGTTATCCAGGCTTACTAAAAGCGGTGGAAATGCACCGAACAAAAGCTTTATCTCTAACGCGAAGGGAGTTAAATCTAAATAGTCCAACAGGTCTTTTTGCTCTGTATAAAGTAGAGATTCATCCCGCAACCCAATTAATTTTTCAGGGACTAATTGTAGAGCGCTGCCGAGGAATTTGGTCAGAGTTACAATAAGTACCTAGGGTTTGCTGATAACCGTCCCGGGGAGGGATGTCAGTCAGCCATGTGCATCCCTCCAAGTACTAGGTCTCTACTACTTGATGGCGATAGGGATTGGGGTCAACTCCTCTGAGTTTCTCGCCACAGCAAGTGCCGGCCCTGGAATATTAGTCGTTGACTCCTACACATTTATTTATATATATCACTAGATAACTAAAATGTGTTAAGCTAGGCGGTAGCATTCTGGGAAATCACGACAGATAAATCAGTCTCTTATTAGTCAGAATCCCTGAACACCTGATTACCTCTTTCTCCCCTAGGTGATTACAAAACCAATGGCTGAACAACGCTCTGTACTAAAATTTAATGGCATCGATGATCACATGGAGCTATCCCACGGATTTCTTGACATCGATCAGAGTATTACCATTACATTTTGGGCAAAAGGGGAAAATAATTTATCCACAGAAACCACTCTTTTAGAAGCTGTTAATCAGGAAAATAACCGCGTTCTACATATTACCTTGCCCTGGGGCGATCCCGTGAAACCTGCGATTTTTTGGGACGCGGGAAATGAAGAAGGTTTCGATCGAATTGAAAAAAAAGTCAAGCTTAAAGATTATAGTGATTGGACTCACTGGGCCTTTGTCAAAAATGCGACCACAGGCCGAATGTTGATCTATCGCAATGGGATCATTTGGCATCGTGGCAACGGTCATAACCGGGCCTTAACGGGGATTGAAAAAATCATCTTGGGAGCCTCTGTTAATCTCTCCCATTATTGGCAAGGTTGTCTTGCAGAACTTTCTGTTTGGAATCAAGCGCGTAGCCAAGAAGAAATCCAAGAAGCGATGTATCAATCTCCCTTAGTTGATGACCTTGGTTTAGTCACTTATTTATCACTCAATGGCAGTGCCGAGGATCACACAAGTTATAGCAATCATGGTATTCTTTATGGGACAACCTGGCAACTAGATAGTCTTCCCTCCAAACCGACCTCGATCCCTAAATCAAAAACTCAGACTAGCAGTAAAGCTAGAAGGAGTGCGAAAAGGATAACAATGGTCAACGAAATTTTTAACTCCCTTGAAGAAGAAGAAGTGATTGAACAGGATGCTCCATCTGAAAATCAAGAACCTTCCCGGGAAGATAATTCAGAATCAATTATAATTGCCGAAGAAGCTGCCCTTGCCAGCAATGAAATTGAGGAGATTACTGAAACAGCAATTTCTCAACCGGATAGCCTCACTTATTCAAACCAGAAACAACGGTTAATTATTTGTTGTGATGGTTCTTGGGAAGACTCTGCCAGTGCTTACCCCACCAATGTGGTTAAATTCGCCGAATCTATTAAGTATATTGCCGAGGATCAAACCCCCCAAATCGTCTTTCTGTCAGGTTCTGGCAGCCCCGAAGATAACGAATTTATTAAAAGTTTAGGGAATGAAACTTTTGGCTGGGGCCTCGATCGAATGATTCAAGATGCCTATCGTTTTCTTGTCCTTAACTACAATCCCACAACCGAGGATGAAATTTATTTGTTAGGTTTTAGTCGAGGAGCATATATCGTTCGATGTTTGGCCAGTTTTATCGATAAATGTGGAATCCTAAAACGCTCTAAGATTAAAGAAATTCCCCTAGCTTATCAACTCTATCGAGACCACACCGTTAGTTCCGATAGTGCCAAAGCTCAACAATTTCGTGCCGCTAATGCTAAAAAAATTGAGACAGAAAAGGAAGATTTTCAAGATCGTATTCCAGTCAAGATGTTAGGTTGTTGGGATACAGTTGGCAATTTTGGTATTCCCGATTTAACTCCTTGGTTTCCCCTGGCTAAGTTTTATCATAAAAAATATGAATTTAGTAATACAAAACTAAGTCCGATTATCCAGAATGCTTTTCATGCTGTTGCCATTGATGAAAAACGTAGAAACTTCCCTTCCACTCCGATAAAAGCCAATCCCGAAAATCCTGAACAAGTTGTCAAAGAAGTTTTATTTGTCGGTGAACATACCTGTCTAGGTGGTGGCAAAAAAGAATATCAAGGACTTTCCGACTACCCGTTACAATGGATGATTAATCAAGCCAAAAAATTGGGATTAGAGTTTAATTCAACTACCTCTGAATCCGAGGAATTCCAAATTAAACCAGACCCGACCATCAAGTTCGATAATACTGTTAAAGGATTGTCGGCCTTGGGAGGTGAGCAATGGCGATATTTCAATACAAAAGTTGTCACTGTTCATCACAGTGTGGTAAAACGATTAAAGGCTTTTTCCGATTATCGTCCCAAAAGTCTTGAACCTTTTCTTAAAGCTTTACTTAACGACGATCAACAGACAGAGTAACCTTGCTTTAAAATTAAACTAATCCTTCGCTAGAAATTTGAGGTGATTTTTATGGAACTCGATAACATTATCAAAAAAGTGGCAGGTACTTATTTAGCTTCGGCTATTATTGCTGTCATCGTGCTAATTTTCACCCTCGGACAACCCTTTGTAGTTTTTCTGGGTATCGGAGCGATGGGGTTGGTTACTGTCTTAGGAGATGCGATCGCCGAGTACGGAATTGAAGCGGTTCTGAATGCTTTTTACACTGAGCGAAGTAAAAAAGAATCCCTGGAAACACTTTTGGCTGAAATTGATGCTTTACCTCTGACTGATGACCTGAAATTAAAAACCAAAAAATACTTGACTGACCATCAAGAACAGACAGTAAAGCAGCAAGAAACGGTAACTGAGCCAACGACTGAAAGTCCTCAAACAGTTGTTATTGAAAATGAACCAGTTATTGAAAATGAACCAGTTATTGAAAATGAACCAGTTATTGAAAATGAACCAGTTATTGAAAATGAACCGGTTGTTGTCGAAGTTGAAAATGTTTAATTAGGTATTGCTCCCTCTTGCAAGAGATGGGGGCAGCGGATGATTATTGCTAAGTATTGAGGAATTTTTTGGTCTAAGATAGCTATGCTAAATAGGAACTCTCAACATCTGATGACCTATAAAAAAATTGCCATTTATGAGCAAAGCTATCAACTTCCTGTTTTTAAAAATAGATACTTAAAAAATTTTCAGAAAATCATCAAGGAACGTCGGAAATTAATTCAAGAAGGAGTTCGCTACCATTACTATTTTGGTAAGATTATTAAACGAAAAGAAAAAATTACTCAACAAGAAATCTTGATCGAGACTCAGTTATTAATTAAAGACTATAATTTATTAATTAATGGACTAGAAATCTATCAAGACGGATATTATCGTTTTTTACTCCAACTCAGTGACAATCTCAAAATTTTATTTTCCCAAAAATATCAAGAATTGAAAATCTTAGACTACGAGAGAATAAAGTTAGAAATTAAAAATAATAATAATCAAAATATTCTCAATCAACTCAAGCTAGAAAAACAGGAAAATTTTCGGTCAATTTTGCTACTGGGAAAAACATCTTTTTTGATGTTGAGAAAAACTAAATTACTAGGGGAAGGAGTTCAGAAATTAGCCGAGGATACTCAAAAGCAGAAAAAAATTGTGCAAGCAATTATTCAAGAACTCAAAATTTATGAGGAATTAAATCATTATCAACTCAAATCTCAACGAGTTCGCCAAGAAATTGCTGATCTTGCCCAAAATGCGATTAATTTTGAAAACTACTTACAGGACTATTTTGCTCCTTTTCAATTATTAATAGAAGAAGTGATTAAGGTGGATGAAGAATTTTATGCAACAGTTGGAGAAATTAAGTATTTGGTAGATAATATTTTCCCACCTCAGCCTGCTCTCTTAGAAACGTCAGATTCAGCAATAAATTCTGAGTTTTTGCTAAATTTTCTGGCGACTGGTTACGAGAAAGAAGCAAGGTTAAAAGAGGCTTTTTCCTCTGATCAATTTAATGATTACTTATTCAATGAAAGTGAATGGTCAGAACAATTTATTTCCCTAGAAAAAACCATCAATAAATTATCTGCTCATTTAGCAGAACAAGAGGCTTGTCAAAAAGACACTATCCCCAAAACTCCCCTGGCAATAGTTGTCTCTCAATTCACTCAAAACAATATTCACAAATCTTCTAGTTCTAAAAATCCCCAGACTTCCCCAAATATCTTAACTCAAGAATCGGCTGATATTGATTATAATCAATTACAAGATTTGCTAAGAAAGCAACAGTGGCAAGCGGCTGATCGCCAAACAACCAAGCTACTATTGAAAATCTTGCGTAAGACCTACTGGAATGAGGTTTATCCTCAAGATATTGCTCAATTACCTTGTTCGGATCTGAAAAAAATTGATCAACTTTGGCTTCATTATAGTAATGGTCATTTCGGTTTTAGTATTCAGCAAGCCATTTTCTCTAGTCTCGGTGGTTTAGTGGATTATGAAACCCAAAAGAAACTTGGCGATCGCCTGGGTTGGCGGAAGGAAGGTCAATGGCTCAATTATGAGCAACTAAACTTTGAATTAGAGCCGAATTCTCCCCTCGGTCATTTACCCGTTCATTGGTTGATTTTTGAAGAAAATCTTTGTTACCCATCTGCGGAAGCTTCTGACAATCAAAACTCCGTGGCTTTCTGGAGAGTTGGCAATTGGTTATTGTGGCAACTTCACCTCGTTTTAAGCAAAATTCAAGCCTGTGGAATTATTCCTCTGTCTGACTTTTAAAGCGATTATCTAAGCTGTTGACTATCTAAATTACTCGTTAATTGACATACTCCCACCGTCAAGCTACGCTGTGACGGGGGATTCTTGACCCATCGCTGTTAGAAATTCCTTGTTCAACGAGACAGCTTAGATTCTCAATGTCTCCACTGA
>VYLB01000311.1_pt1 | contig 9643 bp, 8 predicted proteins | sample 5114431 | NCBI WGS metagenome assembly VYLB01 (sample SAMN12291786, study PRJNA351875) | freshwater metagenome | isolation source: freshwater lake | place: USA: Michigan, Gull Lake | collected 2013-08-08
CGATGGCCGACGCCTCGAAGCTCGCGGTCGCCGCCGACCTCGACTGCTGGCTTGACTGGTGCGCCGGCGAGCATCGTCATCCGTGTCCGGCCGATCCCGAGGATCTGGTGCGCTACCTGCGCGCGCTCGAAGCCGACGGCAAGAAGCCCGCGACGCTGGCGCGCCGGATCGCCAGTCTTGCCACCGTACACCGGCTGCTCGGCCTCGGTAACGACGCCTTGCCAACGTCGGTGCCAATGGTTCGCAACGCGCTGCGCGGCAATCGCCGACGCCAGGGGGCGGCGCAGCGCCAGGCGGCGCCGCTCCGTTTTGGCGGCGGGCTCGGCGAGGCGGGTGGCTTTACGATCTCGGCGCTGCTCGCTGCTTGCACCGGCGACGTCCAAGGTCTGCGCGATGCCGCGCTGCTGTCACTCGGCTACGACGCCGGGCTTCGCGTTAGTGAACTAACCGCGGTCGTGGTCGCCGACCTGCGCCCGCAGCCGGACGGCACTGGACTCCTCCACCTGCCGCGTTCCAAGACCGACCAGGAGGGCGTGGGCGCGTGGGCGTGGCTGTCCGCCGACACCATGCGCCGCGTCGCCGCGTGGCGCGGTGAGGCCGCGATCACAGATGGCGTGCTGTTTCGCCGTGTCGGCGTCGATCGGCGCCGGCAACGGTCGAAGGAACTGGCCGATGCGCGCTGGGGCGATGAGGACGCAGAAGCAGCCGCGCTGCTGGTGACCTATTCGATTGGGGACGCAGCCCTCACGCGCCAGGGGGTGACCGGGATCTACCGGCGCATCGCGCTTGCTGCCTATGGCGCCGGACTGGTCGAGCTGCCGGCCGGCGATCTGGAGGCGGCGATCGCGGCGCTGTCCACCCATTCGCTGCGCGTCGGGCTGACCCAGGACCTGTTCGCTGCCGGCGAGGACGGCGCGGGGATCGCGCTGACGCTGCGCTGGTCGTCGCCGTCGACCGCGCTGCGCTACGGACGGCGACTGCAGGCTCAAAGCGGCGTTGCTGCCCGTGTTCTCTCCCGCGTACGGACCTGAGCGCTCGCTCAAAGAGCTTTTATCGTGAGTGAAGATGCGCTGCGCCGTTCCGATTTTAACGTGCGAGTCCACCATTTCAGGAGCGCTGCACAGAGGGTGGAACGTCCACTGTTTCAGGTAAACCGACATCACGGCTGTAGGTTTTCCTGAAATGGTGGACGGCATTCACCCGGCGGCACGCACCTGAAATAGCGGATTTGTACCTCAATTGGTGGACGGCAGCGTCTTCGCCTCACGCCCGGCATCGGCGCTCATGGGATCAGATGTAGTGCCGGAACGGCAGCGGCGGTGCGGTAACGGTATGTGGCGACGCCATCAGGATCTCACCCACCCGATCGGCGAACTTGAGCGTCACGGGCAGGGCGCTCGCGAAATCGCAGGCGTTGTAGTTGACCTTGGTGAGCGCAAGAATATCGCCGAGTACCTCTACGATGTCCCCTTCACCATGCGTCACGTCGACGGTGAGCGGCTTGGGTGTCTCGAACCCTTGATAACCTGCCAGCCGGGGTACGAACCCCCGCGCCCAAAGGTAACCTGACCAGTCACCCACGGTAATGGCCGTGCCGCGCAGGACCGGTGTCGACGCGGAGGGGCGGAACAGCCGAACATCATCGAGCTGCTTGATCCTGACTCCTACCAGCTGTGTTTCAGTGGGCACTGCGCTGCAAAAGCCGTCCCACTCATCGTCGGAAAAGCGGTGACGCCCATGGATGAACAGCTGGTTCGGTGGCTTGCCGTGCTTGAGTTTATAGCCGTCGACCACCGAGGTCATCAAATTCGCCGCCGCGCTTCGCGACAGGTGATATTCCTTGCGCTCGTCGGAGTACCAGGGGCCAAGGGCGCCGCGAAAGACGAGGCCGTCGCCTGAGTTGAGGAACATCTGCGCGGCGCAACAGGCCTCGCCCGTGGCCGCAGGCGTGTCGTCGTTCTTAAACACCAGTCCGACGTAGCAAACGCCAGGGCGGACTTGGGCCAGCGCCCACGGCTTGGCGTCCATCTTGAAGTAGAGCGTGGTGCAGAAGTTCCAGGCAACCGTTGCCTCGTCCTGGAGGCCGCGCCGGCGGTCGTTGGCAATGTTGAGGTTGCGGTCGACCAACGTGCTTTCGAGGATCAGCTGAAGGACGACGCCGTCCTGCAGCAACTCGGCTTTCAATTGATGGTGGAAATTGCTCGAGAACAGGTAGGTCTCGGCATCCCGTACTGTGTCGGGGAACAGGTCGCCGCCCATCTGAAAGAAGCGTTTGGCGTCCTTGAAGCTCGTGATGTCGGAGGGGGTGCGCTCGTCCTTAGGCGGTGGTGCGACCTGGGGGCGTCCATACCGGTAGACGACGTCCGGAACGACAACGAGCCAGACGTCGGGACGGCGCTCCTCGGCGCGGATGTGCGAGCGGATCGCGTCGGCGAACAGCAGCACCGTGGAACGAACCGCGTCGGCGCGATTGTTCTTCTTGATGCAATGATCGATGTCGCCGCTCTTGACCGCTAGCTCGACCATGCCGCGGGTCGGCAGCGCGATGCCGAAGCATGCCTCGAAGCCTGGCCATGCGGGTGCCCATAGGACGGGCTTCCCCTTCGTATCGACTTTGCCGGGGATATGCAGGCTGATCCGCTCTAACCAGCGGCGGGATAGGCCGACGCCGCTCTCCGTCCCGATGACGCCCAAGCGTACCTGGGAGCGGCCGTCTGGACCTTCGAGCGGCCCGAAGAGGAAGAGCCCATCTTTTGGCGCTTCCATCTGCTGCCCGTGACCGAACTCGAGCAAAGGCTCGGCGATGCGGTGCGTGAGGATGCTCATGCGTCGGCCTCCTCCGGTATCTCATCCCGATCGAAGGCCGTTTCGAAGTCCTCTGACAGAGTTATCTGGCCTCCCTCGTCTTCCTCAGTTCGGCGGTCTTCTTCCGCGGCGAAGCTGACCGGAAAGTCGAAGCTCATCGGTAAGCTAGCGACGGTGAGGCGCTCACCGGACGCGGCAATGTCTAGTGCCGCTTCACCTTCGGCAAGCCAGCCCATCGCGGCGAGCAGCATGTCGCGCCATTTGTCATTGAACCAGGACCGCGTGAGGCGCAATCGAATGCGCTGCAGCTGTTCACCCGGGAGCGGGGTTCGGCCGTCGGTCGTCACCGCAACATTGGCATGGACCCGAAAGAGAGCATCCGGCCAGAGCTTGGGTTGAGCGACAAGGCACAGATGCCAGCGCCGATCTTTAAACTTGCCGCTCAGGACCCGGTCGATCCGATGTCCGTCGCTCAGCGTCAGCTTCACCCTTCCATCAATGAGACCGTCGGGGAAGAAGCGGCCGCGGGCGCCCGATGCGAAATCGACAGGAAGTAGCCCAAGACGATGCATGGCCAGGTCCCAATGCTGACGCATCAAATTGACGGCGATCCGCCGTGCATTGGAACGCTCACCGAAGTGGCGGCTATATGTACCGTCGATTACGCCGTTGAAGGGCAGGCTGGCGCGCGCCTTCAACGGCGGAGCGCCATTGTCGAGATGCTCGATCGCATCGGGTCCGCAGAAGGTGATAGCGCCTCCCTCATGAAGGACGTGCGGAACCTTGGTGAACTGGCTCCACGCTTCCAGCTGCGCAGTCGTTCCCTTCGCCTCCAGGATCCAGACGTCAGGCCTCGCCCGGAGTTCGAACCAGTTGCTGTAAAGCGTCTCGGGATTTGGAGTGACCAGCTTTCGACCGTCCTCTTGGGCAGCGACGATCATCGCAAGCTGCTCGGCGTCCGGATGCTCGACTTTCGGCACACGTGAGGTGTCGAGCGTCTCGAACAGGGGCTGAAGGCAGGCCGCCCAGTTAGGGAACGCATTATGTGCGTTCTGGCGGAGAATCTCTGTTGGGAAATCGCCGAAATCCACATCGGCGATCCGGATTGGAATCATGAACTCCGCATCGCTGAGCTTGCGACGCATGACGTCGCCGAGCGCGAGTTCCTTCTTTACGCCTTGCTTGCCGATGTGCTCGGACACGACAACGATCTGCTTGATCGCCTCGTGCCGCAGCACGTGCTCGATCTTGTCCCAGAAATCGTCGCCACCCCGAAGCGCGCGAACGTCGACCCAGACCTTGTATCCGGCAGTGGTTAGGCGCCCGGCAAGCCACCGGGCGAAGCGATTGTCCTCAGGGTTGGCGTGCGTGATCAGAATGGTGTCGCGCATCGATGTCGGAGCGGTAGTCATGGGAGTCCCCGCCTGCAGAGTGCCGTACCTAAAAGCACGAATGTGCGACTACTCTGCCGGAGGGCGCACGTTGGTGATGGTGATGCCTACATCGGCGCTCGCTAGTGGTTCGTCCGTCGTGAGCATCTCGGCTTGCAGGTCGATCGCCAAGGCAAGGCATGCCCGGTCGCCGAGAGACAGACCGAGCGCCTTCGTCGCTGGCCGGAGGTCGCCTACTATGAGTGCCTGAGCAGGAGTGAGCGGCCGGACGTCGAGGTGCAGGCCGCCAAGCGCCTCACGCACCTCGTCGAGCGGCAATCCTCGGTCCCGAAGCTTGGAAACGACCTCGGCAAGGTTGGCCGTTCCGATGATGCTGCGCGTCAGGACATCGACTACCCGATCCGCCCCGGGCTCGTCGTTCAAAAGGCAGAGCAGGGCGGAGGCGTCGAGTACGACCTTGCTACTCACGCTCCGCCTCACGCCGGCGTTCCGCGATCAGCTCGTCAGCCAAGCCGACGCCCTCAGGCACATACTTGCGCAGGATCGCGCGAGCCCGTTCGAGTGCTCTCGGTACGGAACGTACCCGCAACTCGCCATCGTCCACATCGACGAGAACGGTGTCACCCGTGGTGATCCCGAGCTCACGGCGCATCGCTGCCGGGATCACGAGCTTACCACCGTCCACGATCTTGACCCTCTGTGCTTCCATCTGCACCAGACCCACTTTGGTAACCCAATCATCAGACCTTACCCGATCTCGCCGCCGACGGATAGCGCGGAGGACGGCGCTTCAACGCGTTCGGTGATCGGTCGTCGTTCATGTCCGCGCCCGGTAGCTACTTAGGCCTGGCTTGCTGAGCTAGGCTCGACAGGATCGGCGCTTGCTATTTCGAGCCGGTTATCGCAGCGGTGGCTCACAAGGGTATATCCAAAAACGCCTCACAGGAGCGACGAAGTAATGGTAGTTGGCGGTATGCGAGCGGCGCGAGTATACCTGCGGGTGAGCACGGACGAGCAGGACCTCACGCGGCAGGAAAGCATCGTTGCCGGTGCGCGCGCGGCCGGCTTCTATGTCGCTGCCGTCTATCGGGAGAAGGCGTCCGGCGCTCGACCTGACCGGCCGGAGCTGCTGCGCATGGTGGCGGACCTCCAGCCGGGCGAGGTGGTGATCGCCGAGAAGATCGATCGGATCAGCCGCCTGCCTCTACCTGAGGCCGAGCTCCTGGTCGCGACTATCCGGTCAAAGGGCGCGCGTCTCGCGGTGCCGGGCATCGTGGACCTGACCGACTTGGTAGCAGACAGCGCCGGCGTCGCACGGATCGTGCTAGAAGCGGTGCAAGACATGCTGCTGCGCGTCGCGCTCCAGACTGCGCGCGACGACTATGAAATGCGGCGCGAGCGGCAGCGTGAGGGCATCGAGATCGCCAAGCGGGCAGGCCGGTACACCGGCCGCAAGCCCGATCTTGCCCATCACAGGCGGATAGTTGGGCTGCGCGAGGCGGGCATAAGCATCGCGAAGACGGCGATCCTTGCCGGATGCAGTATCGCCCACGTCAAGAGAGTAACCGCGCTCCACCGTGCCAGGGCAGCTGCGGTCGCGCCGACCTCATGAAGCGAACCGATCGTGTACGCATGGCTCAACCTTCCCCTGTTGAAGCCGTAGTTCATGATCCGGAGTACGCGATGTACTTCGATGGCGGTGCTTCGCCCAATTCTGATCCCATGCTTAGTCGCGTCGTGCAGGGTGCAAACGCCTTGCTGCGTGATTTGGACGTGAGCAAGAGAGGAAACGATGAGAATGCCGGTGAGAGGACGGTCTAAATCGTGCGCTGAGCACGGTGGCCGTCCCGATTGGGATCATCGTCAGGACGGAGCCGCAGAACTTCAAGTAGGTGCTCGCCCTCAACGGTGCACCTACAGTTCGCCGGAAGTCAGCTCCGCCGACCCGATTTGGCAGCTGCAAGCGCGAGCCGGCTTTATCAGGCCGAGACTCGAACGACGGTTCCGCCCGTCACGAACACGATTAAGCCTTCCGAGATACCAGTTACATGAAGGTAGCGCTTCACCTGACCGCGATACTGCTTGGCGGCGGCGGCATCCGGATCGACATCACTCTTCCAATCAATTGCCGCGCGCGGCTGTCCGGCCTCATCGAGGTATAGCGCATCCACGATCCCTGCGGTGACGACTTCGACGCCGCCCACGTCCTCCGAAGCGAGAACAGGCAGCTCCGGCACGAGACGGCCACGCATCCCTGCGATCTCGGGGAGGGCCAGCGTGCGCACAACAACCCGTGCCACCTCTTGTTCGGAGATGCCCGTCGCCGCGGCGCCAGCCGGCTCAAGCCCGAGTTGCCCGATTAGCTCGCGTGCTCGCGCTGTGAGGCGCGCCTCCTCGTCTAGGATTTCGCCCGTAAGCACCTCCTCAAACAGCTTGTGAATGATCAGGCCCCGCTCGCGCCCGCCTTGAACCGGCCCCGGTGAAGCGACTCCGACCATCTCTCCGAACACCAGCTCGGGTTCGGCCTGCGGCTGATCATCTTGCCCGCGCTCCTCGTCCCTGCTTGGCGCGCTCCAAGCGATCTTCGCGGTAGCGTCCTCAATCGCGGTTGCTTCCTCCGCGAAGCGCTCCCGTGTCTGCTGATTGTCGTCTTCGTTGATGCCGGCGGGCGCCTCATCGGGATGCCCGTCATGTCGTTATTCCATCCATGGCCGTTTCTGATCCGGGCGACCGATCCGTTGAAGGGCAATCATTCCTCCGCCCGCTACGCGCTACGCACGGTCATGGGGCAGTTACGGAAGGCGCTCAGAGATCAAAAGGTCGAGATCCGCAGCAAGCCGAAGAAAGACGCCGAACGCGCGCGTCCGCTGTGGAACCTCCTTGCCGCGATTGAGCAAGAGTCCGGCGATTTCGATGCGACCCAGGAGGCTTGGAGCGAGGCTGCAGGGGCTGAGGCAGTGCTCGGCCGCATCGTGACCGAGCGCAACCACGTCGGGAGTATCAACTGGATCAGCTCCAAAGAGTTGCAACGCCTGGCCGAGATCGCTTTGACCTCACCGGCGATCGCTGTCGGCCGCGCACTGCTCCGGCACTTTCCGGCGCCTATCGAGGCAGACCACCTCTCGAAGCTCGTCTCGTTCTGCTGGCACAGGCTGCGCCCTTATCTGGACAACCGGGTGTTCTGGGGCCGGCTGGGCGACGGCAATCCCACCGAGGTACTGATGGCGGCGGTCCGCGACGGCGGGCTCGAGAGCGTGCTCGACGAGCATTTCTGGCTAGCGCAAGGGCAGACCAACGCCCCGAACCTTCTCGATGAGCTGGCATCGGCGCTGCACGCCTCGCTCGGTTGGTTCACCTTCCGCGGCATCCCGACCACATCGAGCTCGATCCGCCTTCGTTGCCACGCTGCCGTGCCGTTCAGCGGCACCGAAAGCGGCGATGCCGAAGCAGCGCAACGTGCGCTGAACGAGCCTGAAGCCGAAGCGCCGCCACGCGCTGAGAGCCTCCGGCGCGCGTTCAACACGCCATTCTGGCCCCATGTTCTCGCGACTACCTCGATTGGTCAGGAAGGGCTGGACTTCCACAGCTGGTGCCGACGCATCGTTCACTGGGATCTGCCGTCCAACCCGGTCGACCTCGAACAGCGTGAAGGTCGCATATCGCGCTATGGTGGTCTCCTGGTGCGACGTCCGCTCGGCGCGCTGGTGCAGGACGACGCGGTGGTCGCGGCACGCACCGGTCGCTCGCCTTGGACGGAGGCCGCAGCATTGGGCGAGCGCCGGTTCCAAGACGACACCGGGCTGTCACCCCGGTGGACGTTCAAGCACGCCGACATCGATCGCCACGTGCTCGCACTGTCGAGAAGCCCTGACATCGCAAGGTTCGATTACCTCCAGCGCCAGCGCCTGCTTTATCGCCTCGCGCTCGGCCAGCCGAACCAGGAGGATCTGGTCAATCATCTGGCAAGAGGCAGCGACACAAAGATCGCCGAACTGAGCGCACTGGCTTTGGACCTGAGGCCGCTCAAGTCGACCGTCGGTCTCAGTCTGGGAATTCATCAACCCGACGACCGGCAGGAAAGCGAAGGTCCGCGCAATGACGCAGCCAACTCTGATGCTGCCCCGTTGAACCGATCGCAGCGAGGATCAGGTGATTGACGAACTCCCGGACGCGGACGACGTGATTGAGGAGCCAGGGAAGCGCGTGACGGCGCGTCACTGCGGGAAGGTCGTGATCGCGCCCGCGACTGTGAACAGCGAAGCGTAGCACGGCTCGCCCTGACCGAACCGTCGGAAGCTGACATACTCGCTGGGGATGAACATCGCCACGAAAGCCGTCGCATGGTGCCTTGCGAGCCGATTGTGCGGCCGTCGCCTGCTGACGATCGATTGCTAGACGCAGTCCTATCGCCGGCAATTGAACAGCGCGCAAGGCATTATCGCTAGCAGCGACGCCAGTCGTCTCCTTGAGCGGACGCTGAAGGATGGCATGGTCTAGCGGTCGTTTGGCCTCTCCCAGCCGAGCCCGAGCGCCTTATGGAGGCCCACAAACGCACGAACGAACTGTCCCTGCGCTTCCACCACGGAGATGTCCGCCGTCAGCGCCGCGCGTTCTGCGTTTATGGACGACGTCAGCGGTGCAGCTCCGCGCTCGAACCGCTGGACTGCAAAGCGAGAAGACTGCCGGGCGCCCTCGGCGCTTCGGTAGCTCGACAGGAGGGTCGCGCGCAGATTTCCGAAGCGCGACAGGCTCGTCTCGGCATCGGACAGGGCGGAAAGGACGGACTTGCGATACTGCGCCTCCGCCTCGTCCCGTCCGGCGCGGGACTGCTCCACCCGGGCGCGATTGCGGCCGAAGTCGAGAAAGCTCCAGTTGATCCGCGGCAACAACAGGCTCGACACATTGTCGGTATTCACGACGTCGCCGATGGTAGGGCCGCCAAGCCCGATGATCCCCATGATGCTGACCGAGGGGAACTGGCGCGCCACGTCGACGCCGATCTGCGCGGTGGCAGCGGCCAGTTGCCGTTCGGCGGCCCGGACGTCGGGCCGGCGCCGCAGCATCGACTCAGGATCGCCGATCGCGACGCTCGCGGGGACGGAGGGGATGGCCCCGGGGGAGGAGAGGGTGGCATCATGTGCACCGGGCTCGTCGCCCGTGAGCAGCGCAAGCTGGTCGAGCGTCACCGCGATTTGGCCTTCGAGCGGTAACAGGCCGCCTTGCGTCCGGTTGAGTTCGGTGCGCAGGCGGACGACGTCGTCGCGCGACGACGCGCCGCGCCGCTCCCGCTGTTCGAGAAGCGCAAGCGACTGCGCCAGCAGCGCGGCGGATCGGCGCGCCAGCACCAGGCGCTGCTGGAGTTCTCGCAACGTCACGTAATTATCGGCGATCTCGGCGGAGAGGCGGACCTGCGCGTCCGCCACGTTTGCACGCGCCGCGTCGGCCTG
>VYLB01000312.1_pt1 | contig 9642 bp, 10 predicted proteins | sample 5114431 | NCBI WGS metagenome assembly VYLB01 (sample SAMN12291786, study PRJNA351875) | freshwater metagenome | isolation source: freshwater lake | place: USA: Michigan, Gull Lake | collected 2013-08-08
TTTTTTGCTTACCTCCACCTTAATTCCTTCTTTCAAAACTATACCTATCAATCGTTTCCCCTTTTTTTAAGTTTCTTCTCTTTTTGTTAAGAAAGATCTGACTAATGGATAGCTAAAAGGACGGGGCTTTAACCCAAAATTTTGGTAAAATCGAACAGGTGGGGACTCCCGATCAGGTGTACGATCATCCTGCCTCTGCTTTTGTGATGAGTTTTATTGGCCGGGTGAATGTTTTGCCACCGACCTCGGCTGCACTGTTCGAGCAGCTCGGAGGGGGTACTAACGGAGTCAAGATTTTCATTCGTCCCCACGGCCTGGAAATTCTCTCTTTTCCCAATGGGTCTAGCATTGAGGCAAAAGTCGAGCGCATTATCCATCTGGGTTGGGCCATCGATGTGGAATTAATTCTACCGGATCGCTCTCTCCTGATTGCCCATCTGGATCGAGAACAACTGACTCAACTGCACCTCCAAGTCGGGGAGCAAGTTTATGTTCGTCCTCGGGATGCTCGCGTTTTTGCTTAAAAGTCACCCTTATTGTTAGCACCTGACGGTCGCAGGATGAACAGCGATTATTTCCGGGTAACGGCTAAAATCGTCAACATTAAAGGTCAGAATATGTGTAAGGTCATGAACGCACATGGCTGCTACTAGCTTCGCATCATGTACCTGCACACCCTTGACTGAATAGGTGAAGACCAAGCGTTCCCATTCGGGATAAATAGCGGGCAGATCGTCAATAATGAGAAAAAGTGACTTTAGGCGATCGATTTCCGCCTTGGCTGCGGCCACTGTGCGTCCTAAACCATTTCTATTAATTGGACGGGTGTAAACGTTCCAAAACTCGATTAAATTCTGTGGTGCGATATAGAGTTTTTCTCCTTGTCCCAATAATAGACTTGTCGCACCCACAGCATCGCCATACATGATGTGATCGGGTTCCGCACTTCGCAATAAGACATTAGTATCAACTAAAAAAGTCACAGTCACTCATCGTCATAGATACTATCGCGACTTACGGCATAGTCGGATAAAAGTGCGCTGCCTCGATCGTGACTACTTGCCCAATCCCGAAAAGCTTGCGCCCGTTCCGTCGGTGTTGCCGTCTCGTAAAAAGGTGTTTTTGGCTCTATCAGTTGTTTTAGCATTTTCTCCAAGAGAATTTCTACCTTTTCTGGTGATTGGTGGCTAATTCTTGCCAAAATCTCGGCAATTGCCTTTAAATCTTGCTGATGGGCTTTTTTAAAGTCTAGCAGCATTTCCGATCCCTCCCCATCTAGCGATCGCTGAGAAAAAGGAGTAATTTCCATAGATATCGCTCTCCTTGAAAACCGCTAAAACTTGATTCTGCCATAAAAACTTTTTTTAGAACAGATTGGGATCGACACCGATCGCCCCTTCACCGTCCGCATCTTGCAGGTTAGCACCGTCTAACCGAGCATTAGTGAGATTGGCCTTCTCTAAGTCAGCTTTTTGCAGATTGGCGTTGGTTAAGTTTGCTCCTTGCAGGTTGGCTTTTTCTAAATCTGCACCTAAGAGATTGGCCCCGCTTAAATCGGCTCCCGCTAGGAGAGTTTTGCCGAGGTCGGCTCCCTGGAGATTAGTCCCTTTGAGGTTAGCACCCTGTAGGTTGGTTCTTTCTAGATCCGTTTGGCTGAGGTTTGCTCCTTCTAGATTGGCCGAGGACAAGTTTAAATCTTTGAGGCTAATTCCGTTAAAGTCACAACCGACACAGGCGTTAGTTTCCTGTAGTTTTTGCAGATTATCGGCGGCAGCCGGCTCGACCAGAGTAATTTTTGCCGGTGCGCCGCCAGTGGGGGTAACGGCCCTAGCGATGGCAGGGTGGAAGCAAGAAAAAACTGTGATTAGTAATAGACAGAAGGCTGTCAGTAGCGTCGGTTTCATCGTTTTTGATCTCCTTGAGTGATCTTTTTGAGTCTCTGTTTTCACTCTAGGCAATGGCTTTAATAAAAACAAATATTCTTTGTTTTTAAATCCATAAATTCCCTTTATGCAAAGCTGGGAAACTCCCTCGCCGTTCCATCACTTTTATTTATTAAAACGACAATTAAGAATATTTGCTTTTATGCTTGTCCCGTACCTAAGTTGATGGTGGCGATCTCGTTAAGTTGGGGCTTTTCTAGGCGTGTTGTGGTGGAATAAGTCTAGCAGTAAGGGATTTTCTCAATTTTTTAGGAGCGTGTCAACCGTTATACTCCGGGACAATGGGCGACTGTGACATAATTTGTGACTAGGTACGGTAAGAGTCGCTAGTGAACCCCGTTAGCCTTGGAGACTTCCTTGCTAGACACCATTTCCACCCTATCCCCAAAACTAACAGCGATCGAATCCACGGGAAATCCTCTCCCGAAAGTTGCTACTTGTTCCTCTACCTGTCGTTACTGTCGGTTTTATAAGTTTCAGGGGAGAGGAAATGGCTATTGTCAACGCTTGGGAGTCCCTGTTCACAGTCATTGGCGCGCCTGTCCTTTAATTTGTCCACCTTTTGCCCCTTCTTGGGAAAGGTCGGAAAATGGGTAATTCTAAGTAGTTATCTGGATTTTACCACCTGTATCGAGCAATTTTCTCCCCATCCCGCTCCGTCCGAGGATGGGGTTTTAATCGAAACCGATGCTTTCCACTCCACCGCTATCGGGACTGGTGGCGACAAAATAGAGAATTCCCGACCCTAGACAAGCGATCGCTATACTAAAGCAAATAATCCAGACTTGAGCAGGTTCGTAGCTATTACTATCGATCGCCCGACGGATGAGAAAATAGTGGCGCGTGGCGATGACAACGGTTAATAATCCCACCATAGCGAAGACAAAACCCAACAACCAACCTAGTCCTAGAGATGACGAAGATGCCGTCCGTAAACGCAAAATGACCAGACCAAAACCCATCAAAGCGATCGAGGCGCGCATCCAAGACAGATAGGTGCGTTCGTTGGCTGAATGATCTCGCCAGTAATCAGGGTTAAATTTCTGCTTTGTCTTTCGGGATTTGAACAGCATAGAGGAGTTCCTCGCAGTGAACTTCAATAAAATCAAGTACTCTTTCTTATGGTTTTAATAAATTGTTTTTATCATCTAGCCATTAAGGAATCTTAAGTCTTCTTCAAGCCACTTTTTCGCTTATCTTTAGCCAATTCAAGGGACTTGAGCAGATTATCATCCATAAATAGGGGGAGTTTACCGTCCCATCTTTCGATCGCTTTGTTCTGTAAAACTTCTGGACTTAAGGAATCTTGGAGAATGCGATGAGCTGCCGCCTCTCCCTTAGCCAGATTGATTTTTACTTCCGATTCTTTCAAGGCTTTCAGCACCATAAAACCGGCTTTTTTAGCTTCCTGTTCGGCAATTTGTTTGGCTTCCACCGCATCGGTAAAGCGATCGGAAAAGTTGACATGAACCAAAGAAATATCATCGACACCGATATGATAATTTTTCATTCTTTCGGTCAAACGAATATCCACTTCCCCTTTCACCTCCTCCCGTTTAGTAATTAATTCTTCGGCGGTATATTTAGCCATAACTGCCTTGAGAATTTCCTCAACTGCTGGATCGATCACTCGTTCAATGACAGCCGCTTCATCGCCAATTTGTTGAAAAATAGTATTAACTTCTGATGCTAAAATATGCCAATTAAGGGCCACATCTGTGAATACTTCCTGTAGGTCTTTGGAGGAAGCTTCGGCCGCTATCTGTTGTTTTTGAATTCTCACACTTAGTTTTTTCACCGTGTTAACAACAGGAATAATCCCATGAATACCCTCATTAAGTATTTTATCCTGTACTTGACCAAAGACCATTAAAACTCCTCTTTCTCCCGCATTGACAATCACGAAAGGATTAAAAATAATCGCCAAGATTAATAACAAAAAAAAGAGATTACTTGGTCTAGCTAAAAGACGGATTTTGAGCATTTTAATTGATAATAGAGATAGTTGATGGGATGGGGTTGCAAATAAATAAAAGGGCTGATTTTAGGTTGGTAATTAGCGATAGCTTTATCTATTTTAAGAATTTTAGCAACTAGAAAATGAAGGTAAACTTGTCCTATATTATTTAGATGAAGTCAGATTTAGTCTCGTTATTTATTTCCCTTGTGGCTGGCAAAATATCGGGAAATAAATGTCTATTTATAGTTACCATAGTCACCGATTAAATGTTTTATTAATCATGAATTAAAACGATTATATCGTTAGTTTTAGTCAGAAACTTGACCAAAAAGGCATTTATTTATCCAAGAAAGCAATCGGGGTTATCCAGAAGCAATTATAACAAAATTTCCTTTGGTCTAAATGGTACATTCTCATGCCACCAGTCTAGCTGGTACTTTCTTTTGTAGCAATTACCTTAACACAATCTAGTTTCGGCATAAAAGATATTTTGTATAAACGATATCTCGATAAATTGACTCGCAGAAATGGCTATGGTAGAACCCTAAATACAGTAAGCGGATAAGCCCACTGTACCCATTCCATCCCCTAACGAGGTCATTTATCGATGAGTCATCTTTTCATGCGGTCGCAGCACCTCGCCGCTCTTTTCAAAATCGCCGCCACGACCACTGGAGTGGCCTTGGCTCTAACAACCGGAACATCCGCGCGCGCGGCGGGTTTTCTCCCCTTTTCCTTTCAAACCAACGTTACGGCCAGTCCAGACCTAACTGGAAATCCTAATCTTCTCAACGATCCCACTAGAGATGTCCGTCTCGATTCGGTGGTTTTCAACGGTTTAACGGTCAGTCAGTTTGATCTGGTCAATGCGGGTCGGGTTATCCGCAACGATACCGCCGACGTTACCGTGGGGGGAGTCACATATACTAACGGAATTCTCCATGCGGGTCACGGACCGAAGACGACTAGCGATCCCCTGGTCGGGGAGGGTCCAGCGAAACCGAACCCCACCGACGCGGATATCGCCGCCAGTTTGGGCAATTTAAACCTGAATAGTCTCCTCGTAACCCGTGAGAACGCCGATACTGCAATTATCGAGGTTTCTTTCCTCCGACCGGTGAATACGTTCTTTTTCTGGGAACGGGGGGGAACGCCGGGGGGAACCGTTGCGGGGGATAGCGATTTACTGGTGGAAGCGATCGCGGACGATGGAACGACGGTTTTAGCCAGTTATAAAATTTTACGCGCGAACTACACGAAAGCGGACTATAACATCAGCACGATCGTTCCTCCCGTCCTCAACAACGGCCCGTTCAATATTGGTTCGATCGGGATTCGGCTCGACGGTATCCGCGCGCGAACTCTGCGCTTAACTAGCGAGCGCAACAACGATCCCCAACGTTTGAACGGAGTCGGCGATAACGGGCCAGATTTCAAAGTAATCGCCGCCGATGTCAAGGTTCCCGAACCTAATGTCGTGTTCGCAACCCTACTCGCAGGAAGTCTTGGAATCTTTGTGAAACGAGGCAAGGCTTGATCGTTCTACTCGAAGTAGGATAGGAAGTGAATGCTTTTAATGCTGTTTAAATGCTATCGACCAGCGAACTGTCATTCATGAAAAAATAGCGATAAATGGGTTAAAACCCTCTATTTATCCATTATTAAGGAGATAATCACCCTTTTTCCTTGTTTCCGTGGGTTTGGAACATATTGACGATATTATCGAGGATTTCCAGCAAACTTTCCAGAGTTTATAACCAACCCCCCCGCCCATGGATCGCCTAGACTTGATCTCCCCGGAAACCCGTTTCTATTCCCCACCGCATCCTTTTGTTCTCGAATCGGGGGCGGTTCTCGCAGGGGTGCGGATCGCCTATCGAACCTGGGGAATTTTGAATAACAAGCGGGATAACGGGGTTATTGTCTGTCATGCCTTCACGGGATGGGCCGACGTGGAAGCTTGGTGGGAACCTTTGTTAGGAACCGGACGCGTTCTCGATCCGACCCGCGATTTTATTGTCTGTAGCAATATTCTCGGCAGTTGCTACGGGACAACCGGCCCCACTTCGATCGATCCCCGTACCGGTAAACCCTACGGCCCGACTTTCCCGGAGATCACCATTCGGGATCTGGTTCACCTACAACGGCTGTTGATGGACGCATTGGGGATCGAGTCTTTGCGGTTGGTGATCGGGGGCTCCTTGGGAGGGATGCAGGTTTTGGAGTGGGCGCTACTGTACCCGGAGAGGACGCGCTCGATCGCTGTGATTGCGGCTTCGGGACGACATTCGGCCTGGTGTATTGCGCTGGGAGAGGCCCAAAGGGGGGCGATCTACGCCGATCCCCATTGGCAAGGGGGAAATTATTCGATTGAGCGTCCTCCGGCGCGGGGTTTATCGGTGGCCCGGATGATGGCGATGACTACCTATCGATCGCACGCCAGTTTTGAGGAACGTTTCGGCCGTGAGTACGGGGAGGGGGGAGAGTTTACGATCGCCCGCTATTTAGAATATCAGGGGAAAAAGTTAGTCGAACGTTTTGACGCGAATGCTTATATCACCCTAAGTAGGGCGATGGATCGTCATGATGTCACCCGGACGGGAAAAAGTTACGAATCGGCCCTACAGTCGATTCAACAACCGACGGCGATCGTGGCGATCAATTCGGATCTTCTTTATCCTCCCGTGGAACAAGAGGAGTTAGCGAAATATATCCCCAATTCGCAATTATTCTGGTTGCGATCACCGCACGGTCACGATGCGTTTTTAATGGATGGCGATATGGATGCGTTGAATGATCTTCTCGTGGCTTTCCGTTTAGAAAGGGGAACTCGTGACGGTTGCGGGTTCGGGATGGCCGGGTAGCGATCGGTTTTGAGATGGCTCGCGGTACTATGGTTTATAGTCGTATACAAAAAGCGCGCATCTATGCAAAAAATTATTATTAAAAATTTCGGAGCGATCGAGTACGCTGAAATTGAGATTAAAAAGGTTTTAGTTTTAATCGGTGAACAAGCGAGCGGAAAGAGTACGATCGCTAAGTTGATTTATTTTTTTAAATCATTAAAATATGATTTTTTCAATAGAATTACTCAAGACAGTAACAAAAACTATTTCGATATCGCCTCTGATTTCATCTTTCCTATACGGGAAAAATTTTATGATTTTTTTGGTTCTACATTTCATCTACCTAATTTTGAAATCATCTTTTATTACGATACTCAAAACAACAAGAAACTAACACTAACTTTAAATGCTAAAAAAAAATTAAATGCTAGGTTTAGTCAAAATCTTTTGGAGCAAAATTTTAAAGAATCTGTTGGAAACATCAAAAGCTTATTCCAACAAAAGGTAAACACAGATGATACTTACGAACAATTAATTAACGATCAAGCAAAAAAGAAATACGGACAAAGGCTCTTGTCTTTATTGAGTGATTTATTTAAAAGCAATGAAGACAATTTACTGTTCGTGATCGCTGGAAGAAATGCAACTGTAAGCTATTCTGAATCATTTGAAAAAAACTTTTTTTCTAGTATTCAAAATAGTCTAGAAGAAAATAGCAAGCAAAAATTTCAGCGTAAAATACAAACTATAGATGAGACTTTGATGCTTGCATTTATGAAGAGAGTTACTCGTATTAAAGATACTTTTAAAAAATTTAATAGCTTTGATGGATTAATAGATATGTATTCTGACAATGCTCAAGGCAAACATTTTTTAAAAGCGATCAAGACTAAAATAGAAATGATTTTGAAAGGAAAATATATAATCGATAGTTATGGAGAAAAAATTGTATTAGATGAAGATAGTCGAAAATATATTTATCTTCAAAATGCTTCATCGGGACAGCAAGAATCAATCAGGATTTTACAAGATATTTTTTTAAATCTTCTCGATAATCTTCCTGCATTAAGAATAATAGAAGAACCTGAAGCCCATTTATTTCCAGTTGCCCAAAAACATTTAATTGAATTATTAACTATAATGGTTAATCAAAATAATGATAATCAGTTGATCATTACGACTCATAGCCCTTATGTTTTATCAGTTTTCAATAATTTATTGTTTGCCAAAAGAGTTGTTGAGAAAAATCCATCGGCAAAGTCTGAAGTATCCGAAATAATACCAGAAGATTACTGGTTAAACGCGGCTGAATTTGCCGCGTACTCGCTAGGAAATCAATTTTTAGATGAGGAGGCTAATTATTGTGAATCTATTTTTGATAGTAATACAGGAATGATCGCCCAAAACTATTTAGACACGGTTTCCGAGATGTTAGGGGGTGATTTCAATGAATTATATCAAATTCACGCAAGGACTTTTAAAAGAAAATGATAACGTTTGACGAAATCAAGAGCCATCTATCACAAAAAATAGACAGACTCGCTCAATTTGTACAAATTGAGGAAAGACAGAATTTTTTTATTATAGAGTACGAAAAAACAAAACAGTGTTTTATTATTATTGACATTAAGAAGGATACAAATACCTGTACTTTTAATATTAATATAAATGAAATTTCTATCATAATAGAAGAGTTCGATTATACAAAAATATTTGAAATCAGGAACGCTACCAAAATTGGGTTTATCCCCGTTGATGGTAAGCAGGGTTTTTTAGGGGGTCAATCTCACTGTGACTTTATTGTTTTTGACGTAAATGATTTTTGCTTCGTGGAATTGAAGCTAAACGCTACAAGCGAGAGAAAAATTAAAAAGAATCGAGAAAAAGCGATAGAGCAACTTGTTAAGCTAAACGGCGCTTAACCTGCATGATCCAATAGCTATAACCCTTTTGGAGTCTATATCGGTGATCCGAAGTAAAAGCCGTTTAGCTTAGTACAATTAATTTTTTCAATAAAAAGCTAGACAAAAACTATCTAGACTTGAATCTAGAGGCGTATGTCTGTACACCCGAATTTTATCCTAGAGATGATGCGGCTTGGAAGTCTCTAGCGATCGAGTTTCTAGAAAATTACGGGATCGAGCTTTTCGAGAGAAATTATAAAATTTGTAAATAATAGGGCATAGGCTTTATCTTTTCTGTTGTTTATTGCGACGATTTTTGGTCACGAGATCGGGAAAATGGCTTAAATCCTCGATCGACTTCGGCGCGGGATAAATTTCTCCCGGTTCGGCCGTCACCCGATCGAGATAAACTTGAAAAGCCTCCTCATCCTCTCTATGTTCGAGAATATAGGCTCGCAATTCTTCGCGACTCATCGATTCAAATTCACGCTTTATCATACATACCTCCGATCGCCCATTTATATCTGATAATCCATGACGAAAACCACCTTACCACCTCGTGCGTTGGCACTTAAGGCAGCGGTCATCTTCTTCGGATAGGGAAGATTGAGATTATTCATTAACTGAATAAAATCCTGGCGATTGCGGCCGGCGAAACGGGGATTCCAGCGCTTTTCCTCACCGATCGAGGAGACCGTTCTTCCCAGATAATCGTGACAGGGATAGACCAGCGTATCATCAGGGAGGGTGAACAACTTCTCCGTTACCGTCTTGTATAACACCTCCGGCGAACCGTTCTGAAAATCGGTACGACCGCAACCGCGAATTAAGAGTGCATCCCCCGTTAATAGGCGTTTTTCATCGATGAGATAGGCTATTTGACATCCTCACCGCCGTAAACGGACGGTGATTCCCAAACCTCACGATTTAGGTTTCTGCTTCTTTCCCTTGCGGGGTTCCGCACCTGCCTTAACAGATTTACTCTGTTC
>VYLB01000313.1_pt1 | contig 9635 bp, 7 predicted proteins | sample 5114431 | NCBI WGS metagenome assembly VYLB01 (sample SAMN12291786, study PRJNA351875) | freshwater metagenome | isolation source: freshwater lake | place: USA: Michigan, Gull Lake | collected 2013-08-08
ATTGTAATTCCGTCGGGTCGAGGACGGTTAAGGAGAGGGGAGAACCCAATAACCAAGTGGCTAGATCATCGGAGAAGTTTTCGGCGATAAATTTACAAATATTATCAAACATCGTCAGGGATTACTTTCCGTTTCTCCTAGGATACCCTCGGTCGCCAGTGTTGACATCCTGTATTCGCCGTAACTATTGCCGAAGAGAATCGTAGCGCGGAATACATTATCGGCAAAATTCAATTCTAACCATGGACTAATTGTATAGATATTGGCAAATTTGTCACGTCTTCCGAGGAATTTATTGACAATTGCTAGAGGAAGGGGTATATTAAGAGCAGATTTTCTGAAGTTTTATGTCCCTATCTAAAGTTATCAATCATGGGGGGCGGGAGAAGCGTAGCTTATCAAAGGCTCTGCTGAAATCCTTTTCCCTAGTCACGGCCACTGCGATCGGATGTATTAGTATCGCCCCCAGTGCCACTGCGGCCAGTTTTTCCTTCGCTTTCGGTAGCAACGGTTCGGGGAACGGTCAGTTCAATAACCCCTCCGCTATCGCTGTCGGTAGCGGTGGTAATATCTATGTAGCCGATACTGCCAACGACCGCATACAGGTGTTTAACTCCAATGGAGTCTTCCAGTCCACTTTCGGTAGCAAGGGTACGGGGAACGGTCAGTTCCAAGGCTCCTACGGTATCGCTGTCGGTAGCGGTGGTAATGTCTATGTAGCCGATCCGTTCAACAATCGCGTACAGGTGTTCAACCCCAGTGGTGTCTTCCAGTTCGCTTTCGGTAGCCAAGGTTCGGGGAACGGTGAGTTCGAAAACCCCTACGGTATCGCTGTCGGTAGCGGTGGTAATATCTATGTAGCTGATACTTTCAACAGTCGCATACAGGTGTTTAACTCCAATGGAGGCTTCCAGTTCGATTTCGGGAACCTTGATTTGAGTATGCCCCAAGGTATTGCCGTCGGTAGCGGTGGTAATATCTATGTAGCCGATACTGCCAGCAACAGCGTACAGGTGTTCGACTCTGGTGGTACCTTGCTGTTCACTTTCGGTAGCTTCGGTACGGGGAACGGTGAGTTCTTTTCACCCACTGGTATCACTGTCGATGGCGGTGGTAAGATCTATGTGGCCGATACGGAGAACAACCGCGTACAGGTATTCAACCCCAGTGGTGTCTTCCAGTACGCTTTCGGTAGCCTCGGTTCGGGGAACGGTAAGTTCAATAGACCCTCCGGTATCGCTGTCGGTGGCGGTGGTAATATCTATGTAGCTGATACGTTCAACAATCGCATACAGGTATTCAGAACGCCCGAACCTTCTAGTATTATCGGATTAGGCATACTAGGGGGCGGTTTAGTGGTGCGTCGCCTCGCTAAACGTGGTTAATCGGTGTGGAGTGGGGAGATGAGTTAAAATTTTCCTAATTCCCCACCCTTTGCGGTTAAAAGCTTTAATTGTCCTGCTGTCTTTGTAAGTCCTCGATAGTTGCGCCGGATAAATCAGTAAATCGGGCGATTTCTGGGATAGGAAAGCCTTTTAAAATAACTATAAAGTACCAAACAGACCTAACGTGATTTTCCCTGCACCACCACCAACTAAAACCATCGGTAAATCGCAGGTGCTAATAATAGTAAAGAGATCAGATACTTATTTTAGATCATGATTTAATCCTGTTTTAATTTCACAAACATAATTAACGGTAGTATAATCGGTCTGAATAATTAACTTTCCATCAGCCAAGAATTTTATATATAGGGTTTATCTTCAATAGTTGCCTTGAAAATTAGGTAAGGATTCCAGACAGGTCAATCATTGATGAAATAGGGGTTGTTTGAGCTACATAAGCAATAGAAAGTTACCTTTTCTCTAAAATTAGTAAATATTCGGATTTCATCCCGTCAGGATTTTTATTCTTGCGAGATTTGAATAATTGTCTGGTTTTAATTCTATCCTCAAAGACGGTATTAAAAATAAAGCCATTTTCCTGAAAATATTCCTTTAATATTCGCCAAGTTTCTACTTCCATTCCATCCACTTTCGGATTACCGACAAAAATGCAAGCTTTCCCAGCTTGTTTTAATTTTCTGGTGGCATTTTCTAAAGCATTGATAGTGTGACAAAAATAGGAATCGAGTATTTTATGTAAATTCTCTTTCTCTAAACTCGATCTCACCTGATTCAATGTTTCGGTTTCGATTAATCTGGTAGCCTCTCGGTAGGGAATTTCTAGCTTAGAGATTTTTTGCACTTCTTTTTCTGTATATCCTAACCAATATAAATCTAGTTTTGCTGTTCTGATATATTCCTGTGCTTGCAGATAGGGGGGTGAACTAATTAAACAATCTAACTCTAGATTTTGATCGATCTCAAAAGTGGCACTATCTACTCCTCCATAAAAAAGCACCTGATTACAATTATGCCAAGTTATGGCAATATATTGATTGACGCTGGTTAAAGTTTCAAAACTCATCTCTTTAATCGTTCGTTTTAATTCCTCTTGCCAATCTCTTTGTAATAGTTCCTGTATATCTGATTTTTTGTATTTAGATTGAAATAATTTAGGTTTGGTATGTTCTGCATAGGAAAACTGCTTACTAACTTTCACTAAAACCGCTTGAATGATCTGGGAATACAAATCAGGTTCTAGACTTTTTTGACCTGCCCAAAGTTTCTGTAAAACTGCTAAAATTTCCTCTGGATACCAATAATTTAAATTTGACCACTGAGGGATAAATTTATCTTCGTTGGCAAAAACTTCTAAGATTTTTTTATCTAACTCTGAGTAACTCAATGGTTCTTGGTGTTCTGTGATCTTAATCGGTATAATATGGTTTAAAAGATAATTCAGGTCAGTTAAAACCGCATTTCTTTGACAAAGTTTAGCCTCTAAACCCACCGTACCTGAACCAGCAAAAGGATCGATAATCCAATCATCCTTTTTAGTGTAGCTATCAAGGCAAAATCTCACCACTTGGGGAATAAATTTGGCAGGATAATAATAGATGCCATGGGTTAGATAACTGGTGCTGGTGATTTCTGGTACTAAATCTCGAAAAGAAACTAATCGTGGGGTTCCCCGATTAAATTCTTCTAAATTATTAAAATCGAAAAGTTCTAACTGCATGATTCGGCTATCAATTCTTCCTAGGGTAGGCCAGCCAATTAAAATAAAGATTAAAACCGTAGTCGATCAATATTCTAACTTATCGTCCCTTAACCTAACCGAGAACTCAACTTTTTTACTTTTTACTTAACGTGATATACTGCCAGAGGAAAAAATGACGTTTTAATTAGTCTGCGTGAATAGCCAATCCTCGACGATCATAGAACAGGTTAGAGTCCTTGACCCCCTGACACAAACCGATCGCATTGCCGATGTCTGGATTGAGGAGGGGGTAATTAAAGCGATCGAATCTCAGCTTCCCCCAAGAGAAAATAGTAACTATATTTCTGGTCAAAACTGTATTTTTGCTCCCGGATTAGTCGATCTCTACAGTCATTCTGGGGAACCCGGCCACGAGGACAGAGAAACCCTTGCATCTTTGATCAAAGCGGCCACGGCCGGAGGCTGCACCCGGTTGGCAATTCTCCCCAATACTCTCCCCCCTCTCGATCACCCCGCACTTATTAGCACATTACAGCAAAAAAGTCAAGGGTTTTTTGACTCAAAATCGACTCGTCTGCATTTTTGGGCAAGTCTCACCCTAGGAAGACAAGGGCAAAAAATGACGGAATTAGCCGATTTAATGCCTGTAGCGGTGGGTTTTACCGATAATCGCGGTCTAGAAGACTTGGGACTGTTGCGGCACTTATTGGAATACCTAAAACCCTTCGGTAAAAATATCGCCCTTTCCCCCGTAAATCAGCAATTAAAGGGTAATGGAGTCATGCGTGAGGGAGAAACCTCGATTCGCTTCGGTTTACCCGGAGATCCTGCTATTTCCGAAACCACTGCTTTAGCCACAATTTTAGAAATCGTCGGCGAAATTAATACACCTGTTCACCTAATGCGAATTTCTACCCGTCGAGGAGTGGAATTAATTCGCGAGGCAAAAATGCGGGGATTGCCGATAACCGCTAGTGTGACGTGGTTGCATCTCCTCTTAAATACAGGATCGATCGCCAGCTATCATCCCAGTTTACACCTCGCTCCACCCTTGGGCAACGAAAGCGATCGCAAGGCGTTAATTGCGGCAATTAAGGAGGGAATTATCGATGCAATTGCGATCGATCATCGTCCCTATACCTACGAAGAAAAAACCGTTTCTTTTGCAGAAGCACCCCCCGGCGCGATCGGGTTAGAATTAGCTTTACCGCTACTCTGGGAAAAATTAGTAATAACCGGGCAATTATCAGCTTTACAATTATGGCAAGCGCTTAGTCTCAATCCCTGTCATTGTTTACAACAAAAACCGGCATCTCTCAACCCCGGCAATCCCGCGGAAGCAATTCTTTTTCATCCCCAAGCAAGCTGGAAAGTAACGGCAAATAATCTTCACTCCCTCAGTCATAATACTTTCTGGTTAAATCAAACAATTACGGGAAAAGTGTTAGAAATGTGGAATTTTTAAAGGGTGGCCAATTTCTATCTTGAGACTCTCCTAGTTTTTTGGATAATGATCAGCTAGAATTCTAGAGAGAACTAGAGTAATGTCATGGAAAAAGAACTGGTATCAGAAAAGCGCGGTTATCTGCTTCGCACGGTGGCAGAAGCTAAAGAAATTGTCCTTAATTGGTTGCGGGAAATAAATTTAGTTAATGCGATTAAATTAGGTTTACCAGAAGTGGATGACAGATATCATATTTGGCGAATTCCTTTATGTAATGAACAGAAAAAAACCGTTGGGGAAGTGGTGATCGATGCCTACACCACCGAAATTTTATTAGATAAAACAACTCGGACTGAAATTATTATCGCTCGTCTGTTAAAACAGGATGAATCTAAATTAGAAACCCGCAAGAAACCCAAAAAAGAATATAAGCTTTCCTCTCTGAGAAATACCATCGGATTTGGTGATTGTAGCGAACTTTTGGAGGAAATGCCCGCAGAAAGTGTTGATTTAATCTTTACCTCACCACCCTATTTTAATGCTCGTCCGGAATATTCGGAATTTGAAGAATACGAAACCTATCTATTGAAGCTGCGACAGGTGATCAGAAAATGCCATCGAGTTTTGAGTGAAGGACGTTTTTTTGTCATTAATATTTCTCCCGTGCTGTTGCGTCGTGCTTCCCGTAATCAAGCTTCTAAACGTATTGCTGTCCCCTTTGATTTGCATCGAATTTTTGTTGAGGAAGGTTACGATTTTATTGATGATATTATTTGGCTAAAACCAGAGGGAGCAGGGTGGGCAACTGGTAGAGGGCGCAGATTTGCCGCCGATCGCAATCCTCTCCAATACAAAACTGTGCCGGTGACTGAATACGTTTTAGTCTATCGTAAACACACGGATTTACTCATCGATTGGCATATTCGTAATCATCCAGATCAAGAAGTAGTAAAAGCCTCAAAAATTGCCGATGGTTATGAACGCACTAATGTCTGGAAAATTAACCCAGTCACTAACTCAAAACATCCCGCCGCTTTTCCCGTAGAATTGGCAGAAAAAGTGATTACCTATTACTCTTTTAAAGGTGATGTGGTTTTAGATCCCTTTGCTGGTTCAGGAACCGTGGGACTAGCGGCCGCTTCTTTAGATAGACGTTTTGTTTTATTCGAGAGTAATTTTAATTATATTGAACTGATGCAACAAACAATTCCTAGATGGAAAAATATTAAGTTTTCGTCTATTCTATGGCTAAACTGCAAGCCGTCTAAACTACCACCAGAACAAATTGAGATTCAATGGGAGGCTATCGATGACAACAATAGATGATCTATTTCCTGAAAAGGGCAAATTAATCCTAAGTGGTAGCGGTAGGGATTTTATTGAAAAATTGGGTGTGGAAACTGTAAGACAGCTAACCCTAGATATTCTATGTGGGGAGAACATACGCACTCAAACTGAGCAGTTAACAAGTAGACGAGTGGCGATCGCCTCTGGTGCAATGGTTGCCTTATTTGCAAAAGGTTGGCAAGGGGTGGAGAATTTTACTGACCAACTGTCTGATATGGCATTATCTCAACTTAAATCTTCCCGTCGTTCTGATAAAGAATTGATCTGGCCTGCTAATTGGTTAATTGGTTTGACAGGCAAAGGTGTTCAAAATGTATTGCGAGATAATCCAGCGGCACAAGAAAAATATATTCAAGATTTTGAAGCTGCATTGGAAGAGGCATCGCAAAAATGTGAAGAGGATTTTGGATCAATTCGTATGTTTTTAGGACTGATTGAGGATGAAAGTGGGAAAGTTTACAGGAATCTAGAATGGCGAGATATAATAAGGCTAACAACTGCTATTGGCTGCGCAACTCTCACTATCAGAGGTTCTGATAAATCCACATATGGGAAGCTTTTTGAGAGACTCGTACTCGGCTCGGTTTTACATATTCTTGGTTTTCAGTATATTGAGAATCCATCAAGTCCAATTATTGAAAGAGTATTTTGGCTATCTGACAATTCCAATCTTCGTGAATGCGATGGAACTTTAAGATTACGGGCTGGTAAACTAGCTCGCTTCGATATAGGTTTCATTGGTAGAGGAAATTCAGAGATCACAAAAGATAAACTATCTCGCTTTGCTAATGTTGAGCTATATGGAGAAACTACATCTCGGACTTTTATTATTATTGATCGACTGCCTGCTAAGTCAAAAAAGACAGTGGAAGCTGCTAAGAGGGCTGGAAGTGAAATTATACAAATGAGTATGCAATTCTGGCCGCAAGAACTGGCTAGAAGTTTAGAATCAAGATTGGATTACAGAGCAGAGATTCTTGATATTGATGAAGAATCTTTATATGATTATCTTTCTCAGAAAATTAGTTCTGCTCCTCTTTTGAGTTTTTTGAATTTTGGTGATACGTTAGAAGAAAATGTTGATGGTTTTCAAGAAAATGAACTAAGCGATAAAGATGATGATACTTTAGATGGCTAGGATATTTATCTCTCTTTTATTAAACTGGGAAAAAACCTTGATTTCTCCTTGTCTGAAACGACATAATTTTGTAGAAATTTCCTAAACTGACAAGAGACAGATAACTTCATTTCCGCACAAGGAGATTTTGCTATAACTTACACGAAATAATTAGGTTTTTTGACTGTAGTATAATTGAGTTTTTGGCTGATACTGAACTGATGCTAATATGTTTTTTTGACGTTATAATTACGCTTTATTTTTATTTTTATTCGATCGGTCAATGAGCGAGGTAAACACCATGACAGCCGGTAAAAGTCACGCTTATTTTACTCCAAAAGACTATCTAGAAATAGAGAAAATTAGTCCCATTAAACACGAATATATGCAAGGGCAAATCTTGGCAATGGCCGGGGCCAGTAAAGCCCATGTTATCATCACAGGTAATCTTTCAGCCCAATTAATTAATCATTTACGGGGTAGTGGTTGTCTTGCCTAAGCTACCGATATGAAAGTGTGTCTCCCTAGCTTAAATATCTTCTATTATCCCGATTTTGCCATTACTTGTGACCAACGGGATCGAGTTTCCGAGGAGGATTTTATTCTGCATCCACGAGTGATTATCGAAGTTTTATCCGACTCCACAGCAGCCTTTGATAGAGGCGATAAATTTGCCAATTATCAAACTATCCCCGAATTACAGGAATATCTTCTGATTCATCAACAACAAGTCTTAATTGAACAATATCAACGTCAATCTAATAACCTCTGGATTCCCCATATTTATCAAGCGGGAGATTTAATCACTATTAACTGTATTAACTTTTCTTGTCCGATAGAAATTCTTTATCAAAACCTAGAAATTCTTAGCTAGAATCTTGGCCGTAAAAATGGTAAAATGGGTTCAGGTGTTAGGAAGAATTTGCCCTATTTCCTAAACCCCTAACAACTTAGACAATTAACCCCTTTGTCGAGTATTAATCACCTCACCGGCTGCATTAACTAACTCTAGCTGTAGCGGCATTTGTCCCATGGCGTGAGTGGAACAACTTAAACAGGGATCATAGCAACGAATACCCGCTTCCACACGGTTTAACATCGCTTCGGGAATTTCGCCACCATGGATATAATGTTGGGCGATTTGTTTCACTGTTTGATTCATGGCCAAATTATTATTACCCGTGGCAATAATCAAATTCACTGTTTCAATCAAACCATTTTCATCCACTTTATAATCATGGAATAAAGTACCCCGGGGCGCTTCACTAACTCCCACCCCTTGCAGATTATTAATTCCTGCTTCGGCCCGGCAGCGTGGAGAAACTATATCGGGATCGTCGATTAAAAGTTCGATACGCTCTAAACAGCCCAAAATCTCCACTAAACGAGCATAATGATAGTAAAAAGAAGAGGTTGCTACACCACCGACCCGATGACGATATTCCCGTAACTCGATATCCGCTCCCTCCGTGCCAAAATGGGAACAAACATTTAAGCGCGCCAACGGACCTACTCGATAGATACCGTTGGGATAACCGAGGGGTTTATAGTAGGGAAACTTTAAATAAGACCATTTTTCCACTGATTCGCCGATATAATCGCGATAATTGTCTTCGCTGAGGTTATCGGCCACAATATTGCCTTGACTATCAGTAAAACGAATATGACCGCCGTAGTGTTCCCACTCATCCCGTTTACCGACCAATCCCATAAACAGGGAAGGGAAATTACCAAAAGCGGCGATTTCTGTGGTTAAATTGTCTAGAAGTCCTTTAAACAGGTTTAAAGCCGTGTAAAGAGTCGCTTTAGACTCCGGCAGTCGTTCTTTAATCCATTGTCGCCCTTCTTCGCTCAAAGGGGAACGCACACCCCCCGGGACAGACCAAGCAGGGTGAATTTTTTTCGCTCCCAAAAGTTCAATAACTTTCTGTCCAAATTGACGTAAACGGATGCCTGCTCGCGCTAGGTCGGGATCGGCCGCAATTAAACCGAAAACATTCCGTTTAGCGGGATCACTTTCCCAACCAAGCAGAAAATCGGGACTGCTAAGATGGAAAAAGCTTAAAGCATGGGATTGGGTTAACTGTCCCAAATTCATCAAGCGCCGCAGTTTTTCACCCGCGGGGGGGATTTGCACCGCTAGAATTTTATCGCCAGTTTTGGCGGCACAAAGTAGGTGACTAACGGGGCAAATGCCGCAAATTCGGGCAGTAATTCCCGCCATCTCCCACATCGGCCGTCCCTCGCAGAATTTCTCGAAACCGCGATACTCGACCACATGAAAACGCACGTCATCCACTTCCCCCGCATCGTCAAGGAAAATCGAGATCTTGGCATGGCCTTCGATCCGGGTGACGGGATCGATAACGACGGTTTTAGTCATAGTAAGTCCTCATCGAAAATTTTGGGTCTGAAACCCCGTCGTAGAACGACGGCTTTACCGTTAAATACTAGCGCATTTACCAAATATATGCTAAAATGTGAGACATGGAAAAAGCCTATTGGTTTCGATTTTACCCCACACCAGAACAAGAGTCGCTATTGCGGCGCACCTTGGGCTGTGTAAGATTGGTTTACAACAAAGCTCTCCATCTCAGAACACAAGCATGGTACGAAAAGCAA